>ENA-OROD01000522-OROD01000522.1-human-gut-metagenome-genome-assembly--contig:-NODE-522-length-37014-cov-3.612787_pt1 | contig 37014 bp, 27 predicted proteins | sample MGYA00242123_ERZ509038 | MGnify/ENA primary metagenome ERZ509038 (study PRJEB26280, sample SAMEA2338719) | human gut metagenome | biome: human gut; feature: human-associated habitat; material: faeces... | reverse complement strand
TATAGAAAACCTATATCATAGATATAGTTATAATTAATTAAGAGAGAAATCGAGGTAGTTAATAAAAACAAATTAACTGGTTTTATATAAAAATAATAAATTTTATTTAGAGAAAATAATAAATAGAATAATACTCCTCTTAGAATAGAGGGGGACAATCCTACTAGAAATAAATACATTATTAATATTATGGAGGTAATATAATAACATTTAGTTTCTGATAGTTTTAATCTTTTTAATGCTTTAGTAATTAATGATGATAATAGAGTTATATGCATACCTGATATAGCAAATAAATGACTTATTCCATTTTCTTGGTAACTTGTTATTATTTTAGTACTTAATAATGACTTATCACCTAATATAAATGTTTTTAAGTAGGCATTTTTATTAGTTAGATTAGTCATTATATTTTTTATATTATAATAGACATTTTTATTGTCTTTGACTTTAATTAATTTTTGGGTATTTATTATGAAAAAGATATTTTTATGATATAAGTATTTTTTATAATCAAAAAGATACTTTGTAGTAGCAGATTTAGGTTTTATAAATTCTCCTTCTACTTTGATATAATCTCCTAAATGGAATTTAGTTTGATAAAGAGTTTTCTCATTCTCTTCTTTGAAGTAATAATTTATGATTAGTTTTTCTTTGCTTTTTATAATTAGTGTTAACTTGTTACCATCAATACTTTGAGATATTATTTTACCAGTTACTTTAGTTGTAGTGGAATCATAAATACTAGTTCTTGGAATTTTGATATTTACAATAGTTATGATTATTACAACTATAAATATTAGATAATATAATTTATCATGTAGTAATATAGTCCTTAATTTGAGCAAAAATACTTTCTCCGATACCTGGTACTTCTTTTATATCTTCTATTGTTTTAAAAGGTCCATTTTGAGTACGATACTCAATTATTTGCTTAGCTTTAGCTTCTCCTATTCCTGATAACTTTGATAGTTCTTCTATAGTTGCGGTATTTATAGAAACTAAGGATGTAGATGTAGTATTTTTACTATCATTTGTTATACAAGCATCATTTTTTAGAGAGTTTTCATCCTTTTGACGACATTTTTCTTGGACTTGTTCCTCTAGCTTTTTAGTTTCTTTAAAATTAGCAACTTCAGCATTACTATAAATAATTATAACCATCTCATCAGTTATCTTTTTACTTAGATTAATTACTGTAGTATTAGCATTTTCTGTTAGTCCACCGGCTTTTTCAATGCAGTCAATTATACGTGATGAACTTTTCATAGTATAGATACCAGGATTAATTACTTCACCTTTTATATCTATTTTGTATTCTACTGATGTTTCTTCATTAGAAGAATTTTTTTTGATACTCGAAGTCTTTTTAACTATAGTGGAGTCTTTTTTTACTTTTACTTTCTTATTATTTGTTACTAGAACAATAGTAATAATAGAGATAATTAATATTATTACTGCCGCTATAATTAATTGTTTTCGATAACGATAATGGAATGTTATTATTATCACCTCCTATTATATTATTCGAAAAAAAAAGAAAAGTCTTTGAAAAACTTTTCTATTTTTTTACTTTTTGATATTGAGGTGGAATTATTGATAGAGAATGAGATTCTGTTTTAGGACTTATTTTAGTTCCAACTACTCTTTTTAAAGCTTCTTCTAAAGATTTTATATCAGTAGTTTCAACTTTACAAGCAGCACTTTGGGCATTACCTCCACCAGTGAACTCCTCCATTATTTCACCAACGTTTATATCACTTTTACTTCTAGCACTTATTGATACTAATCCATCTTTTACATAACCTATTACAAAAGATGCATCTACTGGGTATTCTAATAATTTGTCAGCTGCTTTGGCTAGATCTTCTTTTTTATAGATTGTTGTTGGAAAGGCTCTATTTAGGGTAAAAGAAACTTGTCTGTATTGAAAAAGTGAACGCTCATATCTTTCAAAAATACTACCATTATAGACTAAGTTATTAATACGACAATCTGTTTCAAATTCAGCTAAAAATAGTCTATTGACAAAATCTGGGCTAGCACCTTTATCTATTAATTTTTCAGCTACATCATGAGTTATTGAAGTAGTATTCTTTTTATATCTATTTGTATCTAGTTCAATTCCCGCTAACAGATAGTTTGATACATCAGAAGTATATGGAACCTTAAAACAGTTTAAGAGTCTTGCGACTATTTCAGCAGCTGATGAGATATTTGGTTCAATATAACTATATGTAGAAGCTATAGTATGTTGGTCTGGATTATGATGATCTATTACAATTATATTTTTAAATAAATCAAGATATTCAGATACAGATAATTGATATTTTTTATTAGCATCAACAACTATTAATGAGCAGTTATCTCCTATTAAAGTTAAAAAGTCAGATAATTTAATTATATTATACTTATTTTTACTACTTTCTATTATCTTTTTAACACTTGGTTCTAGTTCTTGTTCAGAATCATTTACAATTATATATGATTCACAGTCAAAAGCAGTACAAAGATTTTGAATTCCAATTGCACTAGAGATTGAATCAAAATCTGGTTCATTGTGTCCTACTATAAATACTTTAGAAGAACTATTAATACTTTCAAGTAGTTGGTGCTTGAGATTATTACATATCTCAGACATTTTTCATCTTCTCCTTGCTACTTGCTGTATTATAGCATTATTGTATAAAGAAGTCAAAAATATTTAGCTATAATATAAAAAAACAAGGCAAAGAAAAAGGAGTTAAATTAACTCCATGCACTTATACTTGTTAATGATTCATTTAAATCATAGAAAGAGCCATCGGCTTTTTGAGCTAGTACAGTAGTATAGCCATTAGCACCATTGCCTCCAGCAGCTACTTGGTATAGTTTAATTATTCCTTCAACTCCAGGTATTTTTCCAAATGATTTAACTTTATCTGGACTAATGCCTGTATATCCTTTTTTGATAGGAATATATTCAATAGTTCCATCTTTCATTAAGAATAACATTGTATCATGAGATTGTTCTTGGCCAAAGCCACCAATCCTGAAGTCTGATACTTCTTGACTAAATGATATTTCTCCTCTTTTTTCATACTGTTTCTCACCTTCTGCAGCACAAGTTTCTTCATTCATTGTCACCCAGCCAAGACCGTATGTAAAATTAAATCTGCAGGCTGCTATATAAACTTCCATTGTTTTCTTTGTAGAATCAAATCTTAGATTCAATCCGCTATTTGCATAGCCTCCAACCAAAGTATATGTTTTACCACTAGTATTTAGAGATTTACTAGTATTAAAACCATTTTCAACAACTAGTTTTTCTGAATTGTTATTCTTATTTTCTTTACCAGTAACAATTGTTGTATTGTTACCTCTTTCTGTACTATTTCTGTTTGCTTTAAAATAAAAATATGCTGTACTACAAAGTGCTACTACTAATAATACTGCTAAAACTACGATTGCTGTTACTAAACCATTTGTGGATTTCTTTGCATTTTCCATAATTTTTCCTCCTTATATATTTTTATTATATAATGCTGATTATTCTTTTACATACTTTTTATGTTAAATATAATTACTTTACGTAAATGGTAATCTTTAAAATCTACTACATATGGTAATATTACCTTGGAAACTTTTATTTTATCTTTTCATACTCATCCATTACTTTAGAAGTTAATTGAGTTATTAATTTATCATCTATATATTTATTTTCTACGTTGGTAGTTATTTGTTCATTTAACTTTTTTTCTGTCCAACTTTTCAGTTCTTCTTTGGTAATATTTAAAATATCATAGTATGTTGGACTTTTTAGTTTTTCTTTTATTTCTATGAAGAATGTTGATGTCATATTTTCTTTAGCATATTCGTCCATACATTTTAAAAAGTAAGGATGAGGATCTAATAAGTCTTTATTATCTTCCTTTATTTTATTTGTTACATCTAGATAAAAATAATCATCAAATACGATATCAGTTAAAATATGAATTAAATAACCTGTTAGAAAAGCTTTATTATAATTATTTTGATTTTGCTTATAAAAGTTTATGATGTTTAGTCTCCATTTATTTAAATCTTTATCTCTGATATGAGAAGTCCATCTTTCTTCTTTCGAAGCAAAACCGTTAACATTTACAGCATCAGGCGATAAGGCTCCTAAGTAAAACTCTTTTGTGTCTAGATCTTTAATTTGTTTTGCGATAGTATAAGCTACTTTTTCATGAATCATTATATTAGGCATTTTTTAGACTTCTCTCTTTAGCTAGACCATTTTCTATACTTATTCTTTGAACTATAGATAAAGCAGCAATTAAACTGATAGTAAAACTTCCTCCATAACTTATAAATGGTAATGGTACTCCAGTTAGAGGCATTAGTCCTAAGATTCCCATTAAGTTTACTGCAATATGTAAGAAGATATAGATTGCTACTCCATAACAGATAGCACTACCTTTATTAGTTGGACTTTTTCTACCGATTACTAGAATTCGGCATAAGACAATTAAATAAGCAACAAGTAAGGCTATTCCTGCAACTAATCCTAATTCCTCTATAACAATAGCAAAGATAAAGTCTGTATATGGTTCTGGTAAATATAAATACTTTTGAGTTGAATTACCTAGACCAGTACCAGTTAGGCCACCATTATTTATTGCAATATAACAGTTACACACTTGGTTACCAGATGAAAGAAGACTGGCACAAGGATTAGAAAAGTCTAGGCGGGCTTTTTGACGATCTTGTAGAAGAGATTTACCAGATCCTAGAAAGGCAACAATAGCAAAGAATATTAGACCTATTACACCGAATGTAGTTTTAAACTTTATTTCTTTACTTATTGGTACAGCAAAGAATATAGCAGCAACAATACTGGCAAAGATTATCATAGTACCTAAGTCTGGTTGTAAAAAGATTAAAAAAGCTATAGCAGCACAAATACAAAGTGGAAATAGACTTGTACTATATTTATTTAAACTATTTTTATGCTTTTCATAAAAACTCGAGAGCCAGACTATGGTAATTACTTTAATAAACTCACTTGGTTGCAAAGTAAATGGTCCTATTTTAAACCAGCTTTGAGCTTGATTTTTTGGTTTTATAAACATTAATAATAAAACTAGTCCAATTGAAAAGACTATTAATAAAAACCAAGATATTGGTCCATAAGTTTTTGTATCTACGCCAGCAATTACTAAAAATAAGAAAAAACCTGCTAATAAGAATAAGGCTTGTCTTATGAAATAATAATAGGCACTTACATGATGTGACATATAAGCAATAACGTTAGATGCTGAAAATACCATGATTAGGCCAAATATAAATAATAGTATAGAGACAATTAATAATGGTTTATCTATATATTTGAATATCTTCTTCATATTTTCTATATCACTCCAGTTTATTATAATATAACACAATTTCTATAAATATTTGTAATTAAATTTATTATAGGTCAGTTTTATTAACATATTTTGTCAATTTACATATTCTATATTAGATAAAGAAAAGGAGGCTTTAGTTATGTATTATTACGGTGGAGGATCAGGCTGCTGCTCTGGCCAATCATATCAAGTACCATACTATCCAACTTGTTCAACAGGAAATAATAATTCAACTTACGCTATCATTTTAGTATTATTTATCTTATTAGTAATAGTTATTGGTACTAGATGGGCTGCTTAAATATTGACGTATAAGTAAAATGCTTATACGTTTTTTAATTTTATCTTTATTTTTTCGAGGTTTTTTGGTAAAATATATGCAGTGTGAGGTGGTACTAGGTGTTAAAGACAAAAGAAATATTAGATGAAAAGGATAAAAGATTAAGATTAGTTAGTAAGAAAGTTAGTTTTCCATTAGCACAAAAAGATAAAGATTTAATTAATACAATGATTGAGTATTTACGTAATAGTCAAATTGAGGAGTTAGCTGAAAAGTATGATTTACGTCCTGGTATGGGAATGGCTGCGATACAACTTGGTGTTGCGAAGAGATATTTTGTAGTAGTTGATGAAGTTTCTGAGGGTGTTTTTGAAGATTATATTTTAATTAATCCAAAAATTATAAGTAATTCCGTTGAAAAGATATATGTTGAACTTGGTGAGGGATGTCTTAGTGTTAATAGACCAGTTGAAGGAATTGTACCAAGATATGCTAGAGTTACAGTTGAAGCATATGACTTAGAAGGAAGAAAGATACATGTTAGAGCAAGAGAAGAACTTGCAATTGCGATGCAACATGAACTTGATCATTTAAATGGAATTATGTTTACTGATCATATAGATAAAAATAATCCTTATAAAGGAAAAGACCAGATGCGTGCTATCTAGTCTTTTTTATTTTGTGTGATATGAGTACCTATACATTACTAAAAAAAAGAAGACCTATACTACTTCCATATGGTCTTCTAATTTTACACTTACTAGTTTAGATACACCAGACTCTTGCATTGTAATTCCATATAAAGTGTTGGCGTATTCCATAGTTTTCTTTTTATGAGTTATTATTAAGAATTGAGTTTTGTCTCTATAATGATTTAAGTAAGTACCAAAACCGGCAACGTTAGCTTCATCTAGAGCAGCTTCTACTTCATCGAATAAACAGAATGGGACACTTCTAACATTTAAAATAGCAAATAGTAAAGATATTGCAGTTAGAGTTTTTTCACCACCTGATAAAAGAGAAATAGTTGTTAGTTTTTTACCTGGAGGAGATGCTACTATTTCAACACCTGTTGTTAACATGTTGGATGGGTCTGTTAGCTTTAGACTAGCTTGACCACCATTAAATAGTTCTTTAAATACTTTTTGGAACTCTATTTGAATAGCCATAAAAGTATTTTTAAATTCTTCTTCCATGACTTCATCCATTTCATTCATTATTTCAAGTAAAGTACTTTCAGCTTTATATAAATCTTCTCTTTGATTAGTTAAGAAACTATATCTTGTATTTACTCTTTCATACTCTTCAATAGCACCTAAGTTTACCATACCAATACGTTTAATATTGTTACGATAAGTATTTACTTTTACTCTAGCCTCTTCTGGTTCTATATCTAGAGAGTAGTCATTTTTAGCACGTTCAAAAGTTAGTTCATAGTCTTCAGATAAGATATTTAACATATTATCTATTTTTACATCTAAACGATTTATACTAATTTCTAACTCACGAGATGATTTTTCTAAGTTTCTTAGAGTAGAATTTTTTAATTTGTAGGTAGCTTGAGTTTCTTCTATTTTTACTTTTAACTCATCTATTTCTTTAGTTATATTTTTTAATTTTAGTTGAAGTTGTTCTTTTAGAGAACTTTTCTCATGGAAGAGTTTTATTAACTCTTGCTCTTTTTCTGAAACAGAATTATTACTTATTGCTTCTAAGTTCTCCCACTCTTTCTTTACAGATTCATACTCTTGTTTTACTCTTGATAAGTCAATATTTTTACTATTTAAAAGTTCTGATATAGATATTTTTTCTTTTTCTTTTAAGTAGTTTTCTTCTTCTAATTTAGAAATAACATTATTAATTTCTGATAGTTCATTCTTTAAGGAAACTATCTCATTTTTTAAAGTATGTTCTTTTTCTTCTTGATATTTCAGTTCTTGTTTAGTAGTAATAACACTCTTTGTTTTATTTAGAGATCCTCCAGTCATAGAACCACCAACATTAATTACATCGCCATCTAAAGTAATTATTTTATATCTATTTCTGATTAATTTACTTAGACGATTTGCTGAATCTAAATCTTTAGATATGATAGTTGTCCCAAATTGATTTTCAATAATATTTTGATACTTTTTATTATATGTTAATAGGTCGCTTAAAACGGCAATAAAGTCAGAATTATTTCTTATTTGATTTAGAGTTTCAGAATCGACAAATCTTGGTTTTATAACTGTTAATGGAAAGAATGTTGCTCTACCTAGATGGTTATCCTTTAAGTAGTTGATAGCTTTTTTAGCAGATTCTTCATCTGATGTAATTACAAAGTTTTTATTAGAAGATATCCCAACATTTAAGGCTCTTAGATAAGTATCTTCTGTTGTAATGATATTACCAATAGTATTATGAATACCTTGAAGAGATGTTTCTTTTAAAACACTTCGTACACTGTTTGGTAAGTCAGATGACTGTTCTATTTCCATTCTTAAAGAAGATATTTTATGACCTAGAGAAATTAAGTCTTGATCCATTTTAGAATAATTACTCATTAAATAATTTCTTTTATTTTTAGCTGTACTAATTTGTTTTTCTAATTCGGCATATTTTTCTTCTTTAGATTTTTTATCCTGGTTAATACTATTTATTTCTTCTGTTATGAGAGAAATACTCTTTTCTATTTGTCCTTTCTTTTCTAAAGTAGTACGAATAGTTTCTTTTAAGACTTCTTCCTCTTTATTTGTTTTACTACGTTCTTTTAAAAGATTCTTTTCACCATTTATTTTTTCTACTTCTTCAGTTACTTTTAGAAGATTATTATTAAGAGAAGTTTTTTCTTGTTCTAACTTTTCTAGCTTTGTATTGTCTTCTAAGGCAGAAATGTCAGCTGATGAAGATTCATTAGAAAGAGTTACTATTTCTTTATCAATCTTTTCTTTTTTCTGTTTAGCTTGTTCTAGTTGTTGATTATAATTTTCAATATCATAGGCAAGTAAAGCCACTTCATAGTTATCAAGACCTTTTTTATTTTCTAAGTACTCAGTTGCTTTTTCACTTTGTTCTTTTAAAGGTCCAACTTGAAGTTCTAGTTCTGTAATGATGTCATTTACACGATCAAGATTATTGTGAGTTCTATCTAGTTTTCTTAAAGCTTCTTCTTTTCTTCTTTTATATTTTAAAATACCGGCTGCCTCTTCAAAAATAACACGTCTATCACTAGGAGAATTACTTAGAATTTTTTCTACTTCACCTTGAGAAATAATATTAAATGATTCTTTCCCCATACCTGTATCTAGTAGAAGATTAGTTACGTCTTTTAAACGACATTTTTCGCCATTTAGATAATACTCATTTTCACCAGTTCTATATACTTTTCTTTTAATAGATATTTCAGTATAAGGTACATTTATATAGTGATCAGTATTATCAAAAACTAATTCAACTGATGCGACATTTAAGGGATTACGACTTTTACTACCAGAGAAGATTACGTCACTCATAGAACCTTCTCCACGAAGAGATTTTACAGATTGTTCTCCTAATACCCATCTAACAGCGTCTACTACATTACTTTTACCTGAACCATTTGGTCCAACAATACAAGTAATTTTATCATCTAATTTTATATCTAGTTTGTCGGCAAATGATTTAAAACCGGTCGTTACTATTTCCTTTAAGTACATACTACTCACCCTATTTATAAGTATACAATAAAAGATGAGTTTAGACAAATGATTTCTTGATATATAAAGAAAAAATAGTACTTTTTATTTATATTTGATATTTGTATAAATTTATTTAACTACTTTTCGGCACTTTCACTAAGTAGTGTTGAGAGTGTTTCAAAAGAATAGCCTTTTTGAGTTATATAGTCAATGATACTTGGAAGTTGTTTAGTAGTAATTGCTGATAATGGTAGTGAGATAATGGCTGAGTTATGAAGAGAGTTTTTTACTTCTTTGAATGGTTCTTTAGTAGTTTTTATAGTTGGGATGATTGTGTGCATTTTTAAAGAGGAGCAAAGTTCTATTACTTCTTTTTGATCATATTCAGCATAACAGTATTTAGGAGAAGTTTTTGTTAGGGAGTTTAAGTAGTTAATAGCACTTTCAAAGTATATTTGATCGTACTTATTATCATAACTTAGAAGTTCTAGTTCATGATTAGTCATTGTTTCAAAGAAACTAGTATTATTTTCTAGAAGAAGACCATCAATAAAAAAAGTACCTGGAATATTTTTAGAGTTTAGAATATTCACAATATCTTGGAGATTAGTCGTAGTATTGGTTTTAAAGACTAGAGATACAGCTTTATTCTCACTGTTACCTTGGACGATATATTTATCATAATAATCATCTATAGATATGGCTGGTGTTATTTCTTTAAATGTTGTTAGGACTTCGTTATAAGAACCGTACTGAATCATTTTAGTATAACTTTTTTGATAATCTATTTCTTTCCCTGTTTTACCAGGAATTATTTTATTACCAATTATTTTGGCATCAACTACATCTACTTTATATTTTTCAGTAGTAGCTTTTATCTTTTTCATTAGAGGATCTGTTTCTCTAATTAGTTCTATTGATTTATTAGTATAGAAAAAACTAAATAACATTAGAAGAGAAACAGTTAGAATTTGAATTATTTTCTTTTTAGTCATAACATCACCTAATTCAGTATATGAAAAAAAAGTTCAAATTGAACTTTTTTAGTTTTATTTAGCTTCTTCTTTTTTAGTTTTCTTAATAGTAGGTTTTGGAAGAGCATCTTTTCTTGAGAAGTTTTGACGTCCTTTTTTATCTGGTCCTAGGGCTTTAACAATTATTTCATCACCTAGTTTTACAACATCTTCTACTTTATCTACTCTTTCGTTAGCTAGTTGTGAAACATGAACTAATCCTTCACATCCTGGCCATAATTGAACAAAGCAACCAAAGTCTTCTATTTTTACAACTTTTGCTTCATAGATTTTACCTACTTCTACTTCACGAACGATTTCTTCAATCATTTGTTTTGTCTTGTTGATTATATCACGGTCTGTATGATAGATTACGACACGACCGTCATCTTCTAAGTCTACTTTAACAGCATTTACATTTGTAACTTCTGTAACGTTTGAAGCTTCACAAATAATCTTAGTGATTGTTTCTCCACCACGACCAATAACATCTTTTATCTTAGCTGGGTTAATCATAAATGTTTCCATCTTTGGAGCATACTTAGATACTTCTTTTCTTGGTTCTTTTATTTGTTTAGCAATTACTTTTAAGATTTCTAGACGAGCTTTTTTAGCTTGAGCTAGAGCTTCTTTTAAGATTTCTTCAGTAATTCCTTTTATTTTAATATCCATTTGTAAAGCAGTGATACCATCTTTTGTACCAGCTACTTTAAAGTCCATATCTCCTAAATGGTCTTCCATACCTTGAATATCTGTTAGAATTGTATATTCATCCTCATGAGTAATTAATCCCATAGCGATACCAGCAACTGGAGCTTTAATTGGTACACCTGCTGCCATTAGTGACATACATCCAGCACAGATTGATGCTTGAGATGATGAACCATTAGATTCTAGAATTTCTGATACAACACGAATTGTATATGGGAATTCTTCTTCTGATGGAATAACTTGAGCTAAGGCTTTTTCTCCTAAGGCACCATGGCCAATTTCTCTTCTACCAGGAGCTCCATATCTTCCTGTTTCTCCTACTGAGAATTGTGGGAAGTTATAATGTAACATAAATCTCTTTTGGTCTTCTAAACCTAGTCCATCAATAATTTGATGTTCTCCTAGGGCACCTAGAGTTGTTACCGAAAGGGCTTGAGTCTCACCTCTTGTAAATAAAGCAGAGCCATGAGTTCTTGGTAATAAATCAATACCTGTTGATAATGGTCTTATTTCATCCATCTTACGGCCATCGGCACGTTTTTTCTCTTTTACAACGATACTTCTAAATAAGTTATATTCAATATCTGATAAAACCATATTTACTTTAGCAAGTAATTCTTTTAATTCTTGGTCTTTTAAGATTTCTTCATTTTCTTTAGTATATAATTCTATAATTTCTTCTTTTACTTCATCAATTGCTGCATACTTTTTAAGTTTATCTTTAATACGTAGAGCCTTATCCATTTTCTTAGTTGCTAGAGCAGTAATTCTTTCAATCATTTCTTTATCTGGTGTTAGAGTTTCATACTCCATTTTCTCTTCACCAATTTCTTTAATGATTTTCTCTTCAAACTTGATTAATTCTTTTACGGCTTTATGACCAAACATTAAAGCTTCTAACATAATATCTTCTGATACTTGTTTAGCACTTGATTCTACCATATTGATAGCATCTTTTGTACCAGCAACAGTTAAATCTAACTCTGATCTTTCTAATTGTTCTGGAGTTGGGTTGATTACAAATTTACCATCTACACGTCCTACTTTTACACCAGCAATTGGTCCATTAAATGGAATTTTTGAAATACTTACAGCAAGAGATGATGCTAGCATAGCAGTTAATTCTGGAGAACAGTCTTGATCTACTGATAAAACTGTTGAAATAACTTGTACTTCATTTTTAAATCCTTCTGGGAATAGTGGTCTCATTGGTCTATCAATCATTCTAGCAGCTAGAGTAGCAGCTTCTGATGGACGACCTTCTCTTTTAATAAATCCACCTGGTATTTTTCCTACTGAATATAGTTTTTCTTGATAGTTTACAGTTAATGGGAAGAAATCAGATAATAAGTTAACATTTTTACTTACTACAGCTGCTGTTAAAACTACTGTATCATTATATCTAACTAAAACTGCTCCATCAGCTTGTTTAGCTAATTCACCATGTTCTATGACAATTTTACGTCCATGAAAATCTAATTCAAATACTTTTTTCTTCATTTCTACACCTCAAATCTTTCTAAAAAAAAGACACTAAAAACAAGTGTCTACTTTCTTAATCCTAATTTTTTAATTACTTCACGATAACTTTGAATATCTTTCTTAGCTAAGTATTGTAACATATTTCTACGTTGACCAACTTTCTTTAAAAGACCTCTACGTGAATGATAGTCATGAGTATGTACTTTTAAATGCTCTGTTAAATCGTTGATTTCTTTAGTAAGAATAGCGATTTGTACTTCTGCAGAACCAGTATCTTTCTCATTTTTAGCAAATTCTTTAACGATTTTTGCTTTTTCATCTTTTGTTAATGCCATTATTAACACTTCCTTTCTTATATATTGACCGAAACTAAGTAAGAAGTCGGAAATTCTTCAAACCGAGTACCGGTAAGTAATTGTATTATACACTTAAACATTGTATTTTGCAAGTATTTTTCCTCTGTTTTAGACTTATGATTATGAATAAGTACTTATTTGATATTTATTGATGTAAATTATAAAACTTTAAGTCTTAGTTTCTTTTATTTTTTATTATTTTGTGATATGTTAAATGTGGTGATATTAATGAAGGATAAGAAGAATTATATTGTACAAATATTAAAAGGTGTTTTTGCATTTGTATTATTTTATTATAGTGCTTATATACAACTGATACCAATCTCAATATTAAATATTGACATACATAATATTTCAGATTCACTTAATGTTTTACTTAGTTGTTTTTCTAATATTGTGGTTCTTATTATACTATGGTTTTTATATCGTAAGGAATTAAAAAAGGAATGGAAGATATTTAAAGATAAGTTAGCTATTAATCTTGATACTATGGTTAAGTATTGGATTGTTGGTCTTGTACTTATGATGGCTAGTAATATTATAATTAATATGATGTTTAAGACTGGTCAAGCTGAAAATGAACAAGCTGTTCAAAGTATGATTTCTGCTCTACCTTGGGCAATGCTTATAGATGCTGGATTACTTGCTCCATTTATTGAAGAAATTATTTTTAGAAAATGTTTTAGAAATGTATTTAAGAATAGTACATTCTTTGTAATTGCCTCTGGTTTTGTATTTGGTGCTATGCATGTAATTAATGCATCTAATCCTATTGGTTATCTTTTTATAATCCCATATGGATGTTTAGGAGTTTCCTTTGCATTAATGTATAAAAAGACGGATACAGTTTATACTTCAATATTTGCACATATGTTACATAACTCTATATTAACACTGCTTTCTATATTATAAAAATTATAAATAAAACTTGGAAGTTATTCTCTTCCAAGTTTTATTTTTTTGTCTAAATAAGCTAGGCCTATACACATTATAGTTTGTATTACTAGAGTTATAAAATAACCTAACCAGTAATTATCTAGAATAATCATATTCAAATAGATTAAAGTATAAAATGCATAGAATGTTACTAAAGCAAATAAATAATTTAATAATACTAATAAGAATGGGGCTTCAGTATTACTATTTAGAAAACGATATATTAATAAGTTAACTAAATGTGATACTACTAGAGCACAGAAACTACCAGTAAATATACTAATACTAGTTGACTTTCCCATTGCAAAATTCATTATTAAAGTAAATATTACAATTGAGATACTTGAAATTACTATAGCTAGTATAGTTTTTTCACAATAGTACTTTTTTGTTATGTAGTTTGCTATTAGATATAAGACTGGTAATAAGAATATTGAGTATGTTAAACTTACTCCAGCTATTTTAAATGTATATGTACTTAGTGAATATGCAAGTATGGTAATTGTTGTTAAGAGTAATATATACATCCAACTATCATCATAACTATCTTTTTTACTTTTTTTTGACATAATTAAAACCTTCCTATTCTATTAAAATTATAACATATAGTTTTGATAGTTAAAAGATAGAAATTAAAAATTTTTTTCTTCTATTAGTGAGTATAATCTTCCACCTACTGTATTACCCAAAAATACTATTAATAAGACTAAGAAGGCTTTAGATATATAGTTACCTGCTACCGCAAAGTAAAACATATCAGCTACTACGTGTTCTGTTCCAGTTATAACAAAGCCTATTACTCCAAAGAATAATGATAGATACTTAGAAACATTGTCTTTAGACTTTTTATAACCATCTACCGCTACAAATATAAATACGTTACAGATTATTGCTAGAATAAAGAGACTAAGTAGATTATCTGATAGTTTTATATCAATAATACTATTAGCTTTAGTTGTAAGACTTGTGGCATATCTTGTGCATCTTAGTAATAAACCTATAATATTTGTTCCAATAAAATTACCAAGTATTATTATTAATAAATCTTTAATATTTTGGATTGTTTTACAGTAACAGACTTTTCCTGTATAAAGATTATAGGATCTAGTACAGACAAGAAATAAACCTAATGTAAATAGTACTGAACCTAAATATTTATTATCTACAGATAAAAATATAAAACCAGCTAGAGAAATAGATATTCCTGCTAGAATACTTGGAATAAATAATTTAAAAAATTTATTGATATTATCTTTTTGTTTATTTTTTTTATTTATCTTTTTCATTTCTGTTAATCTTCCCTTCCTAATATATCCCAAGCAGTAATCATGCCAAGTAATTTTTCATTTTTATTTCCATTTTTAGTTATAAATATACAAGATAATTTGTCATTTCTTTTAAATTCTTCTTTATATTCTTTTTTTAACTCAGTGATAGTAGTATTTTCAGATTTAAATTTTATAAGTTCACTAGTATTATCAAAAGTAATATAGTTTAAAAGATCTTTAAAAGTAGTAGTATTACTAATCTCTACTATTTCTTCTTTATATAGGCAATCAAATAATGTAGTTTCACTAAAAACACCAATAAATATATCATTATCATATATAGGAATATGTGTATATGTTTTTTCTTTCATAACTTTTATTGTGTCTTTAACATTATCTGTTAAGTTCTTTTTATATATTTTATTGTATGGTATAGCAATAGATGATACTTTAGGTGGATTTTCGATACGATATATTATTTTTCTTAGAGAATCGTATAAAAGTTTATTAGGTTGAACAATGAAACTATTATTTACTCTAGGATTATGTTGACAGACATTTCTAACATTAGCACAATAGTAAATAAGATCAAAATTACTTTTATATGGCTCAATATCTCTATTTTTTAAATCCGTTATCATTGGTATAAATTGAACTTCTCTTTCTTTACCATCAGTACCAATAATAGTCGATGTATGATTATAAGTTATATATTGTTGCTTAGTAACTCTTTCTAGTTTCTTAAATTCCTCTAAAAACACTTCTGTTATATCATTCATATATTATCACCTACAATATTGTATCATGTGATAAGACTATTAGTAAATGATGAGTAAAAAAAAGAAATAAGTAATTACTTATTTTCTTCTTTGTTAATATTATCTATTATTTCATCTATATGATTACCATATTCGATTGAAGTATCATAAATAAATTTTAATTCTGGAGTGTGTCTTACTTCTACTCTTTCGGCGAGTTTTCCTCTTATAAATGAGGCTGCACCATTTAGAGCTTCTAGAGTTGATTTTCTCTTTGTATCATCTAAAACTGTAAAATATACTTTGGCATAACTTAAATCAGAAGTTGTTTCTACACCAGTTATTGTTACAAATTTAATATCTTCATCTTTTATTTCAGTCATTAGAATCATACTTATTTCTTCTTGAAAAGCATGATTTAATCTTTCTATTTTAATACTTGCCATGATGAGTACCTCCTAAATTATCGTTTTATTTCTACTAGGTCGTATACTTCAATTATGTCTTTTTCTTTATAATCTTGACAATTTTCTAGAGTTAGACCACAGTCCATATCTTTTTTAACTTCTTTTACTTGGTCTTTTTCATGTTGTAGAGATTTTATTGAACCATTGTATACTACAACATTATCTCTAATTATTCTGGCTTTTTCATTATTTCTAATTGTACCTGATAGGACATGGCAACCAGCAATTAGACCAACTTTTGAGAATTTGAAGATTTGTCTTATTTCTAGAGTACCAGTTACTTTTTCTTCATATTCAGGATCTAACATACCTTTCATAGCTTTTTCCATATCTTCTACAACTTTATAAATAATATCATAATTTTTTATAGATACTCCATATTGTTTAGCGATATCCATAGTTTTTGAACTTCCACGAACGTTGAAACCAATAATTATAGCGTCTGATGCACTAGCTAGAACGATATCACTTTCAGTGATTGCTCCTACGGCACCTCTAATTACATTTACTTTTACGCCATCTACAGTAATTTTTTCTAAAGAGTTTTTAACAGCTTCTAGACTTCCGTTTACATCAGCTTTTAAAACTACTTTAATTTCTTTTACACCTTCTTGGATGCGTCCAAATAAATCTTCTAAACTCATACCGGAGAAGTTAGTATCTTGTTCACGACTACGTAATTTTCTTTCTTCAGCTATTTGTTTAGCCTGTTTTTCTGATTCGAAAGCCATGAACTTATCTCCAGCACTTGGTACTTCTGAAATACCAGTTACTTCTACTGGAGTTGATGGAGTTGCTTCTACGATATTTTGACCTAAGTCATTTTTTAGAGTACGAACTTTACCAAAAGCGTTACCAATTACTATTGGGTCTCCTAAACGTAGAGTACCGTTTTGGATTAATAAAGTTACTACTGAACCAACCTTACTATCTTTCTTTGATTCAATAACAGCACCTGAAGCATAACGTGATGGATTTGCTTTGTAATCTTCCATTTCTGCTATTAGTAAAATGTTTTCTAATAATTCATCAACATTTTCTCCAGTTGCAGCAGATATTTTATTTACAATAATATCTCCACCCCATTCTTCTGGAGTTAGGCCATTTTCAACTAAACCAGTCATAACACGTTCAATGTTTGCTTCTGGTTTATCAATTTTATTTATAGCAACAATGATTGGTACACCTGCGGCTTTAGCATGATCAATTGCTTCTTTTGTTTGTGGCATAATACCATCATCAGCTGCTACTATGATAATAACAATATCAGTAATTGAGGCTCCTCTTGCACGCATTTCTGTAAAAGCAGCATGTCCTGGAGTATCAATAAATGTTATTGACTTATCCTTATATTTTACAGAGTAAGCACCAATTGCTTGAGTAATTCCTCCAGCTTCTCCTGATGCAACATTTGATTTTCTAATGTAGTCTAGTAAAGTAGTTTTACCATGGTCAACATGTCCCATGATTGTTACTACTGGTGGACGTTCTACTAAGTCTTTTTCATCGTCTTCTATTTCAAAATTTTCAAAGTTAGAAATATCAGCTGTTTCAGCTTTCTTTAAAACCTTATCATATTCTGATGCTATTACTTCAGCACTATCATAGTCAATTGCTTGATTAACAGAAGCCATTACACCTAGACCCATTAATTTTTTAACTATTTCTACTGCTCCTACTTCTAGAGCATTAGCTAAGTCTGTTACAGTCATTCCTTGGTTATAAAGAATAACATTTTCATCTTGAGTAGCTTCATTACTTTGAAGTTTTTCACGATGTTTATATATTTTTTTTCTTTCCTTTAAAAAGTCTTTTTTATTTTCAGTTTTCTTAGCTTGCTTATTACTTTTTACTTTTTCAAATTTTGTTCCATTGTCTAAATCAAACTTTGTGTTCATAGCAAGTATTTCGGCTTTATCACTTACTTCTTCATCTAGAATTTTTTCTTCTAAATCTTCTATATCACCTGTTACATAATCTTCGGCGTCTTGCAATTCATTATCAAGTAAAATAATATCAGTTTCATCTAAAGGAGTTTTTTCGTCTTCGTAGTTGATACCAATCTTATCACATAATGCTTTAATCTCATCTATAGTCTTTTCTACATCTAATGCATAATCTTCTATAGTCATCATAAAGACTCACCTCACTTTTCTATAATTTTTCTTATTTCTTCATAAACACTGTCCTCTATATTGCATTCTAATTTTTTTTCTAGTGCTTTTGACTTAATTGCTTTTTCTAGGACTGCAATATCTTTTTTAATATATGCACCATGTCCGTTCATTTTTCCTGTTTCGTCTACAGCAACATATCCTTCTGGTGCTCTAACAACACGTAATAATTCTTGTTTAGGTAGTTTTTCTTTAGTAATTATACAAGTTCTTTGGGGAATTTTTTTTACTTTCATAGAAACCTCCTATCTGAAATTTATACCTGCTTCACGAGCTTGTTCAGTTGTTTTAATATCGATTTTATAGTGTGTTAATTTGCTTGCTAAACGAGCATTTTGTCCTTTTTTACCAATAGCTAATGAGAAGTTATCTCCATCAGCAATTACCATAGCTTCTTGTTTTTTAGGATCAGTTACAGCTACTGTTAATTCTTTAGCTGGAGCTAGAGCATTTTCAATAAATACTGCTGGGTCTTTGTCGTATTTTACAACGTCTAGTTTTTCACCATGTAACTCTTCAATAATTCTAGCAATTCTACTACCCTTTTCACCAATACAAGCACCGATTGGATCAATGTTTGCTCTTTCTGAGTAGACAGCAACTTTACTTCTGTTACCTGGGTCTCTGGCTACACTATAAATTAATACTGAACCGTCATTAATTTCTGGTATTTCTAGCTCAAATAATCTCTTTACAAAACCATAATGAGTTCTACTTAATAGGACTAATAAGTTTTTACCATTGTTATCTACTTTAGAAACATATACTTTTATTTGAGAACCCATTTCTATTTTTTCTCCTGGGATAATATCTTTCTTTGGTAAGATACCATTTGTTCTTCCTAAATCAATAAAATAGTTATCAGTATCTTCTAGAGCAACTGTTCCTACTAAAAGTTCATCTTGTTTGTCACCAAACTCTTCTAGAATACTATTTCTTTCAGCTTCTCTTATTTTTTGAACTACTACTTGTTTAGCAGTTGATGCAGCAACACGACCAAAGTCTTTTGGAGTTACTTCATGATCAATTGTATCTCCTACTTCTAAAGTCTTATCAATTTTCTTTGCATCACTAACTTTAATTTCAGTTTCAGGATTGAAGTAGCTAATTTGTGGTGCTTCTTCTTGTTCTTCTCCTTCTACTGTTTCATTTTCTTCAGTTTCTTCTTCATCATCTTCATCAGTATAATGTTCGAATAAGTAATCTTCATATTCTTCTTTTGTCATTTTATCATCAGGTACAACAGTAAGATATGAATATACTTTAATCTCACCAGTTGCACGATCAAATAAAACCTTTACATTTGTCTTTGAGTTAAAGTTCTTTTTATAAGCAGAAGTTAAGGCAAGTTCCATTGCTTCATATACTACTTCTGGATCAATGTTTTTTTCCTTAACAATGTTATCAAGAGCTTTTTTAAATTCTTTACCGTTCATTTTTATTCTCCTTTCTCTTTTGAATAAATATCTAATTCATCTGCGTCTTCTAATAAATAATTATTCTTATCAATTATTTTGTTAATTATTCTTGATGCTTCAGTAATACGATTTAAATCAATTACTTCTTCACTATCAAGAACGATATTAAATATCTTCTTTCCTTCTACGTTTTCAAAAAATGCATCAGAAACAAAGACATTTAAATCTTTTATTTCTTCATCTACAAGTTGTGCTATTTTCTCTTTCATGGCCACCTCCTAGAAATAATAAGAGTGGGAAATTTCTTCTTTCCCACTCCTTTCTAAAGTGTATTATATCATAGTTTTAATAAAATACAAACATTTATTTTATATTGTTAGAAATTTTAATTATTAAAAGAATATGACTGAGATATAGTAAACAGCAAATATTAGTAACATAGTTAAGCCTTCTGCTTTAGAAATAGTTCTTTCACTTCTAGCAAATAAGTATAAGTCTAGAGATGTTAAGAAGACTGCTACTATATCAATCATTGAAAAGTTTGCTAAAGAGATATCTCCATAGATTGTTACTGGTAGTCCTAGAACGATACAAATATTAAAAATATTAGTTCCAATGATATTACCAATAGCCATATCAAATTCACCTTTTCTAGCACTACTTACAGTCATAAACATTTCTGGAAGAGATGTACCAATTACAATAGCGGTCATAGTAATTAGTTTTTCACTTATATGTAGACTTTCAGCTATTTTAACAGCGTTATCTACTATAATATTACTACTTAGAGATATTAAAACTATTGATAATATTAAGATAATTATAGCGATAGGAAGACTATCATATTTAATTTCCATTTTTTCTGTATTTTTTTCTTTTCTTTTAGATAGTTGAACTAAGTACATTACAAACATTAAGAATAAAGACATTAGAACTATTCCATCTACTCTAGAGAAAACATTTGGTGTTGCTTTATTAAAGACGCTATCTAGCATTAATACAGCAAAGCTTGTTGTTATTAAGAGTAAGATTGGTAGTTCTTTTTTGACTGTATCATGTTTTACTTTTATAGGATGTAGTAAGGAAGCTAGTCCTATAATTAGAAAGACATTTACAATACAACTACCTATGACATTAGCAAAGGCTATAGTACCATTTTTATTTATGACCGAAGTAAACGATATGGCTATTTCTGGGGCACAAGTACCAAATGATACAATAGTAAGAGCTATTAACATTTTAGGAACTTTGCACTTAATAGCAATTGAGGTTGCACTATCAACTAAGATATCACTAGCTTTAATAATTACTATAAAACCAATTAGTAAAAAGATGTATTTTAGCATTTATCTCACTACCTTCTTGATTATTATACTATATTAAATCTTTAGAAAAAAGAGAGAACTTAGTAATTAACAAAAAAATAGATTTACTTAACTGTAAACCTATTTTGTTTTTTTAACTAAGCAATATACCTTACCTTTTTCTTCTGTTGCTACTAAATCGTAACCTGGATTTTTACTTTGATTGTACTCATCTAAGAGAAATGAAGCTCTAGTCATTCTTAAGTGAAGAGAAGGAGCTGTTGTATCAGTACAAAAGCCAAATAATTTATCTTGCGGAAAGTTACTAGCTATAAAAGATGTATTACTTATTCCATTTCCCATTATTAAGTCAAAGTCTGTAATTTCTGGAATTTCTCTTCTTTGTTTTTTGTATGCTACTAGAGTTTGTTTTGGTAGGATGATTCCATCTTTTGTTAGAGTTCCCATCTCACCTTTTATACCAAAGTTTGCTAGATCTTTTTGTCTTACTAGATTATTTAAAAGATATATATCTTGATCTGAATATCTTGCTACTGAATTAGATGGTTCATTTAAAACTTCTAAAATTCTTTGATACTCTTCTAGCAAATTATTTTTTCTTAAAAATTCAAAAAATAATTTATTATTATCCATGATATTCTCCATTTGTTTTTGTATAAGCACCAGTTGATGTTTCTTTATGAGCATCTAAAACATCCTTACTAATAAATGTTGGTACTTGTAGTGTATTAGATATTGGTGCATATACTGTTTCACCAGTTGATAATGTTATTTTATCAATTGCTTCTTTATTTAGTTGTAATAGTGTTTCAACATCTGTTTCATATAAAGCGGCAAATGTTTCTAATGGGATTTCACTTGAATACTCTTTTGATGATACATAATATTTTAAGTCTTCATTTGAAACTGTATATGGAATTATTATTCTATCCCCACTCATAATCTTATCGCTGTTTTCTAAACCGTTTACACTCATAATTTGTTCAATGGATGTATTTGATTCATTTGAATATTTAGTTAATGTATCGCCATCTTCTATAATGTGTACTCTATTTAAAACAACTTCATCAGGAATTGTTGTAGTTGGAGATTGTGTATCATCATTTGAAATTGAATCTGTTACAGTTGAAGGTGTTGGTTCTACTGGTGGCTCGATTTTATCGTTAGCTTTTCCTACTGCTGATGTAATTAAAACTCCAGCAACTACTATACCACATAATGATTTTCTATTTCTAATTATAAATTTTGGAATATTATCTTCAGTAATATAACGGAATTTCTCTAATTGATATACTAATTCAGCTGAAACATGTAAAAGACCATTTTTTAGTCCATATACTATATATTGTGGAAGTGTTGCTCTATAAGGATAATATTTACTATGAATATTTTTATTAATATTTTTATGTCTTTCAGTAAATGGATAAGACTTTTCTTCACTTCGTACTTCTTGCCAAGCTTCTTTAAAACTTTGTGACATTGTCTTTGGTTCTTGGCCTCTATTTTCTGATTTAGTTGTATGATTTTTTTGTTCAAAATTAGAACTTTCTGTTTTTGGTGGTGTTTGTTCTTTTCCTTTTTTTGATTGATTTTCTCTTCTTTTTTGTTCTTCTTGTCTTGCTTTTTCTTGTTCTTCTTTTTGAGCTCTTGCTTTTGCTTTTTCCTGATTTTCTTTTACTTTTTTTAAAAGATATTCTCTAGTTTTTTCATCATATTCAACTCGTTTTTCGGCAGTATTTACAACATTATAACTAGCTTCTAAAATTCCATATATATTTTTTATCATATCTTGAGCTTTTGGAGATTTTGTAGCATTTACTGTTAATTCTGGATTATAAGAATATGCTAAATTTAAGAAGGCTTTATATATATCAGTAGTACTGGCATTTCTTTTTACACCTAATAATTTATAAATATCTATAAAATCATATCTTAAACTTCTTGATATTTCTGTTAATGTTTCTAAATCATCAGATATTAATTCTTCTTCAGATTTTTTCTCTGGTAAAGTTGCATCATAAGTTGCTTTAAGTGATGAGTCTTTTAAAGTTCTATACGCATCAATTATTTGTTGAGCAAGAAAATCTTTAACACGTTCATCAATTGGATCAAATGTTGCTTTATCCATAGAAGCTCGTTTGTCCGGATGAAACTTTTTAATTTCTTGTCTGTAGCCAGCTTTTATCTCCTCTAGTGTTGCATTTCTACTTACTCCTAAAATTTCATAATAATCTAATTTTCTGTTTAAACTCATGATGTATCCCCCCCCTTTTTCAATTGCTGTATGATTATACCACATTATTGGCATTTTGTAAAGATATTTCGGATATTTTGTGAGTGTTTATTTGTTGCTATAATTGGTAAAAGTTTGAATTAGGATACATACTAGACGAAGTTTTTCCAGACAGTTAATAGATTATTTTCAGCTTGATAAATACCTAGTAATTCATTAGAAGAAGTAAGAAAGATTACTTTGTCTTTAATATTATAAGTATTAGGTAATTTTTGACCGGTTCTTATTTTTTGTTCTATATCCTTATCGACTATTATTTTAGGATAATCTAGAACATCTTCTATTTTATGTAATTTGAAATTACCCTTTTCGATATCTTCTAAAGTGTTTGCTTCTTCGATAGTGAATTTACCTTGTTTAGTTCTAATTAGATTTGTCATAGTAGCATAAGTATTTAGAGATGAGCCAATATCTCTAATTAGACTTCTTATGTAGCAACCTTTTGAAACTGTTGTTTTAAAGGTAAAGGTATTTCGATCCGTTTCTAGAAGTTTTATTTCTTTAATTGTTACTTCTTTTTTAGGAAGAGTTACTTCTTTATTTTGACGGGCATAGTCATATAGTTTTTTACCATTTACTTTGACAGCCGAATAGATTGGAACTTCTTGTAAGTAAGTTTTTTTATAACTATTTAGAGTAGATTCTATTGGGAGATTTTCTGGTACTATTTTAGTATTTTTTATTTTTCCAGTTATATCTAGAGTATCTGTATCTACACCTAATAGGACTCCAGCTTGGTATTCTTTATAAGTTGCGGTTAATAGTTCACCTATTTTAGTAGCTTTACCAATTGTTACTACTAGAACTCCTGTTGCTAGGGGGTCTAGGGTTCCTGTGTGGCCTACTCTTTTAATGCCTAGAGTTTTAGAAATGCTATTTACAACATCAAAAGAAGTTACATCAACCGGTTTATTTACAATGATTACACCAGAATAATTATTTAGATATTCTTCTAAGGTGTAGTTTTCTTTTTCGATTATTTTTGCTACTACTTTACCGACATATCTAATATGCCATGGTTCGTATGGGTAACCAGTTATATTTTCTTTATCTTTTGGATAACGAAGTATAAAACCATAACTTGCTAGATACTTGTGTATTTTTCTTAGAGATGGTTCTTGCTTTTCTAATTCTTTGTTGTTGGCTGGCCATTTACCATTTTTCTTTATATTTATGTCTATCGCAAGGCCAGTATGGTGTTCTGAGTTACCTACTGGAGCAACTATTTTTTTTGCATATTCTTCTCCATATTCTTTTACAAAGTCATCATATATCTCTTGTTGATATTCTTTACTTCTATAAGCAGATGAGATACCAATAATAACGTTTTTTGTTTTTAGAAATTTTTCTAATTTTTGATAAGCATTGTAAGTTTCTTTTTCTATTTGAATAGATTCATTATCTATATTTTTTATAGTTACTAATTCTATTTTAGAAAGATAGTTTTCTTTTATTTTATGTTCTTTATTTACTAATACTTTGTACTTCATATAATCAGTCCTTCTAGTTAATTATAAACGTCTTTTAATAAACAAGCAAACTATTATTTTAGATTCAAAAGAAAAAGAGATTTCAAATCTCTTTTTTAGTTTAAGTATCAAACCTACTCATCACCAATTACAAATGGATTTTCAGCAGTTCCATCTCCATCAATGTACCTAGTACCGGCTGTAAGAGAAACTGCCGGTCTCACACCAATTCTACCTTCAATGCTACCAGAAGAAAGACCACCAGCTGAATAAATCATAAGATTGTAACCTCCGTAATATTCAAAAGAATAAGGTGACAAGGTACTATACTTTTCTTCAGTATATAAATAATAGTTTTTGTTTGTAAAGCTTGCACTTGCACCTGCCAACATCATTTCATCAGCTGTAAGTAATCCAACTGGATAAGTTAAGGCTCCATTTCCACCTAATATTGTTGAGACAGTAAAACCGTCTCTTGTTTCGTTTGGACAAGTTACACTTGGTTTGTACGAGGTATAGACTCTGTTGTAGGTACTAAAATAAGTATATCCTGTGGCATCATTGTCTTTTCCAGCTAGTGCACCAGAGTACAATGTCCTATCATTACACCATATTGTATCTTCAAGATTGCTAGTATAATTAATCATATTATTTTTGTACCAGTTATCAATTGATTTTTTTACAGTAGAGTCCGTTGTATTAGTAAACATCTCACTCTTAGCATCTTCAATATTTTCACCAGAAGACAGTGTTAGGTAAAAAATATAATCCAATAAATCACCAAAATAATAAATGTAATAAACTTTGTCACACTCTCCAGTTGTATTAAGACATGTATAATGATATTTCTTAGCAGTGGTTTTTCTATCTGTTGACCAAGCTTTCGTTGAAGTAAATGTATCTGTTAAAGTATATTTTAATCCATTCCAAGAAACATCATTTCCATATATAAAGTTAAATGTCGTATCATAAATAATACTATAATTGTCAGTTTTTGTCACAAAATATACTGCACCACATGTTGTACTAGTCAGATCTTCGCAAATATAATAATTTCTATACGAACTATACTTTGTATACCAATCGGATTTTTTAAAAGTTACAGTATCAGTTAAACTATAAGTACCATCACCATTATCTGTGACACTTTTACCTAACGATATAGTTTGAGTTGTTGAATCAGTAACACCGGCAGATAGAGACAAAGTATATTGATAATTACTAACTGCACCGGCTATATAATAAACCGATGAACATGTAGTGGATGTACTTCTACAAGTATAATATCCTTTCAGAGTAGAATAATTATCTGCCCAAGATTTTTGTTCGGCATTTTCTAAAGTATAGGTGCCATTAGAATAACTAACTGAGCTTCCATAATAGTAATTAGAGCTAGAACTAGTATATGTTCTATTCAAAACATATTCTGTGTGTGTTGGAACATAATAACTATATGCATATCTTTTTCCATACATATATCCTGCAGTGCTAGGAGAAGAAGAATCCGAATTGAAAGCCGATGTACCTATTTGAGAAGCAGTACCAGTATTATTACATTTATTGTTATCATTATAAGCACCATTATAAATAAGTTTAACACCTCCAGTAGAAGTAGTTCTTACTATCTTCCAGCAGAACCCTGCAAACAAAACATTGTTATCAACAATTCCACGATAATAGTAAACTGGATACTTATCACTTGCTGTATCTTGCAAAGTATAAATACCAGAATCAGTATCTGTAGGTGATTCACTAAAATCAATATTAGTATCCAAGCCTATAGTATTGCTAGCTATATACTTATACAAAGATTGGGCATTAGAAATTTTTCCATCCATTGCCTTACTTACACTTAACTTCTTCCAAATAGCCTTTACTATTACATTGGATTCAGGCATTATAAATTGATTATTTCCAACCTTCTCAACATCATCTGTTACTATTTTCCACTCTTTAAACTGATATCCCGTACAAGTCGGAACACTATCATCTAACCTTACTGTATCAAAAACTGAATAAACTTTAGAACTAGGTATACCTGATACCACACAACTTACTGGAGTATTAGGTTCATATGTAACAACATAGTTATCTTTTAATATTGTAGTTTTCGTAGTAGACTCAGTTGTATTAACAGTGCCAATTTTATAAGATACATCTGTTTTAGTATGAGTTGGGTAAACTCCTCCAACCCCAATCAAGTCATTATTTAGATTTATATCTATTGTGAGTTCTGCTTCCACACCAGATTTTAAACCATCTAAATTCCAAGTTACCTTATCCGCTCTTATTGAAGCTTCTCCTAATGATGTTGTTATATCTGTTATGTTATCTAAATTAAAATAATTAGTATCTACATAATCTGTTAAAACTAGCTTCTCATAATTTTCTGTTCCAACAGTAGCTTTATATAAAAACCTTTTTAAATTTTTCATATTAGCAATAAACTGGTTATCAGTAATATTTTTAATACCTGTTAAAACCGTATCTCCAAGCTCGTATTGAATACCATTGATATCTAAATAATCATACTTTTCTTTTAAAAGTTTGTACTCGCCCACCTCACTTGGGGTTTCTGATGTAGGAAGTCCATCTGTTAAGAATAAAACTACACAATTTTTATTATCTTCTTTTGTATAAGTACTTAGAACTTCATCAACTTTAACTAAAGCTTGATAGTAATTTGTTTCTCCTGATGCGGTTAAGTTATTTATACTTTCTTGTAATACTAACGCATCATCAGTAAAATTGGTTATAATAGTGGCTGTATCATTAAAAGTAATTAGTGCAATCTTATTACCTTTAGGTATTGTATCATTTATTAGATTATTTATATCAGTCTGTACTTGAATCAACTTATCACCTAACATACTACCGGATGTATCGAGTACTAATATAACATCAGTGTAATCACTCTTTAACATTTCTTTAGTTTCTAACTTTATATTAATTCTTGCTTTACCTTTACTTATCCATTTAGCCGTTTTAGTATATTGCCAAGAACCTTCTTCACTCTTAGTATAATCTAAAGTAGTAGATTTAACCGTTATACTAGAAACAGGCTCCAAAGCAGCAAGAGAGTTAAACATAAACACAATAAAAAGTCCTATCAAAGCAATAGAACCTAGAATATATTTTTTTCCGTCTAAAAATTGGTTTAATCTAGCCTGTCTGTCTGTCTGTCTGTCTGTCTGTCTGTCTGTCTGTCTGTCTAAGGATAGACTTTATTCCTTTCAATGTCAACATATTTATCACCACTTTAGTATTTTTACTATATTAATTATACTATTTTTATAGTTTCATTTCAATATTCTTGATGAAAAAGAGACTACTAATTAGTAACCTCTTCATAATGACATATTAATTATGTTTTTTGTTACTCATCCCCTATTATATATGGATTGTTAGCAGTTCCATCTCCATCAGATATTCTGGTACCTTTGACAAGGGAAACTGAAGGTCTTACAACATTTGGACTAGCTGTATGAATGTATTGTGTATTTAAAACCCCACTGGAATTAACTCTGAAGGAGCGACCGTTACTACCAAAGAAATAATATGGAGACATAGTCCACCAATACTGGTTATTTGATAAATAATGTAGATTATCATAGCCACCTACTAATCTTATTTCATCAGCTGTTAATAAACCAATTGGATAAGTTAGGGCTCCATTACCACCTGAAGATGTTGATACTGTAAAGCCATCTCTAGTAGCATTAGGACAAGTTACACTAGGATTATAAGTGTTATATACTCTGTTGTTAACTGATATGTATGAAGCATCAGTAAGAGCATCTGTATCTTTACTAACTAAAGCTCCAGAATAGAATGTTCGATCATTACACCAAATAGTATCTTCTAACATAGAAGTATAACTAGTTAAATTATTTTGATACCAAGTATCAACTACTTTTTTTAAAGCTGAAGAGTTTTTATTTTGAAACATTTCATTCTTGGCTGTTTCTATATTTTTACCATTAGTTAATGTTAAATAGTAAATTAATGAACTATTACCAAACATATGAACATAATAAACCGAGGTACACTTTCCGGTTGTGTTAAGGCAGGTATAGTGATATCTTTTAGCAAGAGTTGTTTTGTCAGTATTCCAAGTGTTTTTAGAGGTAATAGTATCTACTAAAGTATATTGACTACCATCCCAAGAAACATCATTTCCATAGATATAATCAAATGTGTTATCATAAGTAACTGCATAATTACTAGATGTAGTTATATAGTTTTTGTTAGTACAAGTAATACTAGTTAAATCTCTACAAATATAATAGTTATTATATGAGTTATGATTGTTATACCAATCTTTCTTTTGAATGGTTACAGTTTCATTTAACGTGTAAGTATTATTTCCATTATCTATGACACTTTTTCCTAGTACTATGACTTGGTTTGCTAAAACGGTTTCACCATTTGAGAATAGTACATTATACTGGTGAGTAGAATCAGAACCGGCTATATAATAGGCATTTGAACAAGTAGTTGTTGTTTTATTACAAGTGTAATAACCTACTAAATTAGTATAATTATCAGACCATACTTTTTGGATAGCATTTTGTAATGTATATGTACCATTGGAATAAGTTATTGAAGTTCCGTAATAATAGTTGCTGCTAGAATCAATAGTAGTATTGGTTAGGACATTAGCAGTTGTAGTTGGTGAATAATCATTATATCTATATCTTGTTCCATACATATAACCAATGTCAGCTGGTGAACTTGAAGTTGTATTAAAGGCACTAGTACCTACATAAGTTGTTCCGGTATTACTACATTTATTAGTACTATCATAAACACCATTATATATTAATTTAACTCCACCTGTTTCTGTTGTTCTTACTATTTTCCAGCAAAAGTTAGCAAATACTATATTATTGTTATTTATAATTCCACGATAGTAGTAAACTGGATAAGTATTGGATTCTGTTCCACTTCGTGTATAAATTCCGGAATTAGTGGAGTTTGGAGAATTTCTAAAACTAATAGATGTATCTATTCCTTTTGAGTTACTTGCTATTAACTTATATAGAGTTTGAACTTTGGATATTTTCCCATCCATTGATTTTACAAGATTACTCTTTTTCCAAATGGCCTTTATCGTTACATTGGACTCTGGCATGAAAAAGTAATTATCTCCACTTCTATTTACATTCTCAGTTACTATTTCCCATTTTTTAAACTGATAGTTATCACATGTAGGAATAGTACTTTCTATTTTCACAGTATCAAATACTGAGTAATTTTTTGTGGTTGGGACATTTGATACTACACAACCAGTTGGAGCATTGGCATCATAAGTAACCGAATAATTATCACTTAGTACGGGAGTTTTAGTACTTGACTCATTATATGAAGAGGAATTTATTTTATAAGATACATCTGTCTTAGTACTTGTTGAGTAAACACCTCCTACTCCTATTAAATTATCATTTAAGTTTATGTCGAAATTCATACTTGCATCTAGTCCGGATTTTAAGTTATTTAAGTTCCAAATTATTTTGTTGTCACTAATAGTTACTTCACCAAAAGTAGTATCGACATTTTCTACATCTTTTAAAGTAAAATAATTTTCATCAATATAATCAGTTAAAATAAAATTTTCATAATTCGAAGCCGATATTGAGGCTTTGTATAAAAACTCATTTAAGTTTTCTGTACTCGCTATAAATTGGGTATCAGTAATGTTTTTAATTCCGTTTAAAAGTTCTTCACCCAATTCATACTGAATACCATTAATCTTTAAATAAGAATACTTATTTTTTAGATGATTATATTGTGTTATTTCATTTGGCGTATCAATTGTAGGAAGTCCGTCTGTTAAAAATAAAACTACACAATCCCTGTTAGACTCTTTAGAATATGTACTTAGTACATCATCAACTTTTACTAAGGCTTGATAGTAATTGGTCTCACCTGCTGCAGTTAAATTATTTATGCTATCCTGTAATAAGGAATTATCATTCGTAAAGCTTGTTAAAACAGAGGCATCACTATTAAAGGATATTATCGAAATTTTATTTCCCTTTGGTATTGTATCATTAATAAATTCATTAACGTCTGTTTGTAATTGAGAAAGTTTTTCTCCCAACATACTACCCGAAGTATCAAGTACTAAGATTACATCCGTATAATCAGTTTGAGATTTTTCAAGAGTTTCAAGATTTATATCAATTCTAGCTTTTCCTTTGCTTATCCATTTAGCTGTCTTAGTATATTGCCAAGACCCCTCTTCACTCTTAGTATAATCTAAAGTAGTTGATTTAATAGTTACACTAGAAACCGGCTCTAAAGCAGCGAACGAATTAAACATAAACACAATAAAAAGTCCTATCAAAACAATAGAACCAAGTATATACTTTTTTCCGTCTAAAAATTGGTTTAATCTAACATGTCTGTCTAGGATAGACTTTATTCCTTTCTGTGTCAACATCTTACCACCAACTTTAGTATTTTTATATATGCATATTATACTATTTTTACAATTTTATTTCAACATTCGTGATGAAAAAAGCTTACCATTAATTAACTAAACTATTTTCTTAATAAATATTTTTTGAATACATAATAAAGGAGTGGGAAAAAACGAAGAAAAATAAATTAGAAACAATCACAGGCTTATTTGAAAACAGCACTATTCGTAGTGTTTGGGATTCAGAAAAAAAATACTAAATAATTAGTATCTTTTTAAAATAATGATAATTGATTTGAGTCTGGTAAATTGTTTAATAGACCCATAGATTTCATTTTATCTATTAGTGTTTGTGAAACTTTGCCTCGTCTTTGGATGTCTTCAACACTTAGGAAAGGTTGCTTTTCTCTTTCTTTAACAATGTTTTTAGCAACGGTTTCTCCTAGTCCATCGATAGCAACAAATGGTGGATAGATTTCTTTATCGTTTTTAGCTATCCAAACTGTTGCGTCACTTTCATATAAATCTACTTTTAAGAATTTTATACCACGAGCAGTTGCCTCTAGGGCAACCTTTAAACTTTCAGCTTGACCATTTTCTTTATTAGTTGCTTCAAAACCCTTGGCTAGAATATCTTCTATTTTGGCTTTAATAGCATCATAACCTTTAATCATTGATTCAACATCTACATCTGTTGCTTTTGATGAATACCAAGATGAATAGAAATACACTGGCATATGGACTTTATACCAAGCTATTCTAAAGGCACTCATTACATAGGCTGCCGCATGGGCTTTTGGGAACATGTATTTTATTTTACGACAAGATTCAATATACCATTCTGGAATATTAGAAGCTTTCATTGTTTCAACATGACCTTTCCAAGTTTCTGGATCTTTTGAAGCTTTGCCTTTACGAACAAACTCCATTATTTTGAAGGCTTTAATTGGAGCCATACCTTTATTTATTAAGTAAACCATAATATCATCACGACAACCGATAGTTTCTTTGAATGGAACGATATTATTTTTTATTAAGTCTTGAGCATTACCTAACCAAACATCTGTACCATGAGAAAGTCCAGCTATTTTTATAAGTTCTCCAAAGGTAGTTGGCTTAGTATCCTCTACTAATTTTATAGTAAATGATGTACCAAATTCTGGAATACCTAAGGTACCAGTATTACACATTATTTGTTCTTTAGTTACACCTAGAACATCAGTCGATGTAAAAATACTCATTGTATCTTTATCATCCATTGGTACTTTCATAATATCGGTACCTGATTGCATTTGAATGATACGTAACTGAGTTGGATCGGAGTGTCCTAAGATATCTAGTTTTAAAACACATTGGTCGATAGCATGATAATCGAAGTGTGTTGTACGCCATTCAGCAGTTGCATCTTCTGCTGGAAATTGGAATGGTGTAAAGTCAAAAACTTCTTTATAGTCTGGAATAACAACAATTCCTCCTGGATGCTGACCAGTTGTTCTTTTAACACCGGTACAACCCATAGCAAGTCGTTCTACTTCAGCGGTTCGCATGTCTGGTATACCATGTTCTTCACAATAACCTTTTACGAAACCGAAAGCAGTCTTGTCTGCTACTGTACCAATTGTTCCGGCACGATAAACATTATCTTCACCGAATAAGACTTTAGTATAAGCATGGGCACTTGCTTGGTTTAAATCTGAAAAGTTTAAGTCTATATCAGGAACTTTATCGGCATTAAACCCTAAGAAGGTTGCGAATGGCATATCTTGGCCATCTTTATATAATGGAATATGACAGTTAGGACATTCTTTATCTGGTAAGTCAAACCCTGATGAATAGTCTGCTGAGAAAGATTTTCCTTCTTCATCTTCAAAGATACTTATTTTACATTTTAAACATCTATAGTGAGCAGGTAGAGGGTTAACTTCTGTTATTCCCATCATAGTAGCAACAAAACTTGAACCTACAGAACCACGGGAACCAACTAGATAACCTTCATCATTTGAGTGTTTAACTAAACGTTGAGCAATTAAGTAAATCGGATCGAATCCTCCACCGATAATACCACCTAATACTTTTTTTGTTTGTTTTTCTAGGGCTTTTTCATCTAGTTCTTCTTCTGAAGTTTTCTTAACATATTCTCTTACGATACTTTTAACATTATCAAAACCTTTTACAATAGTATCATGTAGTTCTTGATGAGCTACTTTTTCTAGTTCATCACCTGATAATGTTTCTTTTAAGCGTTCTTTTGTTATTTTTAAAACAATATCACCGTATAGTTCGGTTGCGATACGTTCTTCTATATAATATGGTAATGGGTCTCCATACCAAGCAGCTGCTTTTGTATAAACTAAGTCGGTAACTACTGCTGGACAATCTAGATAACTTGTTCCATCATCACTTTTAACTCTTGGAGAGAATGGTATACCACCTGTATCTGGTATTACTTCAATTATTTCTACCATGTCGGCTATTTTATTTGGATTTTCTACAACGATACGATAGGCAGTTTCTTTATCTAAGAATTTAAAATCTTCTAACATTTCATCAGTTGTACGGAAATGTTGAGATGGAATTTCTTTGATACTAGATTTTGCAAGTGGATGACGTCCACCACCTGGTACTTTTTGATTTACTATTATTTCACGATAGATTTTGTCATCTCTTTTTATATGATGAACATCACCAGTTGCGACCATTATTTTGCCGGCATCTTCTGTTACTCTAATTATCTTTTCAATGTTGGCAGCTAACTCTACTTCATTAGCAAAGTCGCCAGTTTGAATTAGGTGTCCATAGCACTCTAGGGGCTGAACTTCTACATAGTCATAGAATCTAATAATGTTTGATAATTCGTCTTCACTTTTAGAGGTTGCTTCTTTAAAGACTTCGCTTTCGTAGCAACCAGATCCTACTAGAAGACCTTCTCTATTCTTTTCTATTTCACTACGTAGGATTCTTGGGGTTTTATATAAGTAAACTGTATTAGCAAGGGATACTAATTTGAACAAGTTTTTTAGACCGGTATGATTGATTGCTAGAAGGTTTACGTGATGAGCACGACCATATTTATGGATTTCATCTTTACTAACTAAGTTATCTAATTGATCCATTGTTTCAATATTACGATTAGATAATTTCTTTAGCATTTTATGGAAAACTAAAGCTGTTCCTTCGGCATCATAGTCTCCTCTATGGTGAGCTTCTTCATCCCATGGAACTTCATATCTTTTAACTAAAGCTGATAGCGAATGTCTAGCATAAGTATTATCCATGGTTCTTGATAATTCTAGTGTATCAATTACAGGATTAGTAAATTTACCTAAATTATATTTTTTATGAGCCATTTCAAGGAAAGATACATCGAACTTAGCATTATGAGCAACCATTGGCAAGTCTCCATACCATTCAATAAATCTTTTAACGGCATTTTCTTCATTATCTTTGCCCTCTAACATAGCGTCAGTAATATTAGTTACGTCAATTATTTTTTGAGGTAATGGTCTTCCTGGGTTAATTAATTCATCATAACGTTCTAGTATTTCACCATTCTTAATTTTAACGGCACCAATTTCAATGATTGAGTCAGCACCACCGGCATTAAAACCAGTTGTTTCAAAGTCAAAAACAACGTATGTTTGATCAAGTAAGACATCTTTATTAGGACGTAGGACTATATTTACAGTATCATCTATTAGTGTTAGCTCTGTACCATAAATTGCTTTAAATGGTTCTTCCCCTTCTTTTAAGTTCTTGTTATGAGAAGTTACTAGGTTGAAGACATGTGGGAAGGCTTGAACACCATTGTGATCAGTGATTGCTATAGCTTTATGTCCCCATTTCATAGCTTGTTTTACTATTTGTTCTTCATCAGCAAGACCATCCATTTGACTCATTTTAGTATGACAATGTAATTCTACTCTTTTTACTTCTGCATTATCTTTTACAACAGATACTTCTTTTTCTATTTTTACAATATCTCTAGCATTTAAAACTAATTCTTTAGAGAATTGATCATTTTTAGTATAACCACGAATTTTAAACCAATTTCCAGCTTTTAATTCTTTACAAAGTCTACCATATTCCTCGGCATCTCTTACAAAGACTTTACAATAGATACTATCAGAATAATCAGTTATTTTTAAAGTTATTATTTTAAAGTCTGTTTTTGATGACTCAAAATAGTCTGTTCCAAAAACAAATCCTTCTACAACAACATTATTATCTTCACCTATTAAAGTCTTTATTTTTATTGGGTCTTCTTTTATACCTCGACCAATAACACTATTAGGATCTTTTGGTTCTTTATGATATTTTTTCTCAGGAGAAGCTGGTGGATCTTGCTTTACTTCTTTCTTCTCCTCGATCTTTGGTGTTTCAACAATTAAATCCTGTTTTATTTCTTCTAGAATATTTTCTTCTTTTCTAATAGTTACATCAATATTAAATTTGTAACCTAAGCATCTATAAAAAGTATTTATTTTAGAAAGACATGATTCTAATCTTTCTTTTTCTACTTCATTACTAGCAACTAGTATTAAAAAGTCATCTTCTATTTGAAGAGAGTCTTCATAAATTTCTAGAACTTTTAATTCTGGTTTTAATAATTTTAAAAGATGCTGATAGTATTCTTTACAAGTATTTAAATCTGGATTTTCAATATTAAATATAAAACCTATTTCAGAAGCATTTTCATCTAATAAGTGTTTTTTCTCTTCTAACTCTTCAAATACTTCTAGTGGTAGAAGTGTATCTTTTTCGACAAAAACATTCCAACTACCAGTTTTGGAATTTATTCTTATTTTAGAAATTTTAGCATCAGAAAAATATTGATAATTATCTTTATCAATATTTATTTTATCTAATAATATTTTAATTTTTTCATCCATACTATCACCACTTTATTATATTAATTCTAATTGTTCTTCCCTAATTATTCTTTTTTTGTTTTGAATACAGAAATCAATAAAGTCTGTAATATCTAGATTTTTTAAATTAGTTTCATATGGAAACTTGTTAACGTCAAATGCTATTTTATCACGGTTCATATATTTTGTCATTTGTTCTTTTGAAATTCCTAAGTACATTAACCAAAATGGATAGATTTGTCTTTTTATATTTATTAATTTTGATTCACTAGAGTAATAATGACTAATATTTGATAGAGATGTTGCTAGTTCATTTTCAATAGCTAGTTCAATTATAGCATTAGCAATGAATTTATCCTTATCTTTATAAGTATTTAATTCTTTTTTTAGAATAGATTCAATAACCGATATAATTAATTTTTCTGGTTCATCTTTTGATATTTTTTTACCAAGTATTGCAATTTTTACATCTACAGATGAAATATTTGGTATTTCTAATACTTCAAGACGATTATCAATAAGATAAACAGTGTAGTCAGGAATATCTTTTCTAATGATTTGTTTTATTTGATTAGATATTTTTCTATTCCAAAGACTTATTACTTCTAAACGATATTTTTCTGTTTCTTTTTTTATTTTTTGATATTCTTTGGACTCTAACATTATATTATATATTGTATCATCATTTGGAATATAGTTTTTTACATCTTTTAGTATTGTAATACGATCTTTATAAGTATCATT
>ENA-OROD01000520-OROD01000520.1-human-gut-metagenome-genome-assembly--contig:-NODE-520-length-37119-cov-6.044086_pt1 | contig 37119 bp, 32 predicted proteins | sample MGYA00242123_ERZ509038 | MGnify/ENA primary metagenome ERZ509038 (study PRJEB26280, sample SAMEA2338719) | human gut metagenome | biome: human gut; feature: human-associated habitat; material: faeces... | reverse complement strand
CTATTTTATTAACACTTGTGATGACAATTACGATCCTGTTTGGAAATGGGATTGAAGCGAGAGCGGACGAATATTTTCTTAAGTTTGATGATTTGAAGGGGCATGAATTGAAAAGTGGAGATGTGATAATTGCAGATGATAGATTCGAAGAGAGTTCTTTAACGTTTTATGATGGTAATAATGATAGTCTATCGATAAAAATAAAAATAAAGAGGACAGAGAGACATACCATACAGACAAGCTATAAAAATGGAAATGGTGAAATTGTCGGAACGGGTGCAAAGTGGAAATGCGTTAATCCGTTTGCCACACATTTGACCAATTCTTTGACATTAAAAGGAGAACCATATATTCCCCAGACCGAAGAGAAGAAACCGGAAAGTACGCCATCCAAAGAAGTGGAAGCTCAGCCGATTGTAGCAGATCAGCCGGAGATAGTGGTGGCGCTGGAGGAGGTTCACCTCTGTAACATGGAGTGGGTGACAACAAAGGAACCCAGCGTAGGGGAGGATGGAGAAGAGTGTTATCGCTGCAGCTCTTGTGGAAGGACAGAGCAGAAGATGCCTATTCCCGGCGCAGTGGCTTATGTAAAGGATCTGTATGGTTTCATTAAAGATGCGGCGGAAAATGGACTGGTGACCTATGACGCAAAAACAAACACAGCCATTTCCGATTATATCATACAGAAGATGGCGGAGAGAAGGGATGTGACTACGGTCATTTCTTTTGAATATAAGGGGGAAAAGTATCAGATCACCTTTTCGCCGGAAGCAGACTATGACGCGCTGCTAAATGATGAGGAACAGTTTTATGGTTATCTGGGCTTAAGCGGGTATAAAGGCATTACGGTAGAAAAACTATCTGCGTCCTGAAGCATAAAAGCCGTGCAGTGCAAAAATCCTGAAGAAGTAAGGCGCAAAATCATCCTTGCCACAGACGATGATAACGGGTATACTAAGGGATAAGCTTTTTGAAACCTATGTGGAAAGGAATTTGGTGCAGTCATGTTGATCGATGCAGTGATAGATACCTTAATAGATGGGGGTAAGCTCTTGCCCTTTCTGTTTCTCACCTATCTGGTGATGGAATATATTGAGCATAAAGCAGGAGGACAGGCACAGCAGATCATGCAAAGATCCGGAAAATTTGGGCCGGTGATCGGCGGCATTCTGGGAGTGGTTCCTCAGTGCGGCTTTTCAGCAGCGGCGTCTAATCTTTATGCGGGAAGGATCATTACACTGGGAACGTTGTTTTCGGTGTTTCTGTCCACCTCGGATGAGATGCTTCCTATTTTTATCTCTGAAAAGGTTGCTTTTGCAACGATGTTCAGAATTCTTGCCTTTAAGGCGCTTGTGGGAATTGCTGCGGGTCTGGTGATCGACTTTGCGATCCGCAGAACCAGGAAAAGGGAACCGGAAGAGCTTCGCATAGACCATTTGTGTGAGCATCAGCATTGCCATTGCGGGGAAGGAAAGATCCTGCAGCCTGCTGTCAGCCATACGCTTCAGGTATTTGGATTTATACTGATCATTTCCCTGATCTTAAATCTTCTGATCGGAGCCGTGGGACAACAGCAGCTTGCTTCTTTCATTTCCACCAAACCGATTTTAGGACCTGTGCTTGCGGGGCTGGTAGGACTGATTCCGAACTGTGCTTCCTCTGTGGTGCTGACACAGCTCTATTTGGAAGGAGTGCTGGGAGCGGGCGCTATGATCGGCGGATTACTGGCCGGGCAGGGAGTTGGACTTTTGGTGCTCTATAGCGTGAATGATGATTTAAAGGAAAACATCAGGATCACAGTTTTATTATATGTGATCGGAGTGGCGGTTGGCATCATCACAGAAATGCTGGGAATTGCTTTTTAAGATCAGTACAAGGTAAAAGGCTGTCGGGATAGAAAAACCCGGCAGCCTTTTTAGGGGGATATATAATAAAATAGGGAAATGGCGGTAATTAACTCTGGAGACTTTGCAGGCTCTGCATATTATAAAACTCTCCTTTCAGAGCCATAAGCTCTTCGTAGGTACCGAATTCTTCCAGCCCTCCGTGGCCTACAACGGCAATCCGGTGGGCGTCCCTTATGGTAGATAGTCTGTGTGCAACAATTAAGGTGGTACGGTTTTGTACCAGATTGTGGATAGCATCCTGGATCTTACGCTCGGAAATGGTATCCAGAGCGGAGGTTGCCTCATCCAGGATTAAAATGCTGGGATCCCTGATGAATGCACGGGCAATAGAGATCCGCTGGCGCTGACCGCCGGATAAGTTGCTTCCGTGTTCTGTGATCTTGGTGTCCAGTCCGTCCGGCAGAGAAGCGATCAGCTCATCCAGATTAGCAGCCTTGATCACTTCCATCAGCTGTTCATCAGAAATATGGTTCATGCCGTAGGTAATATTTTCCCGGATCGTACCGGAAAATAAAATGGACTGTTGTGGTACAACTGCAATATGGCTGCGGTAGCTTTGCAGGTTCAGGGAAGTGATATCCTGTCCATCGATCAGTACCTGTCCGCTTGTGGCCTTCAAAAAGCCGATCACCATATTTAAAATGGTTGTTTTGCCTGCGCCGGAGCTTCCTACAAAGGCAATGGTTTCACCCGGTTCAATATGAAAATTCAGATCCTGGAGCACCGGGGCATCTGCATCAGGGTATTGAAAGGCTACATGGCGAAAGGTAATATCGCCATGTATTTTCTTTACCTTCTTTTTGTTCCTGGTATCCTCCACATCATGGCAGAGCAGAATGTCTCCGATAGAGTTTACGGATTCCAGCCCCTTTGAGATGATGGGAAGCAGGGTGATGACATTGGACACCTGGCCTACAATGGAAGAAAAATAGGTCTGGTACATCACAACCTCTCCTACGGAAATCTTTCCCTGAGATGCAAGATAACCGGTAAAGCCAAGGCAGATTACCTGAAACAGCTGGAATGCCACCCAGCTGATAGAGGAAAAGTAGGTCTGGATCATATCAAGCTTTAAGCCTTTTTCTGCCACATGTCCAAGCTGGCGGTCCATTTTCATGGTTTCCTGTTTTTCCAGAGCATGCGCCCTGGTAACAGGGATCAGCTCCACCATTTCCATGACCTTAACGGAGGTTTCCTCCATTTCCCGGCGGAAATCGGAATTGTACTTTTTGATCTTTCCCCGGAAGGTGACCATTAAGAACACGGCAACCGGTATGGTGGCAAGAAAGAAAAGGAAAACCGTCATGCTTTTAAAGATGACAATGCCAAAAGCCACCATGACATTTAAAAGAATGCTTAACACCGTAATAAAGATCTGGGAGGAAAGCGTTTCGATCTGCTCTACATCACGCATGATCTTGGACTGAAGACGTCCGGACTGCATTTCATTGTGATAGGAAATGGAAAGCTGCTGGAGCTTGCGCACCAGAGAGCTTCTAAGTCCCCGCTCCACACTTCTGACTGTTTTGGCATAAAGCCAGGTATGGATATAGTTGGAAAAAATATTCTGAACCACGAAAAAGGACATGATCAGAACATTTACCAGTATTTTAATGCCTGCATTATCCGGCCTTTGGGTTGCAAGGTTGATAATGTTGGAGGTAATGATCGGAAGGATCCACACCGGGGAATGCTTTATGGCAAAAAACAAAATGGAGAAAAACAGCTTCACATAATGTCCCTTGTAGATCCCGAGAAGGATTTTCAGGCTGTTGCCTTCATTCCGGTTAAAGGTCTCAAGAAGCGCCTTTTCCGATTCATCCAGATCAATTTCTTCCGGCTGCGTAAACTTTTCAATCATCATGTTATCCCACTGACATTAGAACATGTCGTAATATTTTTTAACGATCTGCTGGGCCGGCTTGCCGTAAATATCATATCCCCAATTCGCATCCGCTTTGCAGAGGGGATATTGCTTCCATGCCCAGTCCCAAAGACAGAAGCCCTGTACAAAGGAACGTTTCCTGCAGGCTTCAAACATGGTCTGATACCAGTCTGCCTGCTCCTGCAGGTCAATTTCGCCGCGGACGGTCCAGTCATTGGGAACCTTTCCTGCACCGCGTGTGGACATGCAGCCGCACTCTGCGAAAAAGAAGGGCTTTTTAAACTTTTCTACAACGGCTTCAATACGGTCAAGCTGCCTGTCCCAGTCATCAGTGGGGTAGTAGCCGCTTGAACAGATATAATCGACACAATCCCACCAGGTAACATTGTCTTCCTGGTATTTGTCAGCATTATAGGTGACAGGACCGTCATAAACGGTGCGGATCTGGGCGATCAGCTTACGCCATTCCTCGCTTCTGCGGTCGGTCTGAACCATTTCACAGCCGGCGATAAACATTTCACAGCCGGTTTCCTTTGCAAGTCTGGCAAAGTGAAGCTGAAATTCCGTATAGGACCGGAACCAGTTCCCCCACTTAGGCTCGCAGGGCACATCCTTATCAAAAAAATTAATGTGTGCACGCCAGGTACCATTCTTACAGTTGACGGTGGGCTTCAATGCAACAAGCAGCCCCTTCTTATGAATATAGTCGATCATGCTGATCAGTTCTTCATCAGAAATGGTTGCATCAGAGGTAAAATCGATCTCCTCTGACTGAGGGGTTTCCTGAAGTGCGTTGGGCACCAGGGTGATAAAATTTGCACCGGTTCCTTCTGTAAGATGGTCAAGGCTCTCAAAGGCTTCTTTTGTGAGAAAACTTCCTTTTGGACAAAATGGGGCAAAAGTGATCCCTTTTAAGAATTGCATGGCTACGTCCTTTCAATACTTGTTGAATGTTATGAAAATTGTAGCACCAAGGGAAAAAATCCGCTATAATGTAGCCATATAAAAATTGTAAAAATCTATTCAGGAGACCGCCATGCAGTATTTGTTTGAATATTGTGATACTCTTAATTTTCCATATGAAGCTTTTCGGTATGATACGTCGACTATGCCCTTCCCCATCAGGCCTCACTGGCATTATTTTATGGAGATCCTTTACATGCTCGAGGGGACGGCTCTGGTAGAGTGTGACGGGCAAAGCTATGTGGCCCAGGAGGGAGACCTGATCCTGTTCCATCCGGAGACCGTACATGCTATTTATACCGCTACGAATGTTCCCTTGAAATATGATGTGCTGAAGTTCGACGTGAACAGGCTGTATACGGAAAACAGCTATGCGCCCAAGCTCCGCGTCATTCTGGATAGTGCAAGCAAAAGCTCCAAAGCCGGCATCTTTTTTAAGGAAAGCCAGCTGGAAGGTCTGGCAGTTTCCGATATTTTTGAGGAGTGCTGTAAAGAGCTAGAGCAGCAGGATTATGGCTATGATATTGTGATCCATAATAAGATCTGCTATCTTCTGGTGCAGATCATAAGACTGTGGAGGCACGCCGGATTTAATACGGATGCAGCAGCAGCCCATGCAAGAGAAACGAATTCCATCCATGCCATTACCTCTTATATTGATTCTCATGTAGGGGAAGCCATAAGGGTGGAGGATCTGGCGGAAATGTGTAATATGAGCTATTCCTATTTTGCCAAGAATTTTAAGCAGTATTACGGCCGCTCCTGTAAGGAATATATTGAATTTATCCGGGTCAGCAAGGCAGCGGATCTTCTGCTCTTTACAGACTTTGATTTAAGCTATATCAGCCAGGAAACGGGTTTTTCCGACAGCAGCCACCTGATCAAGATTTTCCGGAAATGGAAGGGGGTAACCCCCAAGCAGTTTAAGAAGCAGCATATGGAGGTATAAAAACCTATTGCTCTTATAAAGCGGAATATGTTATATTGATTATGTATCTATTTTAGTACAATTTTGAATTGTATAAGATCGGTGTGAGGGAAAGCAATGGAGATAGAGGATAGGAAACAGCTGGAACAAAGGATTGCCGAGCTGGAACGCCAACTGAAGAATGAACGTCAGAAGCAGCAGTGGGCATTAGAAGGCGAGGACAGCGGCTTATGGGAGTATGACATTAAGGCAAAGCGCCTTACCCAGAGCAGCAAGCTGGAAGGCAAATGGAGAGATGCGAACCTGGTTGTGGAAAATTACCGCGAGCAGATGAAGGAATGGAATTTGATCCATCCGGAGGATGAGCAGGTCTTTGAAGCCTATTGTGACAGTATGGACCGGGGGGATCCTCATATCATGTATGAAATGAGAATTCTCCGTGATAATGGGAGATTTGGATGGATCCGCCAGGAGGGAAATACCATTTGTGATGAAATGGGTGTTCCTGTCAAGGTAATCGGCAAGGTTCTGGATGTAACCGGTGAAAAGAGGGATAACAAACGCCTGGAGCGTGAGGTGACCCGGGATATGCTTACCGGCTTATACAACTATGATGTTGCCAGGAAGATGATAGAGAAAAAGCTTCAGGATCCTGCAAAAGAAGCAGGAGCTTTGTTTCTTATGGACCTGGATGATTTTGCAGAACAAAATGCAGCCTACGGCACGGTGTTTGGGGATTCTGTGCTGGAGATGGCTGCTAATATTGTTTATACCAGCTTTAAGGCAAAGGATATTGTGGGCCGAATAGACGGGGACGAGTTTCTTGTTTATGCTTCCGGGATCTGCAACAGAAAGGACATTGAGAACCTTTTAAATAAATTGATGATCCGGCTTTCCAGATTTGCGGAAGAGCGGGAAGGAAATCATTGCAGCATCAGCATAGGCGTTGCGATCAGCCCGGAAGACGGCAGAAGCTATGAGAAGCTGTATCACAGCGCAGATCTTGCACTTTACAGAGCCAAAAAGGAAGGAAAGAGTAAATACTGCTTCTTTGACCGGGAAGAGGATTATAACACCTCTCTGGGGGAGACAGGCAGGAAGCTGGCGCATAAGAAAAAGGATCAGGCTCTGGCAGGGCAGGATTACCTGAATATCAACAAGGATCTGTTTGACTTTGCCTTTAAGTGCATTAATACGGAAGAAAATTTTTATTACGCCATTGAAAAGATCTTTGAAGAGGTATGTCTGTACTTTGGCATGGATCGGAGCATCCTCCTGGAAAGAGATAAAGGAAGCGATGATATTTTTGTAACGGCAGGATGGTCCAGGGAAGACGATGGCAATGACAGGGCGCTGATGGAACAGACCGGTAAGGTAAACTGGTATGTGATGGAGCAGTATTACCGCCATGTGGAATATAATATCCTTCAGGATGGCAGGGACGGCCATGAGGATTATGAAAAAGATATTACACAGATGAAAAGAGTTCCTATTTCTGCCATACAGTTCCCCATTATGGATGGCTCCAAGATGGCAGGCGTCCTTACCTTTGAAAGCTGGACCAAGAGAAAGTGGGGAGTTGCGGAGATCGCAACCCTGTCCAGTATTACCAAGATGATTACCAGCTATCTGCTGCAGAAGCAGACCAAGGCAGAGCTGGAAATGGAATATATTGTGGGCAAGAAGGCAATGGATGTGCAGAAGCTGATCTATTACGTTGTGGGAGAGGAAGACCACCAGATCAAGTTTCTGAGCCATTATGCCAGAGAATGCTATCCCATGGCAAGGAGCGGACAGCTTTGCTACAAAGCGTTTATGAACAGGGAGACTCCCTGCCATGCCTGCCCGATCCAGGGACTGAAAGAGGGAGCCGGACAGAACACGGTAGAGTATTATGACGAGGAAGAAGATAACTGGTACACCTTGAATGCGTCGCATATGAATGAGACCAAGGTGAAAAAGCATGAGGTTATTATCTGCAGATCCAACATTACCACTTTTCTGGAAAGGGTAAAGGGAGAGGATCAGCTTACCGGCGTCATGTCCTATGAAAAGTTCAAGCTGGAAGCAACCAGAATGCTGCGAAGAAACCATGAGGAGTATGGGCTGGCATTTCTCGGGATTCAGGATTTCTCCAGGATCAATGATGAATACGGTTATGAGGTAGGAGATCAGGTGCTTAGGACATTTGCAGCGGAAATGTCGGCAAGAAGGGCAGATGATGAGCTTGTATGCCGTATCAAGGGAGATGACTTTGCAGCCTTGATAAAGAGAAGATCAGTAGAACAGATGCGGAAGAATATGCAGCTGTTTTCCGAACTTTTGACGAAACGGTTCCGGGAAAGATTTCCGGGAATTTCCATTAACTGCTTCTGCGGCGTTTATAATGTGCCGGATGATGAGGAGTACATCAGTAAGTGCCTGGATAAGGCCATGAAGGCAAGAAAGCTTGCCCTCAACAAAATTTATGAGGGTGGCGCATATATGTATTCAAAGGAAGTAGAACTGGAGGATAAAGAGCGGAGCGACATGAGCCGCACGATCAAGGATTCCCTTGAAAAGGGCATGTTCCGGGTATATTTCCAGCCCAAGGTGGATATTGTGACCGGAAAGATCCGGGGAGCGGAAGCCTTAGTCCGTCTGCTTGATAAAGAGGGAAAGATGATCTCTCCCGGAAGATTTATACCCCTTGCGGAGGAGAACGGGCAGATCCTTGAAATTGATAATTTTGTTTATAAAGAAACCTTCCGGTTAATGCAGAAATGGCAGCAGGAGGGAGAGCAGGTTCCCCTGATCTCTGTGAATGTATCAAGACTCCACCTTCTGCAGGACGAGCTGCCTCAGTACATAAAGAGCCTGAGCGACGAGTATGGGTTAAAACCCGAGCAGATCGAGCTTGAGATCACGGAGAGTGTTTTCTTCCAGGATACGGAACGTCTGGTAGCGATCATTAAGCAGATGAGAGATTTGGGCTTTGTGATTTCCATGGATGATTTCGGGGCAGGATTTTCCACCTTAAGCCTGATGAAATCCCTGCCGGTAGATGTGATCAAGTTAGATGGAAGCTTTTTCTTAAAGAGCGAGCTGGATGACAAGAATAAGGCGGTTATTGCCGCTATGCTCCATCTGGCAGAAAATCTCGGCTTTGAAGTGATCGCTGAAGGAGTGGAGAAAAAGGAACAGGTAGATTTCATAAGAGGCCAGGGAGGACATCTGGTACAGGGTTATTACTATTATAAGCCGATGCCAGCGGATGAATTTGAAAAATTATTGACAGAGAAAAAGTAGAGATCGCTGCAAAAAATAAAGAAGTATTCCCGGTTTCCGAAAGGAGGCCGGGAATTTTTATATTCAAAGATAAAAGCAGAGCATGAAAAAAGCACCATCCCCAAGGCTCACAGGTCCTCAAAAATGGTACTTACAGTGCGCGATCAGGGGCTCGAACCCTGGACACCCTGATTAAGAGTCAGGTGCTCTACCAACTGAGCTAATCGCGCATTTGCAAATTTTGTTTGCTGCATCATTTGCAACGCAAGTGTTATTATAGTATAATGTGTTTTGGTTTGCAAGCATTTTTTAAAAAAATTTTTGATTTTTTGAAATAAACGAGAAAAAAGAGGAATATATATGATATTTGACACGCATGCTCATTATGACGATCCTGCCTTTGATCAGGATAGGAATGAGCTTCTTCCGGGAATGAAGGAGCAGAATGTAGGGCTTATTGTAAATGTGGGAGCCAGCCTTTCATCCTGCCAGAAAACGCTTAAGCTGGCAGAGAGCTATCCATTCCTGTACGGAGCGCTCGGAGTGCATCCTTCGGATACGGAGCATCTAACAGAAAAGGATATGGACTGGCTGAAGGAAAAAGCGGCCGGAAAAAAGATCGTGGCCATCGGAGAGATCGGTCTGGATTATCATTATGAGGAACCGGGCCGCGAAGTGCAGAAAAAGTGGTTTATCAGACAGCTTCAGATCGCACAGGAGTTGAACATGCCGGTGATCATCCATTCCAGGGAAGCGGCGGCAGATACTATGGAAATTCTGAAAAAATATGGAAAAACCAGAGGGGTGATCCACTGCTATTCCTATGCCGGGGAGCAGGCAGAGGAATACTGCTCTATGGGATATTACTTTGGGATTGGCGGCGTTTTAACCTTTAAAAATGCCAAAAAACTGGTGGAGGCTGTAAAAATCATTCCCCTTGACAGGATCCTGCTGGAAACAGACTGCCCGTATCTGGCGCCGGAGCCCTTTCGGGGAAAGAGAAATCAGTCGGCGTATATTGATCTTGTGGCACAAAAGCTTGCGGAGCTGAAAGGAATTTCCAAGGAGCAGGTGATAGAAGCGACTGCCCGCAACGCAATGGAATTTTATGGAATAGGTGAAAAGGAAGAGGCATAGAATATGGCATATTTGGGAACCCCCTCGGCAACGGCTGCTGTGATCGAAAAATATCAGTTTAATTTTCAAAAAAGATATGGACAGAATTTTCTGATCGATACCAATATTTTAAAAAAGATCATAGAAGAAGCGGGAGTAACGAAAGAAGATTGTGTGGTGGAAATCGGGCCGGGAATCGGAACCATGACCCAGTATCTGGCAGAAAGCGCCAGAGAGGTCGTTGCAGTGGAGATCGACAAAAATCTGATCCCTATCCTGGAGGATACCTTAAGCGAATACGATAATGTGACGGTGATCAATGAGGATATCCTGAAGGTAGATCTGAGGAAGCTTGCAGAAGAAAAAAATAACGGCAGGCCCGTTAAGATCGTGGCAAATCTTCCCTATTACATCACAACGCCTATTATTATGGGTCTGTTTGAAAATCAGGTGCCCCTTTCCAGCATTACTATTATGGTTCAGAAGGAAGTGGCGGACAGGATGCAGGTTGGCCCGGGCACCAAGGATTATGGTGCGCTCAGCCTGGCAGTACAGTATTATGCCAGACCGGAGATCGTTTTGCAGGTTCCCCCTGCCTGTTTCATGCCAAGGCCGGGAGTAGGAAGCGCCGTGATCCGGCTTACAAAGCATGAACAGCCGCCGGTGCGGACAAAGGATGAAAAGAAACTGTTTGCTGTGATACGGGCGTCCTTTGGACAGAGAAGAAAAACGCTTGCAAATGCACTTACAAACGGTTTTTGTTATGAAGCTGAGAGCGGAAAGACACAAAGGGTTACGAGGCAGCAGGTTTATGACGTCTTAGAGCAGATGGAGCTTAGCCGGACCATCAGGGGAGAAGCGCTGACGCTTGAGCAGTTTGCAGAATTATCTGATTTACTTTGAGGGTTTCCTATGGTAAACTTAAAAGATGAAAATAGGAATATTATGCCCTAAGATAAATCGTTAACGTATGAGGTGACTACCTTGGATAAGTATGAATATAAAGTCCGTGCAGATGAAATAAAATCCCTGATCTCAGAAGGAGAATACGGGGAAGCCGTTAAGATCGCAGATACCATTGACTGGCGCAGAGTAAAAAGCGTTATGATGCTGTGCACCATCAGTGATCTATACAAAATTAACAGAAGATATGAAGACAGCCGTGATATTCTGCTGCTGGCCTATGACAGGCATGCAGGAGGCCGTCTGATCGTGTATTCCTTGTGTGAGCTTTCCATTAAGCTGGGAGAATTCGTACAGGCGCTGGAATATTATAAGGAATTTGTGCAGCTTGCGCCCAAAGACAGCGGCAGGTATATTCTGCAGTACAAGCTCTATGAAGCGCAGGAGGTCAGCTTAGAGGAGCGGATCGAGGTTCTGGAAGAGCTCAAAAAGAGAGACTACCGTGAAAAGTGGGCATATGAGCTTGCTTACCTTTATCACAGGGTTGGCCTTGAATCCAAATGCGTTGAAGAATGTAATGAAATGTTCCTCTGGTTTGGGGAAGGAAGATATGTGTTAAAGGCCCTGGAACTGAAAATGCTTCATGAGCCTTTAAGTGAGGAGCAGCAGGCTAAGTATGAGCAGATGAAGGGGAATGGAGGTTCTGTCAGCCCTGATTATGCTGCTGACCAGGAGGCCATCAAGCAGGAGGCAAACAAAGAAACAGAAGAGGAAGAGGATAACGAATTCGGCATCCAGGAAAACCTTCTTGCCAGCGATACCCAGGAAATGCCCCCCAAGGAAGAGGATGAGATCCAGGTCAAGACGGTGGATGTGAGCCAGTATAATACCCTGAACCTGCAAAAGGAACTGGCGGAAAGCATGAAGGAATTTCTGGAGAACAATAAAACCCAGAACCTTCCTGTAGATGAAATTGCGGAGGAAGCACAAAAAACCCAGATCTATGAGCCTGTTACCTCTGAAAATCTGATCGGGGAAATCCAGGAAGAAACAGACGCCCAGGAGGAGACAGAAGAGGAAGAGCCGGAAGCTGAAGAAAAGACAGCCACCCTCAGACAGGACACTGACGAGATGCAGCTGATCACAGAAGAGGATCTGAGTGGAAAGAATAATTCAGAAGAGGTCTTTTTTGGCAATACGGAAGAAGTCAATATTGAGGATGTGGTTTTCAAGCTTGCCAAGCAGAACGAGGATAAGTCGCCCTTTACCCCTATTGATCAGAAGGAGATGCCCGTAAAGCAGGAGGAAGTGCCGGTTACTCCTCAAATTTCCAAGAGCCCGCTCAGCGACACAGGCGTGATCAGGACGTTTCATAAGCCTTCTGGCTTTGATAATATGCTTTCTCAGGAGTATGATGGACAGATCTCATTGGTAGTTCCTGAAAAGGAGCAGGTTGAAAAGCAGATTACAGGACAGCTCAGCATAGAAGATGTAATGGCTGAGTGGGAGCGGATCAAGCAGGAAAATGAACGCAAGAGGATGGAAGAAATACGAAGACGCGTTCACCAGCAGACAGACGCTTTGTTTGAGGACTTTGACGAGTCCACCAAATCAGGTCTTTTGGAGGAGCTGGAAAAGGCCATGGTCACTGCAGCCATGAAGGAAGAAAAAGCAAAGGCAGCCAGTGAACGCCCCCGGGTGGTAAAAGTTGCAGACATAGAGAAGCAGGAGCCTGCTGCGGCCAAAGAGAAAACAAAACCGGCAGAAGCAGCAGAGAAAGAAGTCTTAGAAGAAACCGAAGAAATTGAAGAGATTGAAGAAATCCCTGCTTTAGAGGAAGAGGAGGTTTCTACAGAGCCTGTACCGGAAGAAGATACGCAGGAAGAGGACTTTGAAGAAGAACAGCCGGAGGCTGCAGAGGAGACTCTGGATGAGATTTCGAATAAAGCTTCGGATGAAGTTTCTGAGGAAGCCGACGAGACTATAGAGGAACCGGATGCTTCGGAAAAGGAAGAGGAGGCAGAGTCAAAGGAGGAAGCTTCCGAACAGAAGAAGCCCGGAGCTGTAAGGGAGATGACAGACAGCGAAAGAGAGCAGTTTGCCCCCTTTATCCATCACAAACGTACCAGAAGACAGATCGTTACAACGCTTGATAATATCAGCATGGCTTCCTACACGGGAAATGTGATCGTTACAGGAGAAGAAAGTGCGGAGGCAACCGCCCTTGCCAAGGTTCTTGTAAAGGAAGTACAGCTTTCTGACAGTAATTTTTCAGGAAAGGTTGCAAAAATTTCCGGCGCTACCATGAATAAAAAGGACGTAGGGGCAACCCTGGCAAAGCTGTCCGGCGGGGCGCTGATCATTGAAGAAGCCGCCTCCATGAAAAAGGCTGCAACGGAAAGCCTTTTAAAGCAGCTTAACCAGGAAGGAAAGGGGCTGATCGTTCTTTTAGAGGACACAAAGGCAAATATCGCGTCCTACCTGGAAAAATATCCTGCCCTTTCAGAGGCGTTTAACCTGCGGGTGGATGTGGAAGCGCTGGATGACCAGACACTGGTAAAATATGCTCAGAAATATGCAGTTGAACAGGAATATTCCATTGACGAGCTTGGAATTCTTGCACTGCATACAAGAATTGCGGATATGCAGACCAGCGACCATGAGGTAACGCTTGGGGAAATAGAAGAGCTTGTGGATGAGGCGATTTATTATGCCGACCGCAAGACGCCGAAGCATTTCTTTGATGTTTTATTTGGAAAGCGGTATGACGAGGAAGATATGATCGTTCTTCGTGAGAAGGATTTTATGCATTACTAAAAAATGGAAACCGGGGGTTTAAGGTATGGATGGTGAAGTTTTTATTTCTGAGGCGGATCAGTATCTGTTTGCCCAGGGAACACATTATGACATTTACAAAAAGTTAGGAGCGCACCCTTCTGTGGAAGATGGAAAAAAAGGCATGTTCTTCGGTGTGTGGGCGCCCAATGCAGAAAGTGTGCATGTGATCGGAAGCTTTAACGGCTGGGACGAAACAGCTCATCCTATGACAAAGCTGGGGCCCGGCGGGATCTATAAGCTGTTTGTCCCGGGTGTGGGAGAAGGAGAGCTTTACAAATTTCTGATCACAACGCCCTCAGGAGAAAAGCTGTATAAGGCCGATCCCTTTGCAAACAGTGCAGAGCTCCGCCCCGGGAATGCGTCGAAAACCACGGATATTTCCGGCTTTAAATGGACGGATGAGGTCTGGATGAAGGAACGGGAGGGGAAGGATTATAATCAGGAACCCGTTGCCATTTACGAGTGTCATATCGGCTCCTGGATGAGACATCCCAGACCGGAAGAACAGGGATTTTATAATTACCGGGAATTTGCAGACCGGATCGTGGAATATCTGAAGGAAATGAAATACACCCATGTAGAGCTTATGGGAATTGCAGAGTATCCCTTTGACGGCTCCTGGGGGTACCAGGTGACCGGCTATTATGCGCCGACGTCCAGATACGGAGAACCCAAGGACTTCATGTATCTGATCAACAAGCTTCATAAGCACAAGATCGGCGTTATCCTGGATTGGGTTCCTGCGCATTTTGCCACAGACGCCCATGGGCTTGGACGTTTTGACGGAGAGTGTATTTTTGAGGATCCGGATCCCAGAAAGGGAGAGCACCCGGATTGGGGAACCAAGATCTTTAATTATGGTAAGAACGAGGTAAAGAACTTTTTGATCGCCAACGCATTATTCTGGATCAAGGAGTATCACATTGACGGTATCCGTGTAGATGCAGTGGCCTCCATGCTGTATCTTGATTACGGCAAAAAGGAAGGCCAGTGGGTTCCCAATAAATACGGCGGAAATAAAAATCTGGAAGCCATTGAATTTTTCAAGCATTTGAATTCGGTGGTACGGGGAACCTATCCGGGCTTTATGACCATTGCAGAGGAATCTACCGCATGGCCCAAGGTAACAGGAAATGTGGAAGAGGGCGGTCTTGGCTTTTCCTTTAAGTGGAATATGGGCTGGATGCATGATTTTTGCGAATATATGAAGTTAGATCCTTATTTCCGCAAGGATAATCATTATGCCATGACCTTCGCCATGAGCTACAATGACAGTGAGAATTATATCCTGCCTCTTTCTCATGACGAGGTAGTACATCTGAAATGCTCCATGGTCAATAAAATGCCCGGCTACAAAGCCGACAAATACGCAAACCTGCGCTGTGGATACGCTTACATGCTGGGTCATGCAGGCAAGAAGCTTCTGTTTATGGGACAGGATTTCGGGCAGGAGCGTGAATGGAGCGAGGAAAGAGAGCTTGACTGGTTCCTGCTGCAGGAGGATCTGAATAAGGGACTTCATGAATATGTGAAGGAACTGCTGAAGCTGTATCATAAGTATTCCTGCCTGTATGAGTTTGATGACAGCTGGAAGGGCTTTGAATGGCTGAACTGTGATGACAAGGACAGAAGCACATACAGCTTTTACAGACGGAATTCCTCCGGTAAAAACAACCTTATGTTCATCATTAACATGACGCCTATCAAATGGGAAAATTATAAGCTGGGAGTTCCCGCAAAGAAAAAATATAAGCTGCTTTTGTGCAGTACGGAAGAGAGGTTTGGAGGAACCGGAGAGACGGTTCCCAAGGAAATCATGGCAGAGGCAGAAAACTGTGATTACAGGGATTACTGCATAACGCTGGATCTTCCGCCTTATGCTGCAGCGGTATTTGTATTTTAAAGTATTAAGGAATGAAAAAGTTATGCCGAAATAAAGGGTGAATGCAGGAAGCATTTACCCTTTGTTTTTTGGAGCAGACATATGAATATAATATTGGATGAGAAACAGATCAAAGATGCTCAGGCATATACAAACGTAAACAAAGGGACAACTACATACCGTACCCCGGAAAAGACCGGTGAGGTTAAAAATTCCGGGTTTGCATTAGACATTTCTGGCACAGTTATGGATAACAGCGCTTATACAGGTCATGGACGGACCGCAGAAGAGGTTATGCTGGATGCAGGGCAGGAGGATATTACTGCCCGGCGAAACTATATGGCAGTTATGTCTAATTGTATGTCTGACGAAGATTTTGCAAAGCTTCAGGAGGACGGATTTCATCCCGGCAGTACGGAAATTGAAACAGTTGTCACCATTGTAGACCATATTAAAGCAGCCCTTGCACTCTCCGGCAGGGAGGTGGTTGGGTATACGGATACCATCAGCCAGGAGGCGCTTACTGCAATTACAGGCAGCGAAAGCTTTGCCCTGCAGCTTCAGGAGCAGTTCCGTGAAAAGGATATTCCACTCACAAGAGAAAACGTAGAAGCAGTATGTAAGGCATGGGATATTCTGCAGCAGACAGGGAACATAACCGAAGGATCCAAAAGATATCTGGTAGAAAATGAGATGGATCCCACTCCCGAAAATCTGTACATGGCAAAATATTCAGCGACAGAAGGCGCAGACAGACAGGCAAGGGGCTATTACAAGGACGGAACGGCAGGTTATTTTGCAGAAAAGCCTGATGTGGTGGATTATGAGAAGCTGAAGCCACAGATGGAGAAGGCGATCTCAGAGGCAGGATTTACTGTGACGGAAGAGACCCTTGCAGATGCAAAATGGCTTTTGGAAAAGGGAATTCCCCTAAATACAGATACGTTGTGCTTATTTGAGAAAATAAATGACGTGGCACTGCCCATGGAGCCGGAGCTTTTCCTGGAGCTTTCGGCTATAGCCATTGCGGATGGGAAAAGACCTGCCAGGGCAGACCTTTCCAAAACGCAGACAGATTATGAAAAGGCAGCCCGGCTGCTTGAAAAGACCAAACAGGTATCAGAAGAGGCGGTGGATCAGGTAGCGGACCGCGGCGACGCCTTTACCCTGCGGAATTTATTTGCTGCGCAGGAAGCCTTTGGGATGTCAAAGGAACTGACAAAGACTGGTGCAGAGGATATTAAGGGGCGCAGGCTTTTGGAAGAGATCAGGCTTTCCATGACGGTTCAGGCTAATTTGAGACTTTTGCGTCAGGGCTTTCAGATCGAGACAGCTCCCTTGGAAGAGCTGGTGGAAAGGCTGAAGGAGGCTGAGAGCAGCTACCAGATGGAGCTTACCGGAGAAAGCTCTAAGGCCGAAGCAATGCAGAAGGCATCCTTATATGAAAAGACTTTAAGTGCGGTAGCAGGGATCAAGAGTTCTCCTGCAGCGATTTTAAATGAGTTATCGCCGGAAAGCACCCTGGAAGAAACCTATGAAATAGGGAAAACAAGGGCGGCAGATTATGAAAGGGCGCAGGAGCGTTACGAAAAGCTGTGGACTGCACCCAGAGCCGATATGGGAGATTCCCTGCGGAAGGCATTTCGGAATGTAGATGATATTCTGAAGGATCTTGAGCTTGAGGTAAATGAAGAAAACAGAAAAGCTGTCAGGATCCTGGGATACAATCAGGCACAGATCAGTAAAGAACATATAGATCAGATCAAAAAAATGGATCAGCTTCTTACCGGCACGATCAGGGAATTAAAGCCGGGGACAGTGCTTTCCATGATCAGAGAGGGTATGAACCCCATGAAAATGGAGCTTTCCGAGCTTTCTGATTTCCTGGAGCAGCAAAATCAGGAATCCTCCGGACAGGAAATGGAATCCTACAGCAAATTCCTTTATCAGATGGAAAAGCAGAAGGAGATCACAGAAGAAGAAAGAAGCGCTTATATCGGTATTTACAGACTGATCCATCAGGTAGAAAAGTCGGATGATGCGGCAGTAGGCGCCATCTGGCAGAGCGAAGCGGGATTTACACTGGAAAATCTGCTTTCCGCAGTGAGAACCGCAAAGAAAAAGCATATGGATTACACCGTCAATGATGACTTTGGCGGTCTTAACAGGGCAGATACGGGAACGGAAAGTATTTCCGACCAGATCGAAAAGGGCTTTTCCTTATCACAGCAAACAAACAGGGAAGAACTGAAGGTTTTTTTGGAGCAGGCGCAGGATGAGCAGCTTCAAAGAGAATATCAGTCCCAGGAGGCCCAGCAGATCCGGAAAGTGGCGGAATGCGAGGATGCTATTTTAAAACAGCTTTCTGATTACGGACAGAGCGTAACGGCGGATCATCTTTTTTCCGTAGCGGCGCTTATGAGAAATCCGGAAGAGGTCTTCAGCCAGCTTGGAAAATACTGTACAAAAGCCGGAAAAAGCGATCCCAAGGAAGAAATTTTGAAGGCCGGGGAAAAGCTTTTAGAAGGACTGGAAAGCAAAGACCGGGAAGAGGCAGCCTATGAAAAATTCCAGGAGGAATTGAAAGAGGAGCTTACCCGGGAAGGCTTTGAAGGAGATCATGACGCCCTTGACATCAGGGCAATGAGCAATCTGTGTAAGCATCTTTCCTTTATGACAGCCATGGCGAAGGAAGAAAATTATCAGATCCCCGTGGAAATCGGCGGGAAGCTGACAGCCATCAACTTAAAGGTGATCCATAAGGAAGCGGAAGAAAGCAAGGCTGTTGTGACAATGAACAGTGAAGCAATGGGAAAGATTGCGGTGCAGCTTCAAATGACGGAGGAAGGCCTGGAAGGCTTTTGTATCTGCGAAAGGAAGGAGAGCACAGAGCTTTTGCAGGATTGTCTGCAGCAGGAAAACGGCATGGCCGGAAGCTTTTATTTTGCAACAGGTGAGGAACTCGATCTTGCGGAGTTTTCGGGGAAGCACACAGAGGGAAGGATAAAGAAGCCGGGAGCAGATGTTCTTTACCGGGCAGCAAAGGATCTTATCGGTTATATACAGGAAGCAGGAAATAAGAAAGGGAGTATGACACATGAAAATCAGCTATAACGCATCAGCGGTAACCGCTAACAATGCATTAACCAGAAATGATAACAGTCTTCAGGAATCCCTGGCAAGATTGTCGTCGGGACTGAAAATCGTAAATGCAAAGGACAATCCGTCCGGACTTGCCATGAGCAAGCGTATGAATGCCCAGATCAAGGGATTAAATCAGGCAACGGATAATGCCGGCGACGGCGTATCGGTGATCGAGATCGCTGATGGAACGCTTTCAGAAGTCCACAGTATGCTCCAACGTATGAATGAGCTTGCGATCAAGGCCGGAACAGGCACTGTGACAGATGATGACAGGGCTATGATCCAGTCTGAGGTATCGCAGCTGAAGGAAGAGATCACCAGAATTGCTTCCGAAACGGAATTTAACGGACAAAAGATCCTGGATGGCTCCTTTGACCTGAAGGGATATGCAGATCAGATCGATGCAAAGGTAACCTATTACAGTGATGATATTATCAGCGGAGTTTATACGGTTACTTCCATGGAGGTAGAATATGAGGCAGACGGTACCATCAAGGAGGTGAAAGACTTCCAGGGCGGCACCGGCTTTCCGGCGGATGCGGAGGTAAGCCAGGTGGATGGAAATATTGTCACCATTAAAGGGGCCGACAATTTTGAGATCAAGCTCCGTCTGACAAATACCACAACTTTTACCGATTTGAATTTGAGCCTGGAAGGCTTTGGAGCAATGGATACCCAGATCGGCGCCAATGAAGGCCAGCAGTTAGCGATCAGGATCCCTAAGGTTTCCCTGGAAAATATGGGGATTTCGGCTGTAGATATGAGCACCAGGGAAGGGGCGCAGGAAGCCATTGACAAGGTTGCAGGGGCGATTAAGTATATTTCCTCTACGAGAAGCGGGCTGGGAGCTTATCAGAACCGTTTGGAGCACACCATCAATACCCTGGATATTACCAGTGAGAACATGACCAGCGCGTATTCCAGGATTATGGATGTGGATATGGCAGAGGAAATGACGAAATATACCACCATGCAGATACTCTCCCAGGCAAGTACCTCCATGCTGGCACAGGCAAATGAAAGACCTTCACAGGTACTTCAGCTTCTTCAGTAACAGGAAAAGGTGGGAAGGGCTATGACCAAGGAATTAAAACAGCAGTTTACGCTCAGGATCTCTCAGGCAAATAAGTCACAGCTTGTTGTGATCCTTTATGAGATGATGATAACGTATTTGGATGAAGCAAAGGAAGCATATGACAGACAGGACAGGGCAGGATTCCGGGAAGGGATCCGCAAGTCAAGGGGCTGTCTGATGGAGCTCATGTCATCCCTTCATTTTGAATATGAAGTGGCATCCAATCTGCTTTCCCTTTATCTGTATGCAAACAGAGAGCTTGCCAGAGCTGACATCAGAAACAGCGTCACAGAGCTTGTTCATGTGAAGGCGATCATGTCCAAACTCCATGATGCTTATGAAAAGGTAGGAGAGCAGGATACATCCGGTCCTATTATGGAAAATACGCAGACCGTGTATGCAGGGCTTACCTATGGCAAGAACACGCTTACGGAAAATCTATACGATCAGGGAAGTAACCGGGGTTTCCGTATTTAAGGTATTTTTTTGAGGAATTTCTTCAGGCAGCGGGGCAAGCCTTGCTGCCTGTTCCATTAGGAACTTATAGCGCTTCAGCACAGAATTCACTTCGTAGATGTAGCAGTCGATCAGATCCGGTTCTGTTACATTGTCAAAGCCTGCATAGGCGATCTCCAAAGCTTTTTTGGTTTCTTCAAGATCAGAGAGCAGGGCATTTCGCTTGATCTCCTCTTCTGACAGGGTGCGGTTCACCTGACAGCTCCGGCTAAAATACATTTTCATAACATCCTTCTTTCCGGTGGGGTACCTTGGCTTTTTTACATCATATTCCGGGAATAACCAATAATTACCTTTCTTTCAAAAGAGTATGAACAAAAAAATATTGTTTATTCCGTCATGGAGGAAAAAGAACAGGCATATATTCTAGCGGAGGGTGGAAAAGCATATGGAAAACCAAATGGGAATAATTTTGATCGTGGGAAGCCTTGTCATTGTTCTGCTGATCGGTCTTGTGAAAAGCAGGGCGGAATTTATCATTAATTTTGTCCTTCGGGGCGTTACGGGAATGCTGATCATTTACTTTGTCAATTTCCTTCTGGCAGAAAAAATACCTTCTCTGTGTATGGGATATAATCTGGTTACCTTTCTGGCCAGCGGCGTTTTAGGACTGCCCGGTGTGGCGCTGCTTTATGGAGTCAATCTTTATATGAACTGGTGACCGGCGCTCTGCATAATCATAGGAAATAAAGGTGCTGCGTCAGCGCCTTATTGACATCCGTTAAAGGCTGAAAACATAAGGGTTTGCGGGGCTTTTAAAAATGAATTGGCAAAAAGAATTGTAAAATAGTAACAAAAATCAACAAATTTAAAAATATCTCTGGACAAGGAAGGGGCTTTTTAATATAATCGGTTCTACAAACAGGAACGTTCTGAAACATCAGGTTATTTCAACGGGCTGTATTTAAGGACAGCGCACATCATGATTTCATGGGAGAATTCCTTCCAAGCATCAGCACAGTAATTGATCATTTTACACATGTACAGAAAAGAGGGTACGATTGGATAAAAAGATCCTTGCGATTTTTGACGGCGAGGAGAGCTATGCATATCGTTTGATGAATTTTATTGGTGAACGGGAAAATCTTCCCTTTGAGCTTTATGTTTTCACCAACAAAGAAAGGTTTTATTCCTGTGAAAGGATCAAAGATATTGAATGCCTCCTGATCGCAGAAAGCGCTTACGAACCAAAAGTAGAAACACTTCATATACCGCACATGATCATCTTAAGCGAGAGCGGTAAAAATCTGAATAAAGCTCTGCATCATATCAGTAAATATCAATCCAGTGAAAAGATCTTCCACCAAATTTTAGAATATTACACCGATTTATCTGAGACCATTCCCATAACGCTTCGGACAGGCCTTTCCAAAATGCAGATTTTAGGGATCTATACCCCTATCGGCAGGTGTCTCCAGACAACATTTTCCCTTACCCTGGGACAGATGCTTGCCAGAAAACACAAAACGCTGTATCTGAATTTTGAAACCTACTCCGGCTTTGCCAAATTAATGAACAGACAGTATGAAGGAGATCTGTCGGATCTGATGTATTATTTTGAATGTGCAAGGGAAAAGCTTTCCTATCGGCTTCAAAGCATGGTGGAAACCGTAAACGGACTGGACTTTATCCCACCTGCGGAAATCTATCAAAATCTTTCCGGAATCCGGGGAAATCAGTGGGTTGATCTGTTTGGAGAAATTGAAAAGAGCAGCAGCTATGAATTTCTGATCCTGGATCTTGGGGAAGGACTTCAAGACCTGTGGGAGGTGCTCAGGAGCTGCAGCCATATTTATACGATCACCCGGGAAGACGGACTGGCCATGGCAAAGATCGATCAATATGAAAAGATACTGGAAACCATGCAGTACGGCGACATCAGTGCAAAGACAACCAAGTGGAAGCTGCCGGTATTCCGGGAACTGCCCAAAAACTTTGAAGAACTGACATACGGAGATCTGGCAGCCTATATAAAAAAGAAGGTCTTACCGGAGCTGCTGCCGGAGGAGGATTTCAATGGATAAAGCACAGATTACGATATTACAGGAACAGATCATGGAAAGAATGGATCTTTCCAAACAGCTTTCAGGGGAAGAGATCCAGGAGATGATAGATAAACAGCTAATGGCAGAGGGAAAAAGACGTTATCTGGAACTGGCTGTCAGAGAAAAGATCCGAAAGGATATTTTTCATTCTATCCGTCAGCTTGGGATTTTGCAGGAGCTCATTGAAAATCCTGAAATAACGGAAATCATGGTAAACGGAACGGAGGGGATCTTCATTGAACGGTTTGGAAAGCTGGAACAGACAGACTTTTCCTTTGAATCGGCGGACAAGCTGAAGCAGGTGATCTGGCAGATCACAGCAGGCTGCAACCGGGTGGTAAACGAGGCCTCCCCTATTGTAGACGCCAGACTGCCGGATGGAGCCAGGGTCAATGTGGTGCTTGATCCCATTGCTTTAAATGGGCCGATCCTGACGATCAGGCGTTTCCCAAAAGAGCCTATTACAATGGAAAAGCTGGTAGAAATGGGATCGGTGCTGCCGGAATGCAGAGATTATCTGATGGAAAAGGTAATGGAGGGATGCAATATTCTGGTAAGCGGCGGAACCGGCTCCGGCAAAACAACCTTTTTAAATGTTCTTTCCCGGTATATCCCGGCGTCAGAGCGTGTGATCACGATTGAGGACAGTGCAGAGCTGCAGCTTAAGGGGATTCCCAACCTGGTCAGGATGGAAACCAGAAATGCCAATGTGGAAGGCTGCAGAGAAATCACGATCCGGGATCTGATCCGGGCGGCTCTCCGTATGAGACCGGACAGGATTATCGTGGGAGAGGTAAGAGGCAAGGAAGCGGTGGATATGCTGCAAAGCGTTAACGTAGGGCACAGCGCCATGACAACGGTTCATGCCAACAGTGTCCGGGATGTGGTAAGCCGTCTGGAGACCATGGTATTAATGGGAATGGAAATGCCCATTATGGCCATCCGAAAACAAATTGCAGCAGGCTTTGATGTAATGGTACACCTGGGAAGGTTAAAGGATGGCAGGAGATGCGTTATGGAAATTGCAGAGCCTGCAGAAGTTTGCGAGGGTGAAGTAAAGATGAAAACAAAATACCGGTTTGAAGGACAGGGGGCCATGAGGGGTGCAAAGGGAAAGCGGCAGGAAGGATAAGGAAGGTCTGATTGTGATGACCATGCGGGAAAAGGGCTGTCTGGCCCTGAAAAGCATACTGGTGGTGTGTCTTTTCAATTACTTTTTTTATAAAGAGCTTTGGGCAGTTCCGGTGCTCATTCCGGTAGGCGGCTTTTACTATTTTCTGGAAAGAAAAAGGCTGCTGCAGGAAAAAAGGGAAGAGGTTAAGGAACAATTTAAGGAGATGATGCTTCTTGCCACCACAGGACAAAAGGCAGGCTATTCCACAGAAAATGCTTTTCTTTCAGGGTATGGAGATATGAAAAGACTGTATGGAGGGCAGAGTACGATCTGCCGTATGCTGCAAAGACTGAAAACGGGAATGGAAAATCATACAGATTTCGGGAAAATGTGGAGACAGATGGGACAGGACGTGGATATACCGGAAATCGAGGAATTTGCCAGGGTATATGAGGTGGCATACAAAAGCAGTGGAAATATGTCTGCGGTGATGGAAAAAACCGCAGAGATCATTATCCAAAAGATGGAAACCAAAAAAGAAATAAGGGTACTTTTAAGTGCAAAAGTGTTAGAGCAAAAGATCATGAATGCAATGCCGTTTCTGATCATGTTTTACATTAACATTACTTCTCCGGGTTATTTTGCAGGCATGTACCATACCCTGTGGGGCGCAGTGATCATGAGCGTATTCCTTTGCGGATATCTGGCAGCGTACGTCCTGTCGTATAAAATAGTTTCCATTGAACTGTAAAGAGGAAAAGCTATGAGAGGTTTAACTTCGGATCATGCAGAAATAAAAAATATTCTGCTGCGCTTAAGGCCCTATGAAAATAAAGAGCAGATGTTTTTGCTCTATCAGAAGAAAAAGAAAAGATGGATGATCGGTCTGATCGTTGTTGGGATTGTGTCGGCATTGTATGTACATGGTGGCAGCCAAAAGGAAAAACGATTGCTGGACGGGAACCTGCTGGTTAGAAATGTGTGGGATGCAGGAAATTATCAGGTTGATCTGAACGTGAAAACAAAGGAGTGGGATTACAGCTTTTCTTACCTGGTAAAGGAAAAGGCTTATACCCGGAAGGAGGCAGAACAGCTTTACCGGAAATTTGCAGGAGAATTACCGTCCCTGATCTGTGGGGGAAACCAGACCCTGCAGGAGGTAACAGAGGATCTGAAGCTTGCAAATGCTTATAAGGATTATCCGTTTATGGTCTCCTGGAGCAGTACGGATCAGGACCGGGTAAGCAGCAGGGGAAAAGTAAACAGGAAAGGTCTTGAAGACGAGGGACAATGGGTCACGTTACATGCGCTGGTCAGGGAAGTGGATACCGGTTTGGAACAGGAGCTGACACTTAAGGTGTTTTTAGCGCCTGAGAAGCTTTCTGAGGAGGAATTGTTTTTCAGACGGGTGGAAGAAAGTGTGATCAGCATGGATAAAGTCAGCGCACAGAAGGAAATAGTTACACTTCCTGTATCCGTTGAAGGAAAGGAGCTGACCTGGAAGGAAACAAAACAGGATCACAGTATCTTTATCCTGCTCCTGTTTGGAGCTGCCAGTCTTTTTGTAGGGAGGGCCATGGATCATGATCTGCAAAAGGCAGACAGGAAAAGGCTAAAGGAGCTGCAAAAGGAATATCCTGAATTTGCAGGCAGGTTAAGGCTGTACCTCTGTGCGGGGATGACTGCCAGAAATGCTTTTGGGAGGGTGGCACAGGACTATGCAGAGAGAACAGGAAAAAAGAAAAGGCTGTTTCTGGAAAGCGAAATGAAAATTGCATGCAACCAGTTAAGCAATGGGCTGCCGGAGGCACAGGTATATCAGGAGTGGGGAGCAAGATGCGGCGAGATGAGGTACAGAAGGCTTGGATTTCTGTTAAGCGTTCAGCTTAAGCAGGGAAATGACCGTCTGCTGCAGTTATTAGAGCAGGAGGCAGATGTGGCAAGGGAGGATCAGAGAAACCAGGCCAGAAAGGAAGGAGAAGAGGCAGGAACTAAGCTGCTCTTTCCCATGATCTTGATCCTGATTATGGTGATGCTTCTGGTGCTTTTGCCGGCATATGTGGATTTTGGAACAATTTAAAAAGGAGGTATGGTGTGAAATGAAAAAGAGAAAAGAATTATGTCAGAGAAACAGAAAAAATTGCGGCATGGGAACGGTGGAGATGATACTGATCATCGTGGTACTGATCGGGCTTGTGCTGATTTTCAAGACACAGATCACAGAGCTTACCGGAACAGTCTTTGAAAAAATTTCAGCGGACAGTTCTGAAATCCTTTCATGAAAAAAGGGTATCTGACCGTGTTTCTGGCAATGTCCCTTGGATTTCTTACGGCATTTATCCTGATGCTGACAGCAGGAGCGGTTTACAATGCGGAAAAGCTCAGGCTGGAATGTGCGGCAGACACCGGTATGAATGCGGTTTTGTCAGAATTTCACAGAGGGCTTTATGACAGGTATGGACTTTTATATGTGGATGCTGCCTATCGGGGAGAAGCGCCGCTGCTTTCAAATGTAGAACGGAGGCTGCAATATTACATAGAACAAAATACGGCTGCTGTTTTGGAGCGGAAGTATGCGCCATGGGGAAAGCTTTCGGAAATTCAGGCAGCTGTTACAGGTGTGCAGACGGCCGCATATGGAAACGGAGCATCCATGCGGCATCAGGCTGTTTTATATGCAGAGGATACAGGATTACGGCGGGAAGAAGAAAAGGTTTTTTCCTGCCGGGCCGAGATAGAGGCGCTGCAGGCCGCACAGCCTATGGAAGCATTTGATGCTGTTATGGCAGAGCTTTCAGCCATAGAGCTTCCCAGGATTTTAAATGAAAAAGGGATCTTAGAAGAAGTGCCTTTGGCAAATCCGGCTGACTGGGTCTATGGATTAACAGGCAGTGACGCACTTTACCTGGCAGAAGCGGAGCTGACGGAATGCAGTCCTGTCAGTGTGGAGCTTGACAAGGTGTTGTCTCACAGAGAAAGGCTGATAGAGGAACAGGAGCAGGATCGGGAGTTCAGGAGAGAAGAAGAACTCTTCTTTTCCTTCCTCTTTGAAAAAATGAGCTATTACAGGGGCACTAAGCCGGGAACGCTTCTGACGGCACAGATAGAGTACCTGGTCTGCGGAGAAAACTCTGACTTCAAAAATATGAGCGGGGTGGCAGATAAACTGCTTCGCATTCGTTTTGCTGACAATTTAAGACTGGCTCTTCAGGATGAAGGATTAATGGGGCAGGCTCTTGGCGCTGCAGATCAGCTGCAGGCGGTTTCCTTAAAACAGGAGCTTCGAAAGCCGGTTGCGGTAAGCATTTTATATGCCTGTGCATTTTTGGAAACCATCGGGGATCTGCGGACGATCTATGGTGGGGGACGCATTCCTATTCAGAAAAGCTCTCATCAGATGTCTGTGGAAAAGGTGCTGGGAGGATCACAGTACAAAACAGCGGATCAGGACGGTTTTTCTTACAGCGACTATCTGGCAGCCATGCTGCTTTTGGTACAGGAAGAAGAACTGAACCTGAAGGTAATGGATCTCATGGAGATGGATATCCGTTTCCGTGATGGAGAAAGTGGATTTCATATGGATTATTGTATTGAAAGGCTGGAGGGAGAGATTACAGCATGCGGCAGCAGGACGACCTTTCATGTAAAAAGAAAATATGGTTACTTTTGAAAAACCGGCGGATGGGAAAGGGGCTCTCTTTGTATCGAAATAACACCCCAAAACAAATTCAAATGTCTATGGTAAAAATCCCTTCTCTCAAACTATTTACAAAGAGGGTGCCTTTCCCATCTGCCGGGGGACAAAAAGGCAGCATGAGTGTAGAAGGAAGCATGGTGCTTCCGCTGTTCCTGTTCTTTATCATGACAACGCTTCTTACTATAGAAACGGTCAGGTTTCAGTCCCAGGTGCAGGCAGCGCTTCACCAGGCCGGTAATTATGCCGCATTTACAAGGAAAACGGAAGGAGACTGCACCTTGCAGATCAAAGAATATTTAAGAGAACAGACGGCCCCTTTTCTTCCTGTTCGAGGTGGAGAAGAAGGACTTCTGCTAAAAACAGACAGCGCTTTAGGGACAAGCGGACAAATATGGATTACGGCAGACTATGAAATCAAGCCTTTTCTGATTTCCCTTCCCATTGGAACCATACATTTCAGAGATGAATTTTATGGACATGCCTGGGTTGGCTATGAGGGGAATGAAGGAGGCATAGGGCAGGAGGAAAGCTATGTTTACGTTACGGAAACAGGATCCAGGTATCATTTATCTGCCGACTGTACCTATCTGAGAATTCCGGTAAGGGCTGTTACGGATCAGCAGCTTTTGGGAGAAAGAAATGAACATGGGGGAAAATATCGCGCCTGTGAGAGATGCAGACCGGGGAAGAAGGGAGTATTTTATATTGCAGAGCAGGGAAACAGGTATCATGGAGCTTCAGATTGTTCTGCTCTTAAAAGAACGGTGCATCTTATTCCTCTCAGTCAGGCAGGAAATTACACCCCATGCAGTAAGTGCGCAGGGTAGGGGGATCACTATGGAAAAGCTTATGCAGGCAGGAGGGCTTATTTTTCTGGCAACTACTGCATCAGAGGATATCAGGAAAAGAGAAATATCGGGAAAGGGGTTAGCGCTTGGGCTTGCGGCAGCTTTGTGCCTGAAAGCTATGGCAGGAAATTTCTGGTGTGAAGAAACCCTGCTTTGTGTGATACCGGGTATTTTGCTTCTCTGGCTTTCCGCAGCAACAAGGGAAAGCATTGGCTATGGAGATGGTATGGCTGTTTGTGTATTGGGATTGTGGATCGGTGGCGGAATGGTTTTAAGGGTACTTGCTGTCAGTTTTTTACTGGCAGGGATAGGGGGAATCATCTGTGTTTTCCGGAAGAAAAGGGATCCAATGCCTTTTATTCCCTTTTTGCTGCTGGGATTGGAGGTGGCTTTTCTGTTGTGAAAATAGGACATAGAAAATGGAAGGGATATTTTTCCCTGGAAGCATCTTATATTATGCCTATGGTGCTGTTTCTCTATCTTCTGATCCTGCTGGCTGCTCTTTTTCTGTACTGCAGATGTGCGATCAGCCAGGATCTGTTTCTTCTTGCGCTCCGGACGCAGAGATTTACAGAGGCCCGGTCAGGGTATGGAGAGATCATATACGGGCAGGAAGGGAAGCTGTCGAAGGAAGGGTATTTTACGGAACGAATTCAAAGGAGAAACAGATCTTATCCCGTCTACCGGGCGGAGAGTTACGGTCTGCAGGAGGAGGGGGAGGAGCTATGTCTGTGGGCCCGGGAAGGAAACGCCAAAACAGTCATAATGATCCGGGTGAAAAATATCAATCCGATCAGGATCATAAGAAAGGAAAGAATGTATGCTGAACGTAAGGTATTATAAGGATTACCGACATAATTATCTGATCATGGAGGATAACGGAGCTTTAACAGAAAATGTCTATCAGCGAAAAATGATCTCGGAAAATAAGATCAGAGGCCTGCTGCCGGTCAGTGAAAAGAATATCAATGGAGAATTGCTGCTTTATTATGAGATCACATCCAGACAAAGCATGAAAAGCCTGTATGCCATGAAAAAAATAGGCATGGAGCAGCTGAAAAGCCTCTTCTTACAATTAAGGACGGTAGGGGATGCCCTGCAAAAATATCTGCTGGATGAAAGCTGCCTGGTGCTGGCTCCTGAGTATATCTTTCAGAATGTGGAAACAGGCGAGGCGTCTTTTTTATATTATCCGGATCCGGAGGAAGGCACCTTGCAGGATTTTATTGACTTTCTGGTTGAAAAGGTGGATGGAGAAGATGGGGAAGCTGTAGAAACTGTTTACCGCATTGCGGATCTGATTCAAAGGGAGCAGTTTGTTTTAGATGAGATCCTGAAGTGGTTTCAGGATGATTATGATAGGAAGAAACCGGAGGAGACGCAGCCTAAGGAGATTTTTATGCCGGTGAAGACAGAACCGGAACCGCCCTTGCAGGAGGAGAAGAAGGCGAACAGATTAAAGAAGCTCATGCCGACAGCAGGAGTATGTATAGCAGGGATGGGGCTGCTCATTTATGTGGTCTGCTGCTATCAGCTATCTTACCGGGAGTGGATTTATGTTGCAGGGGGGTTTGGACTCATTGTGATCATAGCGGTGTGCGCAGTTTCCTGGTATCTGTTTCCCTTTTTTGCAAAGGGGGAAAAGGAAAGGAAGCAGGGTCCGGAACAGAGAAGAGAACCGGTGCAGGAAATACAGAACTGGGATCAGGAAAATGCCCCTTCCCTCCGGGAGGTTGGAAATACGGTCTATGTACCCTGGACGGAAAGCTGCGAAAACAAACTGTACGGTACCGATCGGAAAAATAAATATCACATTGATCTTTCCAGACTTCCCCTTACAGTGGGAAAGCTGCCGGGAGCAGTGGACATGGTACTGGAGGAACCGAGTGTAAGCAGGATGCATGCGCGTTTTACAAAGACAGGCAGCGCCGTTTACATTACGGATCTTAATTCCACGAACGGAACCTTCAGAAATGGCATGCGGTTAGCGCCGAATGCCTGTGAGATCATAGAGCCGGGGGATGAAATTAAGATTGGGAAATTAAATTTTATTTACAGATAAAAAATCTAATACGGAATAACATCTGCTATGATATAATTAATTTAGACTAAGAGAAAATATTACAGTTGATGGTGGGAAGACATGTCCTTAAATATGCGAAAACATTACATAGATAATTTAAGATGGATCACTCTCCTCATACTTATTCCGTATCATACAGCTCAGGCGTGGAATACTTGGAAGGAACCCAATTATATTTTTATCGAAGGCAATCGTTTGATCAGCAGTATTATTGTATTTTTCGGTCCTTATTTTATGCCGGTGTTATTTGTACTGTCAGGCATAAGCACGAAATCTGCTTTGGAAAAGAGAACAAATAAGGAGTATCTGATTGAGAGAGTGAAAAGGTTATTTATTCCTTTTTTGTTTGGAACAATCGTTTTAGTCCCGATCATGACATATCTGGCAGATAAATTTAATTATTCTTATGACGGTGGATTTCTGCAGCATTATGTGGTATTTTTTACGAAGTATACGGATCTGACAGGAGCAGATGGTGGATTTTCGTTAGGGCAGTTCTGGTTTTTATTATATCTGTTTATTATTTCGGTTGTAAGTGTTGGTATCATTGCGGCATTGAAAAGGATATTGGTTAAGCCGGAAAAAGCAATTCCGTTCTGGACGGTTCTGGCATTGGGCTTCCCGTTGCCTCTGTTGAAAGAACTGCTTTCCATAGGTGGAAAAAGCCTGGTGGAATATACATATCTGTTTCTGCTTGGCTATTATGTGTTTGCGGATGAAAAAATAGTGAATAAGGCTGAAAAGAATAGTCTGCTATTGCTTGGCGCTGGGTTAATAGCATCTATTTTAAATGTTTATCTTTTTATTTGGTCAGAGGTGGAATTATTATTTCTTAATACCATTGCAAAATATCTATCAGAGTGGATTATGGTAATTGCCTTCATAGGTTTGGCGAAAAGATATTTGAACTTTAAAAACAAAGCATCGGATTATATGAATAAAAGGTCATTCCTTTTTTACATTTATCATTTTATCTGGGTTGTTTTGTTTCAGTATATCTTATATGGTTTTGTTGGAAATAAAACCGTGGCCTTGTTTATGGGTACGGTGGTATTGTCTTATTTAATGACTTTTATCTGCTGTGAAATCAGTATCAGAATACCTGTTTTATGTTTTCTGACAGGGACAAAATTTTTCCGAAACGGAGAGAAACGGAGGAAGGGAAAATGAATGCCTTTATAGCAGAACAGCTGCCTTATCTTTTCAGAATACTGCTTGCCTGTCTTTGCGGAGGGATCATTGGGATCGAAAGGCAGCTTCGCACCAAGGTGGCGGGAACAAGGACTCATATTATGATTGCTCTTGCGGCAGCTCTTATGATGCTGATCTCCAAATACGGTTTTGCAGATGTCCTGGGGGCAGAAGGGGTGTCGTGGGATGTATCCCGTGTGGCAGCAGGGATTATCACCGGTCTTGGTATTTTAGGCGGCGGTCTTGTGTTTATCGGAAAACAGGGTTATGTGAGCGGAATTACCACGGCTGCAGGCGTGTGGGTTACGGTTGGGATCGGAATGGCAATGGGTGCCGGCATGTACGGTATTGGTATTGTAACCACAATCCTGGTGGTGTCCATTCAGACTTTGTTTCATAAAAATTTATGGGTGGTGAAGCAGGCAACCCGGGCAAAGGCTGTTTTTCTTCTCACAAATGAAAAGGAAGCCTTTGAAAAAGTAACAAAAGAGCTTGGCAGCTATGACATCAGCATGAACCAGTTTAAATGGGAGCGGAAGGGTGAAAATGTGTTTCAGCTCCGCTGTCAGGTGCTGATCCCATCAAAGTACGGAAAGGAAGATATCTTTGAGATCTTTACCGGTCTTGAGGAAGTGGAATCCTTTGAAGTGATCCAGTGATCGTTCTGAGGGAGTGGAAGGCTGAAAGCTGTTTACAGATAGAAAAAAGAGCTTTATACTAGATGTAGTAGTTTTTGAAAGGCGGGGGCTATATGAAGATCAATATTTACTATGGCGGAAGAGGGCTGATGGATGACCCTACGTTATATGTCATCGGAAAGATGCAGGAGGTTTTGGAAGAGCTTCATGTAACAGTGGAGCGCTATAATCTTTATGAATTGAAAAACAGCATTACCACATTGCCTCAGACCCTAAAGACTGCGGACGGGATTATCCTTGCTTCAACTGTGGAATGGTATGGAATAGGCGGATATATGCAGCAGTTTCTGGATGCCTGCTGGTTTTATGGAGACAAAGAAAAAATCTCCCAGCTTTACATGAGTCCGGTTGTCATGTCTACTACCTACGGAGAAAGGGAAGGAAAGCTTACCCTTATTGACGCCTGGGAAATTCTGGGAGGCCTTCCCTGCAGCGGGATCTGCGGCTATATTGCGGATGCGTCCCTGCTGGAAGGAAACGAGGACTATAACAAGATCATTGAGAAAAAAGCAGAAAATATGTACCGTGCGATCAATCAGAAAATGCCGAGCTTTCCGGCAAGTAATCAGGCGGTAAAACAGAAGATTGCAGTAAATAAAAATATAGATCTGACTCCCCAGGAGTCGGAACAGCTTTCCCAGTATGCGGCAGATGACAGCTACGTGAAGCGCCAGAAGGAGGACATACAGGAATTGACAAGCCTGTTCAGGGACCTGATGGGAAGCGAAGCAGAAGAAGGAAAAGAAGAATATATTCAGGAATTTAAAGAACACTTTAAGCCGCAGGCAGGATTCAGGGCAACCTATAAGATCCAGCTGGAAGGAAAAAGAAAGCCTTTTATTATCGAAGTGGATGGAGCTTCCAACAGCTATTATTATGGAAGCGTAGACAGAGCAGATGTGGAGATCCAGATGAGCAGGGAAACCCTGGAGGATATTATTTATGCCAGAATGACCTTTCAGAGAGCGTTCATGGCAGGCGCTATGAAAATGAAGGGAGACTTTAAAACGCTCCGGACACTGGATCAGATCTTTACCTTTATGGAGGGAGGACTGCTTTAATAACTGTTTTGGTACAAGGTGTTTGCAGAAGGGAGAAAATAGAGTATGAAAAAGGATGATAATTGTATTTTCTGTAAAATTGCAGCAGGGGAGATCCCCTCAAAAACCCTGTATGAGGATGAAAAATTCAGGGTGATCCTTGACGTGGGACCGGCTTCTAAAGGACATGCGCTGGTAATACCCAAGGAGCATTACCCCAATTTATATGAATTGCCGGCCGAGGAGGCAGCCGGGGCTTTTCTGCTTGCAAAAGAAATGATTACAAAGATGAAGGATAAACTGGGCTGTGACGGGTTTAATGTGCTTCAGAATAATGGAGAAGCAGCAGGACAGACCGTACTGCATTTTCATGTTCATCTGATTCCCAGATACAGACAGGACGCAGAGCTTTTTAAGTATCAGCCCGGAAAGCCGGATGAGAAGGAACTGGAAGAAATAAAGAAGCTGATCACAGAATAGGAAATGGCATAAGCGGTTTATATGAGAACGATTAAAACAGATGAGATCATAGAAAATGTAAAAGAAATGTGCATTGAAGCAAACCATTATCTGACGCCGGATATGGAAGAAGCGCTTAAGGCAGCAGCCCAAAGCGAAAAGGCACCCTTGGGGAAACAGATACTGGGACAGCTGAAAGAAAATCTGGAGATTGCGGCAGAAGAAATGATCCCGATCTGCCAGGATACCGGAATGGCGGTTTTGTTTGTAGAGATCGGTCAGGAGGTTCATATCGAGGGAGGATCTCTTACGGAGGCGCTTCAGGAAGGCGTGCGGAGAGGATATACAGAGGGATTTCTCAGGAAATCTGTGGTGAAGGATCCATTGATCAGAGAAAATACCAAGGATAATACGCCTGCGGTGATACATTATGATCTGGTAGAAGGAGACGGCATGAAGATTACGGTGGCGCCAAAGGGATTTGGCAGTGAAAATATGAGCCGTATTTTTATGCTGAAACCGGCTGACGGGGAAGAAGGAGTAAAGGAAGCTATCTTAACGGCAGTGAAGGATGCCGGGCCAAATGCCTGTCCGCCTATGGTAGTGGGAGTGGGGATCGGAGGAACCTTTGAAAAGTGCGCACTTTTGGCAAAAAAGGCGCTCACAAGGCCTGTAAATGAAAGATCTCACATCCCTTATGTAAAAGCAATGGAAGAAGAATTACTTGCCAGGATCAATCAGACTGGAATAGGGCCGGGAGGTCTGGGAGGCAGTACCACGGCACTGGCCGTCAACATCAATACTTATCCTACGCATATTGCAGGACTGCCGGTGGCAGTGAATATCTGCTGTCATGTAAACCGGCATTGTGTGAGAGTGCTGTAAGAAAAAGAGGAAATTATGGATAGACATATTAAGGCTCCCCTGGACGAAGGGACGGCAGCAGAATTAAAAAGCGGAGATTACGTTTATATTACCGGAACCATTTATACGGCAAGAGATGCTGCTCATAAAAGAATGTATGAGACTCTGGCAGAGGGAAAAGAACTGCCCTTTGATCTGAAAAACAACATGATCTATTACATGGGGCCTTCACCTGCAAGGGAAGGCAGACCGATCGGATCAGCAGGGCCCACAACTGCCAGCAGAATGGATAAGTATACGCCCGCGCTGCTGGATCTTGGACTAAAAGGGATGATCGGCAAAGGAAAACGCTCCGAAAATGTGAGACAATCGGTAATGAAAAACGGTGCGGTTTATTTTGCGGCAGTGGGCGGTGCAGGAGCGCTTCTTTCCAAGGCGATCGTAAGCTCAGAGGTGATCGCATATGAGGATCTGGGTACGGAGGCCATTCGTAAGCTGGAGGTCAGGGATTTTCCAGTTATTGTTGTGATTGACAGCAAAGGCGACAATTTGTATGAAACTGCTGTGAAAGCATACCAGATGGAAAAATAGGAAGCTATAAGGCGAGGAAGATATGAGAATAGCATTAATGGTGTTACGGCTTTTTTGGGTGGCTCCTTATTATGTGTTGAGGATATGGTGGTGCGGTATCAGCAAGAAGATCAGCTTTCCCCAGGCATTTGACTATATTAAGATGGTAACCAAAAAAGCAAACAGAGCCGGAAGAGTAACGGTAGAGGCTTACGGACTTGAAAATCTCCCAAAGGAAGATGGATTTGTGTTTTTCCCGAACCATCAGGGACTGTTTGACGTACTTGCAATGCTGGACACCTGCCCCCGCCCTTTCTCTTTTGTCTTTAAAAAGGAAGTAGCCAATGTGATTTTGCTGAAGCAGGTCATTCGAGCGCTGGGCGCATATTGTATGGACAGGGAGGACATCAGACAATCCATGCAGGTGATCAGTGCAGTGACCCAGGATGTAAAAAACGGCAAAAACTTTCTGATTTTTCCGGAGGGAACCAGGAGTAAAAACGGAAACCAGCTTTTGGAATTCAAAGGAGGCAGTTTTAAAAGCGCTACCCGGGCAAAATGTCCTATTGTCCCCTGCGCTCTGATAGATGCTTTTAAACCCTTTGATGAAAAAAGTATCCGGCCGGTTACGGTGAAAGTGATTTATATGAAGCCTCTATATTATGAAGAGTATAAGGACATGAAGACAGTAGAGATCGCTGCGGAGGTAAAGCGCAGGATCGAAGAAACAATCAGGCAGTATTGCGGCATGGCCGTATAATCCAGTTAATCACAAAAAAGCATTGACAAACAAAAGGTGCTTGGGTATAATAATTTTTGCGTTGTTAAAACGCACAACTGAATATTGGCAGCGACGTAATTCAGTGTATGGAGAAATACTCAAGAGGCTGAAGAGGCGCCCCTGCTAAGGGTGTAGGTCGGGCAACCGGCGCGAGGGTTCAAATCCCTCCTGCTCCGTTGACAGAAAGAAAAAGACAGTCAGAATGTTCTGGCTGTCTTTTTCTTTTTGTTATTATGATATGAAGATAACAATCAGTACAAGTTATTCACAATATTTGCAAAGTTATAAAGGAAATGTGGAATATGACAGAGAGACAGAAAATGATTAGTGGACAATTATATCAGTCAGGAGTAAAGGAACTTGCTAATGACAGAATGTTATGTAAAGAACAGTGCTATGACTTTAATGCATTAAGACCATCACAGACAGAACAACAGACTGCTATGATAAAAAAGATATTTGGTAAGGTAGGAGCTAATTGTTTTATAACAGCTCCATTCTGGTGCGATTACGGATATAATATAGAAGCAGGTGATAATTTCTACGCAAATCACAATCTTGTAATACTTGACTGTGCCAAAGTAACATTTGGTAATAATGTATTCATAGCTCCAGACTGTGGTTTCTATACAGCAGGGCACCCTGTTGACGCAGCAAGCCGTAACGAAGGATGGGAATATGCTTATCCGATAAAAGTAGGTAATGATGTCTGGATAGGTGGAGGAGTAAAAGTAATGCCTGGAGTAACAATAGGTAATAATGTTGTAATAGGTGGAGGAAGCGTAGTTGTGAAAGATATACCAGACAACAGTATTGCAGTTGGCAATCCATGTAAAGTAATAAAAAAGATAGAATCAGGCAAAGCAAGAGAATATAATATAGAAGAAAAGCAGATATAACTTGTATATAAATGTGATGTAAACCCCTATATATAGTGTGATTAAAATAAATTACAACTTTTTTTAAAAAAATTGAAAAAAGTTGTTGACAATGTTTGAACCTGATGATATTATATACAAGTCGCCGCGGTAAGCGGTAACAAATAAGACTTAAAACACCAGATAAATACTGGGTTTGAGCGATACAGATCTTTGATAACTGAATAGAAAGACAACCTTGAAATTCTTTGAGAATTTTAAAATGATTCATTAATGAATCTTGCGAGTATCGAAAGATACACGAACCTAAACAGTAAGTTTTGGTAAAACTATTTAAGCTAGTTAGTTTATAACTGACGAGGCAAACTTTTTATGAGAGTTTGATCCTGGCTCAGGATGAACGCTGGCGGCGTGCTTAACACATGCA
>ENA-OROD01000516-OROD01000516.1-human-gut-metagenome-genome-assembly--contig:-NODE-516-length-37254-cov-8.604855_pt1 | contig 37254 bp, 31 predicted proteins | sample MGYA00242123_ERZ509038 | MGnify/ENA primary metagenome ERZ509038 (study PRJEB26280, sample SAMEA2338719) | human gut metagenome | biome: human gut; feature: human-associated habitat; material: faeces... | reverse complement strand
CGCACGGCGCGGCTGCGCAGCGCAGCCAGCTGCTTCGGCACCGGCACGCCGGTGACCGCGTGCAGCTGCTCCATCACGTCGAACTCATCGCCCCTTGCCGTCTCGCCGATGCCGGCAAGCACGGCGGCAGGGAACTTATACGGTGAAGCCGTGGACAGCACAACGACCGCATTGTGGCCGGGATTTGCCGCCTTATACTGCTGCGCCACATTCCACGCGACCGCCGTATGCGTATCGCAGAGGTAATGATGCGCGCGCCAGACGCTGCCGATGGCGGCCTCTGCCGCCGCGTCATCGCAGCAGCCCGCCCAGAAGAGTTCCTGCAGCTTTTCGAACATCGGTGCCGGGACTTCGTAGAAGCCCTCCTCGCCAAGCCGCTTCATCAGCCCCGCGACAAGCGCATCATCGCCGGAGAGCAGATACAGCAGCCGCTCCAGGTTGCTGGAAACAAGGATATCCATTGATGGCGAGACCGTTTTATAGAACGGGCGGCGGCGGTCATAGCGGCCTGTGCGCAGAAAATCGGTCAGCACGTTGTTGGCGTTGGACGCGCACACGAGCCTGCCGACGGGCAGCCCCAGCTCCTTTGCAAAGTAGCCGGCAAGAATATCGCCGAAGTTTCCGGTCGGCACCACGAAATCCACCTTGTCGCCCGCGCGGATGCGGCCCGCCTGCACGAGGTCGGCATACGCTCTATAATAATAGACGACCTGTGGGGCAAGACGGCCAATGTTGATCGAATTGGCTGAGGACAGGCGCACGCCCTTGCCCTCGAGCAGCTGATCCTTGCTGACGGCGGAGAAAATCTTCTTCACGCCCGTCTGCGCATCGTCGAAATTGCCGCGCACCGCGCACACACAGACGTTTTTGCCCGCCTGCGTGGTCATCTGCGCCTGCTGCACGGCGCTCACGCCGCCATGGGGGTAGAAGACGATGATCTTTGTTCCCGGCACATCGCAGAAGCCCTCCATCGCCGCCTTGCCGGTATCGCCGGAGGTGGCGGTGAGGATCAGGATCTCATCGTCCACGCCGAGCTTTTCCTTCGATGCCGTCATCAGGCGGGGCAGCATGGAGAGCGCCACATCCTTAAATGCGCTCGTCGGCCCGCGGAACAGCTCGAGGACGAAGTCCTCGCCCACCGGGACGGTTGGGGTCAGGTGGTCGGTCTCGAACTTGCCGGTGTAGCCGTCATGGACGAGCTTCGCCATCTCCTCTTCCGAGAAGTCGGGCAGGAGCCTCGAGAGGATCTTCGCCGACATGGACATCGTGTCCATATTTAATACAGTAGTATAGTCGAACTTGACCTCGTCGAACGACGGCATGGTATACAGCCCGCCGTCGGGCGCAAGCCCGCTCAGGATCGCCTGCGTGCTGCTCGCCCGGAGCGTATGGTTGCGGGTACTCTGATACTGCATGATCGGTTCCTCCTGTATCTCACGGGAAAAGTTTTTTATTTTCCCTATTGTTTTTTCACAAACGCTATGTTATATTGTTTCCATCAAAAAGTCAAGTGTTTTTGTTTCGCGGACATTTCAGTCAAAACACACAAAATCGTCCGCACTTGACGGAGCATTCCAAAAAGAAAGAAGGTCTTGAACATGACAACTATCGCGCTGCTGGGCTTCGGCACGGTCGGTTCTCATTTTTACCGGCTGTGCGAGGGACGGACTGACCTGCGCATTGCATCCGTTCTCTCGCGCCGCCCGCGTCCGGAGCTTTCCTGCACCGTTACAGCGGACTTTGACGAGATCGTGCGCGATCCCGCGATCGATATCGTTGTGGAGGTCATAGGGGGCATCGAGCCGGCATACAGCTATCTCTGCGCGGCCATGCGCGCGGGCAAGCACGTTGTCACCGCAAACAAGCAGCTCATGTGCGCACATTTCGACGAGCTGACCGCACTTGCCAAGGAGCAGGGCGTCGCGCTGCGCTGCACCGCCGCCGCAGGCGGCGGCATCCCGTGGCTCACCTCCCTTTCCCGCGCGGCGCAGCTTGATGAGATCACCGCAGTTGAGGGCATTCTGAACGGTACAACGAACTATATGCTCTCCGCCATGACGGTTTCCGGCACAGACTACGCCGCCGCGCTTGCACGGGCGCAGGAGCTGGGCTACGCCGAAGCCGATCCGACCGCCGACGTGGAGGGACTGGACGCGCGGCGCAAGCTCGTCCTCTCCGCCGACCTTGCCTTCGGCGTGGACATCAGGGAGGAGGATATCCCCTGCATCGGCATCTCGTCCGTCACCGCGGACGACATCGCCAGGGCAAAGGCCGATGGTCTGACCTGCAAGCTCATTGCCCGAGCGGAGAAAAGCGGCCGTGCCGTGGCCGCGTTCGTCTGCCCGACGCTTTTCCCCTCCTCCGCGCCCGAGGCGCACACCGGCGGCACGGGCAACCTCGTATCCCTCTATGCCGCGCGCTTCGGCAAGCAGAGCTTTTCCGGCGCGGGCGCGGGCGGCTGGCCGACCGGTTCGAACGTGCTGCGCGACTGTCTCGATATTGCCGCCGGCTGCCGCAGCTTCTATTCCGACGGCTTTGTCCCCTGCTCCGTGAATCTCTCCGGCGCGCGGGGCAAGTGGCTGTTCCGCTGCATGGGCGAGTATTTTTCGCGCGTGTGCAGCGCCCGCGAGGCGTTTGACGCCTACGAATCTTACCGAAAGGACGACCCGCACGCGCTGCTTGCGCGCTATGCGGCCGAAGAGGAATGATTCCCATGCTGAAAGTTTTGAAATTTGGCGGCTCATCGCTTGCCGATGCACGCCAGTTCGCCAAGGTCAAGTCCATTGTGGAATCCGATCCCGCCCGCCGGGTGGTCATCGTCTCCGCGCCGGGCAAGCGCTTTTCCGGCGACCACAAGATCACCGACCTGCTCTACCTGTGCGCCGCCCACATCAAGTACGGCGTAACGTGCGAGGACATCTTCGCCATGATCCGCGACCGCTACAACGAGATCATTGCCGAGTGCGGGCTGCAGCTCGACCTCAGCGCCGACTTTGACACGCTGTGGAACAGGATGCGCAGCGGGATCAGCGAGGACGAGCTTGCCTCGCGCGGCGAATACTTCTCCGCAAGGCTGATGGCGGAATACCTCGGCTATGATTTTCTTGACGCGGCGCTGTGGGTCAAATTCCGTTTTGACGGCACGGTCGATCAGGACGCAAGCTACGAGGCGCTGCGCCGCGCGGCCGATGGGCGCAGGGTCGTGATCCCGGGCTTTTACGGCGTGATGCCCGACGGCCACATCAAAACCTTCTCCCGCGGCGGCAGCGACATCACCGGCGCGCTTGCAGCGGCCGCTCTGGACGCCGACGTTTACGAAAACTGGACGGATGTTTCCGGCATTCTGATGGCAGATCCGCGCATCGTCAGCGACCCCGAGCCGATCCCGCGCGTGACCTACAGCGAGCTGCGCGAGCTGAGCTATATCGGCGCGCAGGTGCTGCACGAGGGAACGATCTTCCCCGTGCGGGAGAAGAACATCCCGCTCAACATCCGCAACACCAACGCTCCCGACCATCCCGGCACCATGATCCTCGAATCTGTAGGCGACGAGCGGGAGGACGGCGGCTTTATCACGGGCATCGCCGGCAAGAAGGGTTTTTCCGTCATCACCATTTCCAAGGCCGGTATGTCCAGCACGCCGGGAACGCTGCTGAAGATCCTTGACGTGCTGGCGCGCCACGAGATAAACGTGGAATACATCCCCTCCGGCATCGACATCGTGTCGCTCGTTGTCTCGTCGGACAGGGCGTCGCGCGTACTGTATGAAATGCTGGGTGAGCTGCAAAAAGAGGTGCAGCCGAATAAGATAACCGTGACGGAACATATTGCCATCGTCGCAGCCGTCGGCCGGAAGATGGCGTACCGCCCGGGCGTATCCGGCAAGATCTTTGCCAAGCTCGGCGAAAACGGCGTCAACATCCGCATGATCACGCAGGGTCCGGAGGAGCTGAACATCATTGTGGGTGTGGAAGAAAAAGATTTTGAACAGGCGATCCGCGTCCTGTATCACAGCTTTGTAAAGGAGAATGTAGTATAATGAAACAGGTCAATGTCGGTATTCTCGGCGCAACGGGCGCCGTCGGTCAGGAAATGATCAAGATCCTTGAAGAGCGCAGCTTCCCCGTTGCGTCTCTGCGTCCCATCGCCAGCGCCAGAAGCGCGGGCGGCAGCGTTCTGTTCAAGGGACAGGAATGCACCATCGTCGAAGCGTCCGACGATGCGTTCGAGGGGCTGGACATCGTGCTTGGCGCAGCGGAGAACGATATTGCCGCGCGCTTTGCGCCCGCCATCGTCAAGGCAGGCGCGGTGTTCGTCGATAACTCCAGCGCCTTCCGTCTCGATCCCAACGTGCCGCTGGTCGTTCCCGAGATCAACCCCGAGGACGTGAAGTGGCACAAGGGCATTCTCTCCAATCCCAACTGCACTACGATCATCACGCTCGTGGCCATCAACGCGCTGGCCAAGGAAAGCCCCATCGAAACGATCATCGCCTCGTCCTATCAGGCTGTGAGCGGCGCGGGCAAGGGCGGCATCGATGAACTCAACAACGAAGTCAAGGCCCTTGCCGAAGGCAAACATCTTGAACCCAAGGTCTTCCAGTATCAGATCGCCTACAACATCATCCCCCAGATCGGCGGCGAAGCCTTTGAGGGTTACACCAGCGAGGAGATGAAGATGCAGAACGAGGGCCGCAAGATCCTGCATCTGCCGGAGATGAAGGTCAGCTGCACCTGCGCGCGCGTGCCGGTGGTGCGCAGCCACAGCGTTTCCGTGGTGCTGCGCACAAAGGAAAAGATCAGCGTTGCGCGTGCGAAAGAACTCATTGCAAACGCCCCCGGCTGCAAGCTCGTGGACGATCTTGGAAACAGGATCTACCCCATGCCGCTCGACACGTCCGACCAGGATACGGTTTTTGTCGGCCGTATCCGCGAGGATCTGACCGACGAGCGCGGCCTGAACCTCTGGTGCTGCGGCGACCAGATACGCAAGGGCGCGGCGACCAATACCATCCAGATCGCAGAGCTGCTGCTGAAGTAATTTTCTCGTTTCGCTGCAATTTTTAATGACAGATCCCTCATTTCGTGCTATGCCGCCCGGCAGACGCCAACGAAATGAGGGATCTTCTTTATGCTTCGGAACGCCTGGCAGCTCCCCGCCCTCCTTGTTTATTTTAACAAGAAAGTCTCTTTCAGCGTTGTGCATTTCCCCATTTTTCATCAAAATCGGCAACTTCCATTTGACAAAGCGCTTTGGGGAGACTATGATGGAAATTGAAAATTGGAAACGTTACCGGTAAGGTTTCCAATTTCAGACGCGCGAAAGGAGCGGGTCTGCTTGACCATCAAGGATATCGCAAAGCTTTCCGGCGTGAGCGTCAGCACCGTTTCCCGCGTTCTCAACAACCGCCCCGACGTCAGCGACGACTCCCGCAAGCGGGTGCGCACGGTAATCGAATCGCACAACTACGTTCCCAACAACAGCGCGCGCGATCTGGTCAGGGTCCACTCCGACGCGATCGGCCTTGTGGTGCGCGGCGTGCAGAACCCGTTCTATACCGACATCATCCACGCCATCGAGCGCAAGCTGGACGCCGCGGGCTACACCATGGTCATGCGGCAGATCTCCTCCTGCGACGACGAACTCAAGTGCGGCGCGGTGATGGAGCGCGAAAAGCGCCTACGCGGCATTGTGTTCCTCGGCGGCCGCAGCGACTATACGCCCGGCGAGGTCGCGCTGTTGAACGTGCCGTTCGTCTGCTGCACCTACACCAATTCCTACGGCACGCTGCGCCAGACGGAATACTCCTCCGTTTCCATCGTCGATGAGCAGGAGGCGTACCGCGCCGTAGCGGAGCTTTACAAAAACGGCCACCGCCGCATCGCCGCGCTGACCGCCGATCCCGATGACAGCTCGATCTCCCAGCTCCGCTACCTTGGCTATCAGCGTGCGCTGCGCGATTTTGGCCTTACGGAATATCCGGAGGACCTGATCTGCGCCGAGGATTTCACCATTGCCACCGCCTACGCCGCCATGCAAAAGCGTCTGCGCTCCCCCGCCGATTTCACCGCCGTGTTCGCCATTGCCGACGATATGGCCATCGGCGCGATGCGCGCCCTGCGCGAGAGCGGGCGCTCCATCCCCGAGGACTGCTCCGTCATCGCTATCGACGGCATCAACGTCTCCGAGTACATCCACCCCATGCTCACCACCCTCTGCCAGCCAAAGACTGCCATGGGCGAAACGAGCGTGGATATCCTGCTCGATATGATCGAGGGGCGCAGCGGCAACCGCCACGTCACTCTGCCAACCGAGCTGCGCGCCGGTCAGTCCGTGCGCAACCTGACGAAATGATTTTCCCGCGGTCACCGCGCGAAAATAAATTTGAAAAGGAGTTTATGACAACATGAAAAAGTATCTTGCACTGATCCTTGCCCTTGTCATGGCGCTCTCCCTCGTCGCCTGCGGCGACAAGACGGATGACACGCAAGGCAGCGGCGACGGCGATACCACCGCCACCGGCCGCGTTTACTGGCTGAACTTCAAGCCTGAGGCTGACACCACGCTGCAGAAGGTCGCCGGCATGTACACCGAGAAGACCGGCGTCCCCGTCACCGTTCTGACCGCTGCATCCGGCACCTACAACGAGACCCTGACCGCCGAGATGGACAAGGCTGAAGCCCCGACGATGTTCGTCGTGGGCAACCAGGCCGCCGTCGGCACCTGGGGCGACTACTGCTACGACCTGACCGGCACCGACATTGCCAACGAACTGAGTACTGACGCCTACAACCTCTATGACGACAACGGCAAGCTCTGCTCCATCGGCTACTGCTACGAGTGCTACGGCATCATCGTCAACGAGGATCTGCTGGAGAAGGCCGGCTACACCCTTGCCGACATCACCAACTTCGACTCCCTCAAGAAGGTCGCCGAGGACATCCATGCCCGCGCTTCCGAGCTTGGCTTCGATGCTTTCACCTCCTCTTCCATGAGCGACGATTCCAGCTGGCGCTTCACCGGCCACCTTGCCAACCTCGAATACTACTATGAGTCTGTTGACGATCCCGACGCCTGGAAGGTCTGCCCCCCGAGCATCAAGGGTACTTATATGCAGAACTACAAGAATCTGTGGGATCTGTACATCAACAACAGCGCTGTGAATCCTGCTGACCTGGCTGCCGGCGGCTTTGACGCTCAGGGCGAGTTCGGCAAGGAGCAGGCCGTGTTCTATCAGAACGGCTCCTGGGAGTGGGCCGCGCTCACCGGCACCGGCGATGGCCAGTACGGTCTGGACAACCTTTCCATGATCCCCTTCTACTGCGGTGTGGACGGCGAGGAGAAGGCCGGCCTCAACTGCGGTACGGAAAACTGCTGGGCTGTTAATGCCAAGGCTTCTGCCGAGGACATCCAGGCGACTCTCGACTTCATGAAGTGGATGGTCACCGATGCTGAGGTCTCCCGTATGCTGGTCGATGAATTCGCCGCCATGCCTTACAAAAATGCCGCCGAATCCACCAACGGCTTCCTGGCCGACGCCAACGAGTATGCGCTCAACGACAACTATATCATGCCCTGGGTCACCAACTTCCAGCCCAATGTTGACGCTTACCGCGCTGCGCTCGTCTCCGCGATGAACCAGTACGACGCCGACCAGTCTGACGCCAACTGGGAACTCGTCAAGACCGCGTTTGTGGACGGCTGGGCCACCCAGTACGCCGCTGCCAACGGCTAAGACCGCCTGACCGGCAAAGCTGCATAACTGAACGGAGGGGCGGGCGATTTCGCCCGCCCCTCTCTGCATCTCACGGCGCGCGCTGCATGAGGCGCGCACTGTGTACAGAAAAAATATCTTGGTTGGGAGTTGATCGATTTGAAACACAAGCGTGACGGCGCGGCAGTCAACAGCACAACGATCCGCAGATCCACCCGCCGCTGGTCGCCGCTGTTCATGGGGCCGATGGTCTGTGCATTCCTTATTGGCTTTGTCTATCCGTTTTTTAAGGGAATCTACCTCTCGTTCTGCAAATTCAAGGTCACAAGCGATGCGACCTTTATCGGCCTTGAAAACTACCGCCGCGCATTTCAGGACGCAAGCTTCGTCCATTCGTTCTGGTTCACGGCGCTGTTTGCGGTCGTTTCGCTGGTGCTGATCAACGTGCTGGCCTTCGCCGTGGCCTACGCGCTCACGCAGGGCATCAAGGGCAGCAATCTCTACCGCACGGTGTTCTTCATGCCCAACCTCATCGGCGGTATCGTGCTGGGCTACATCTGGTCGATGATCTTTGACGGCATCCTCTCGCGCTACGGCACGTCCATCCTGCTGGAGACGAAGTACGGCTTCTGGGGACTCATCATCCTGATGTGCTGGCAGCAGATCGGCTATATGATGATCATTTACATCGCCGGCCTCCAGGCCGTGCCGGAGGATATGCTCGAAGCCGCAAAGATCGACGGCGCGAGCCGCTGGCAGACACTCTGGAAGGTCACGATCCCGAATGTGATGCCCTCCATCACGATCTGCACGTTCCTGTCGCTTACGAACGGCTTCAAGCTGTTCGACCAGAACCTCGCCCTGACCGGCGGCCAGCCCTACAATATCCTGCCCGACGGCAGCGTCATCAAGACGACCGAGATGCTGGCGCTGAACATCCTGAACACCTTCTACGGCCAGAACGCCAACTCGCGCGGCACCGCGCAGGCCAAGGCCGTGCTGTTCTTCGTTCTCGTGGCGTCCATCGGTCTGCTCCAGCTCAATTCCAGCCGCAAAAAGGAGGTGCAGCAGTAATGAACAAGCAGACTCTCTCCGCCGAAAAACGGCGCAAGATGATCCTGTCCATCGTGCTGGCGGTCATCTGCATCATCTATGTGCTGCCCGTACTCACGGTGGTCGTCAACTCCTTCAAGCTCAACACCTTCGTCAAGACCGATACCTTTGCCCTCCCGAATGAGGAGAGCTTTGCCGGCTGGTCGAACTTTGTAAAGGGTATGACCTTCGGCAACTACCCATTCTGGAAGTCTGCGGCCTACAGTCTGTTTATCACCGTGGTCTCCACGGCGCTCATCCTGCTGTGTACCTCCATGGCCGCATGGTATATTGCGCGCGTAGACAGCAAATTCTGCCGCATCGTGTATTACTTCTGCGTCTTTTCAATGGTCGTGCCGTTCCAGATGGTCATGTTCACCCTCTCCAAAACAGCCGATACGCTTAAGCTTAACACGCCCTGGACCATTCCCATCGTGTATCTTGGCTTCGGCGCGGGCCTTGCCATTTTCATGTTCGTCGGCTTTGTCAAGTCGATCCCGCTGGAGATCGAGGAGGCGGCCGCCATTGACGGCTGCGGCCCGCTGCGCACCTACTTTTCCGTGGTGCTACCGATGCTCAAGCCCACGATGATTTCCGTCGGCATCCTTGAGATCATGTGGGTCTGGAACGACTATCTGCTCCCCTATCTCGTACTCGACCGCACGAAGTATTGGACTATCCCCATCCACATCCAGTATCTCAAGGGCAGCTACGGCACTGTTGACCTCGGCGCGACCATGGCGCTGATCCTGCTGAGCATCCTCCCCGTCATTATTTTCTACCTGCTGTGCCAGAAGCACATCATTAAGGGCGTGGCTGCGGGCGCTGTGAAGGGCTGATCCCCATCCTGCCGCTCAGAAGAGCTATCCAGAAAGAAGTGATTTCCGTTGATTGAACGTTCCTCCGGCATTCTGATGCCGATCTCGTCTCTGCCCTCGCCGTACGGCATCGGCACGCTGGGCAGGGCGGCCTATAAGTTTGCCGACTTTCTTGCCGCCGCCGGACAGAAGTACTGGCAGCTCCTGCCGCTCGGGCCGACCAGCTACGGCGATTCGCCTTATCAGAGCTTCTCCTCCTTCGCCGGCAACCCATACTTCATCGACCTCGACCTGCTTGTAAAGGATAAGCTCCTCACGCGCGCAGAGGTCAACGCCTGCGACTGGGGCAGCGATCCGCGCCATGTGGACTACGGCAGAATCTACGAAAGCCGCTTTGCGCTGCTGCAAAAAGCAACGGCGCGCGGCTATGAGCGCGATCGCGCCGCCGTTGCCGCCTTTGAGCAGGAAAACACCCGCTGGTTGCCCGACTATGCGCTGTTCATGGCGCTCAAGCGCCGCTTCGGCATGAAATCGTGGACGGAGTGGGAGGATGAAGAGATCCGCTGCCGCAAAAGCGCAGAGGTCATCGAGCGCTACCGCGCCGAACTGCGCAGGGATGTGGAGCTGTTCACCTATATCCAGTTCCTCTTTTTCCGTCAGTGGACGGCGCTCAGAGACTATATCCATTCCCTCGGCATCCGCATCATCGGCGACCTGCCGATCTACGTGGCGATGGATTCTGCCGACGTGTGGGCAGAGCCGGATATGTTCCAGCTGGACAGCCGCAGCGTTCCCGTTGAGGTCTCCGGCGTCCCGCCTGACTGCTTCAGCGCGGACGGGCAGCTCTGGGGCAACCCGCTTTACGATTACGCCGCCATGGCGAAGGACGGCTTTGGCTGGTGGATCCGCCGCGTGGGCGGCGCACAGCAGCTTTACGATGTGATCCGCATCGATCACTTCCGCGGCTTCGAGAGCTACTGGGCCGTTCCCTACGGCGAAACAACGGCAAAAAGCGGCCGCTGGATCAAAGGCCCCGGCATGTCGCTTGTCGGCGTGCTGACGGGCTGGTTCCGCGACCTTGACTTTATCGCCGAGGATCTGGGCTATCCCTCGCCGGAGGTCGTGCAGCTGCTTTCCGATTCGGGTCTGCCGGGCATGAAGGTGCTGGAGTTCGCCTTCGATTCGCGCGATCCCAGCAGCTATCTGCCGCACAGCTGCGGCTTCAACAGCATCTGCTACACCGGCACGCACGACAACGCTCCTCTCGCCCTGTGGCGCACGGAGGCTGACAAGGCGGATATCGCCTTTGCGAAGAAATATCTCGGTCTCAACGACGAGGAGGGCTTCAACGCGGGCATCATCCGCGGCGGCATGAGCTGCCAGAGCCGCCTTTTTGTGGCGCAGATGCAGGACTGGCTCGACCTTGGCGCGGGCTGCCGCATGAACACCCCGGGTACGACCGGCGGAAACTGGCAATGGAGAATGCTGCCGGGCGAAGCCGGCAGGAAGCTTGCCCACCGCATCCGCGAGACCACCCGCATTTACGGGAGGCTGTAATCCTTTTTCTGAAAAGCAGACCGCACCGGTCCGGAGATTTCCGGATCGGTGCGGTTTTGTTCGGTTATTTTTCCCGCCGGGCGAATGCCGCATTCGGAAAAGGGCCGCGCTTTACTTCTTTTTCGGCTTGGCCCAGCCAGCCTTGCGCTGAAAGGGCCTGCCCTTTTCAGGCGGGTTTTTCCCCTGGCTGCGCGGCTCGCCGCGCGCGGCGGATCTTGCGGCTTTCCCTCCCTTTGGCGCGGCAGAGGGCGCTTTGCCGCCGCTTTTGCCGTGCTGCGGCGCGCGGTCGCCGCCATAGGGGCGAACGAGACACTTCGGCCCATAGCCGATGAGATCCTCGCGCCCCGCCGTTTTCAACGCCTCGATGACGAGCTTTTTCTTCTCCGGCCGGAACCACTGGAGCAGCGCGCGCTGCAATTCCTTGCCGTGGGCCGTCGTCTCGGCGAAGACGGGCGACATATCGCGCGGGTCGATGCCGGTATAGTACATACAGGTCGAGAGCGTGCCGGGCGTGGGGTAAAAGTCCTGCACCTGCTCCGGCTTATGCCCCGTGGAATGCAGAAATTCCGCCAGCTGCACCGCATCCCCGAGCGTGCAGCCCGGATGCGAGGACATCAGATACGGCACGAGATACTGCTCGCGGTCATTTTTCGCGTTTACGGCGCGGTACTTATCCCAGAACCGTTCAAACACATCGAAGTGCGGCTTGCCCATGTAGTCCAGCACACCCGCCACGCAATGCTCCGGCGCGACCTTGAGTTGGCCGGAGATATGGTATTTGACGAGTTCGGACAAAAACGGGCTGCCCTTGTCCTCCAGCAGGTAGTCGTAGCGGATGCCGGAGCGGACGAAGACCTTCTTCACGCCGGGAATGCTCCGCAGCCGCCGCAGCAGCGTAACATACTCTGAATGGTCGGGGTCGAGATTTCTGCACGGATGCGGGGCGAGACAGTTTTTATTGCGGCACATGCCGCGCTTGAGCTGATCCTGACACGACGGATGGCGGAAGTTTGCGCTCGGGCCGCCGACGTCGTGAACGTAGCCCTTGAACTTTGGATCGTGCGTAAAGCCCTCGACCTCGCGCACGCAGGACTCGATGGAGCGCGAGGTGATCATGCGGCCCTGATGGAACGCCAGCGAACAGAAGTTGCACCCGCCGAAGCAGCCGCGGTTATGCGTAACGGAAAAGCGCACCTCTTCAATGGCGGCAACGCCGCCGAGAGAATCGTACATCGGGTGTACCTCGCGCATATAGGGCAGCTCCGCGACCTCGTCGAGCTCCTCGCGCGAAAGCGGCATGGCAGGCGGATTGACCACCAGCGTGTCGCGCCCGCATTTCTGCCACAGCGCTCTGCCGCGGACAGGGTCATGCTCCTCATACTCCAGCTTCGTTGCCAGCGCGTAGGCGCGCTTGTCCGCGCAGACCTCCTCGTACGAGGGGCAGTCCAGATGCTCATAGGCGCAGACCTCGGGCGTGCGCGTCACAAACGCCGTGCCGCGGATATCTGTTAAGGTGTTTACCTTTTCACCCTTTGCGAGCCGCCGCGCGATCTCCCGCGTGGCATATTCGCCCATGCCATAGATGAGCAGGTCGGCCTGCGCGTCGAAGATGAGCGCGCGGCGCACCTTATCGTCCCAGTAATCGTAGTGCGCAAAGCGGCGCAGACTGGCCTCCAGTCCGCCAACGATGATGGGAATATCGCCCCACGCCTCGCGGCAGCGGTTGGCATATACGATGGTCGGACGGTCGGGCCGCAGGCCCATTTTGCCGCCGGGAGAATAAAGGTCGGTCGTGCGGCGCTTTTTCGCCGCCGTATAGTGCGCGACCATCGAGTCGATATTCCCTCCGCCGATCATCACGCCGCAGCGCGGGCGGCCCATTGCCCGGAAAGCCTCCGCGCTGTGCCAGTCGGGCTGCGCCAGCACCGCCACACGGTACCCTTCATGCTCCAGCACGCGCGCAATGATAGACGTACCGAAGCTCGGATGGTCCACATATGCGTCCGCCGTGACGACGAGAAAGTCATAATAGTACCATCCGCGTTCCGTCATCTCGTCTTTCGAGACCGGCAGAAACGACCGCTCTATCGCTTTTTTCTTCATTATTCGATCACATCCTGCAATCTTTTCCAGCATTTTTCCTCGTCGTATTCAAAACTCTTCTCAAACGTGACGCTTTCTGCATCCTCGCAGACGGGGGCAAAGCCCCACTTTTCCGCACAATGCAGTGCAAGCGTATTGCTCCGCGGAATGCGCCCGGTAGACAGGCGGCGGCAGCCGCGCGTGCGCGCGTAGGACAGCGCCTGACCGATCAACTTCTCGCCGTTCCCCTGCCGCTGCGCGTATCCCTCCAGCCAGAATTCGCCGATCGTACCCACGCCGCCGCGGCAGGAATCAATGCTGACCGCGCCGATGACCTCTCCGCCGCGCAGCACATCGAAACGCCCCTCAGCGCCCGAGGCGCGGTAGCAGATGCCGCCCTCAAAGCCCTTCGCGCTTTTGACCCACGCCTGGCGGCGCAGCGTGGCCATGTCCTCGTCCAGGTGGGAAGCGTCGTCGCGGAAAACCACGCGAAAGCGTCCGTTTTCATATTCGAGCTTTGTCACGGCAGTGTTCTCCGCATGGCCGGTGCCGTCGATCTCGTGAAGGGAAAGCCCTTGCAGGGTGCCGATGGCAATGCGCATTGCCATGCCGTGAGAAAAGACCGCCGCCGTGCCGCCCGGATGCTTTTCCGCGATCTCGCGCAGCGCATCGCACATCCGGTCCCGCACCTCTGCGATGCGCTCGCCGCCGTCCACGCGCCACTTTTCCGCGTCCGTGTTGAACAGCGCCAGCTGTTCGCCGTCGCGCTCCTCGATCTCCGCCCACGGCACATCCTCCCAGTAGCCCACGTCCACCTCGCGCAGGCGCGGCACAGTATGCAGCGGCAGACCGTGCGTTTTATAGATGGCAAGCGCTGTGATCATTGTGCGGAAGCGGTCGCTTGCATAAACGGCGTCGAATTTTGTGCCGGCAAAGCGCGCGGACAGCGCGGCGATCTGGCGGTAGCCGCGGTCGGTGATGACGCTGTTGTACCAGCCGTGCGCGCGCCGGTAAAGATTTCCGTCCGCCTCGGCGTGGCGGATAAGATAGATCGTGGTCATGCCTGTTCTCCTTGCTGCTTTTTTCATCTATTATAAAGCGGCGCGGACGCTTCGGCAAGGAGAATTTGCGCCGCCCATGCGCGCGGAAAATTTTTCCGCGCATCATCCTCCGCCGCACGGACAGACTAAGCGCGTGAGTAAAGGAGTGATCAAAATGTGTGAGACCGCATTCTGGCGCGGTATGCTTGCCGGCATGGTCGCCGGCGTATTCGCGGGCATGACGATCGCGGAAAAGCGCAAGACCATGAAGACCTGCGTGGGCCGCACCATGCAGCATATGGGTAGCGCCGTGGACGGCGCTTTGAGCGATCTGATGCACACAATGCGATAAGCGCGAAAAAAGCGCAGCAGAGGAAGGGCGGGAGCATAGCTCCCGCCCTTCCTCTGTTGACTTATATGCAACGATGGATATATAATGAAAATAACAGGAATCCCCTGATTAAATTATTTGTATAACGAGAGAGGAGAGAAACGATGAAAAAGCTATTTGCATTGATGCTTGGCCTGCTGTCCTGCACACTACTGCTCTGCCTGTCTGTCAACGCAGTCGAGCTGTATGTCGACACAGAGTTGGTGCAGACCGATGTGCCGCCGCAGTTGGTGGGCGGCCGAACGCTTGTGCCCATGCGGGCGATTTTTGAGTATCTTGGCGCGGAGGTCACGTGGGACAATGACACTCGAACGGCGACTGGTACGCTGGATGACACAGTCGTGATAATCCAGATCGATAATACAACAGCTTACGTCAACGATGTGCCGTACACGCTGGATGTGCCTGCGCAAATCATCGGAAACCGGACAATGGTTCCGGCACGCTTCGTTTCGGAATCGCTTGGCTGCGTCGTCACATGGTATAATGAGACGCAGACGGCGGCAGTTGCGAATAAGACGAAGGGCGAGCACATCTATGTGACAAAGACGGGCAAGCGTTATCACTATTCCGGTACCTGCAACGGCGGTACTTATTACGAAGCAACGCTCGCTGAGGCGATGGGCAGAGGCCTCACTCCCTGCGACAAATGCGTGCTGACAAAGAACTGAATCTTTTCGGAATAGGGTAAGGGCGGGAGCATAGCTCCCGCCCTTCCTCATTATTTTCCTGCTATCCTGCTTGCTTTTGCTTTTCAGATCACGCCGTACTCCTTGAGGAGCTTTTCAATGTCGGTGCCTTCGATCTTGCCGAGGAGCTTCTTCACGGCCATCTTTTCTACAAGGCCCATCTCCATGTCGGTCGCCTTCTTGCCGTCGCGCAGCTTGACGGTGGCGTTGAGCAGGTCGCGCACGTCATACACGCTGCCCCAGACCTCCGGCACGCCGCGGTCAATGTTCAGCAGCGTGTAGACCGACTCCATGCCCGTGCGCATGGAATACTCGGTGGTGAAGATCGTGTCGCGCGGGGTCTCGGCAAACTGGCCGAGGAAGGCGAAGTTGACGCTGCCCTCCGGCACAACGTTCGGGCGGTCGCCATAGGCACGCGGCATGAAGAACGCATCGATATACGGCATCATGACGGGTACGGTGTTGGCGCTGTGTGCCGCAAGCTCTTCGATCTGATCCTCCGGCACGCCGATGTGATACAGCCACTCCATGCAGATCTCCTTGCCGGTGCACTCACGCATGGGCTTCTTGACATAATCGCCCAGCTTGTCGGTAAAGAGCGAGTAGACCCATACGAGGCAGTGATCCTTGGGCTGGTCACGGAACTGCGGCTGGCGGTTGATCGTCCAGCTCATCAGCCACGAGGAATCCTTCACGGTGACGATGCCGCCGGTGACGACATGGCCGGTGAACGGGTCGCGCTTGCAGATATTTTTGATATAGGGGATGATCTTCTGGTCGAGGGTCTCGACGGTGGCGCTCATCCAGTTGGTCTGCTCGGGGTCGTGGCAGAACTTGTCGGGATGGCCAAACGACGGGTCCTGCGCGGCGATCCTGCGCCACATATCCCAGCCGCCGCCCTCTTTGAGTTCGGTGTTGTACTGAGCAGGGGTGTTCTGGCTGCCCATGGAGGAGTTTTCGACGCAGCCGCCGTTCGTGATGAAGACGAGGTCGTTTTCCGTAAGGTCGATGGCTTCCTTCTTACCGTCGCGAATGACGTCGATGCGCTTGGCGAGCTTGTGCTTGGGGTTGGAGCAGTCGAACTCGACGTTTGCGACCTGCACGCCGTAGTGGAACTGGACGTTGTGGCTCTCGAGGTACTTGACCATCGGGAGGATCATGGACTCATACTGGTTGTACTTCGTAAAGCGAAGTGCCGTGAAGTCGGGAAGACCGCCGATGTGGTGGATATAGCGCTGGATATAGAGCTTCATCTCGAGCGCGCTGTGCCAGTTTTCAAAGGCAAACATCGTGCGCCAGTAGAGCCAGAAGTTGGAGTTCAGGACTTCCTCATCGAAGAAGTCGGTGATCTTCTTGTCCTGGAGCTGCTCGTTGGGGGTGAAGAAGAGCTTCATGATCTCCATCGCACCCTTGTCGGAGATGCTGAACTTGCCGTCGGTGTGGGCGTCCTGACCGCGCTTTTCGGTGGCGCGGCAGAGGGAGTAGTTGGGGTCTTCCTTGTTGAGCCAGTAGTACTCATCGAGCACGCTCACGCCCTCGGTCTCAATGGAGGGGATGGAGCGGAAGAGATCCCACATGACCTCAAAGTGGTTGTCCATCTCGCGGCCGCCGCGCATCACATAGCCGAGGTTCTCGAACTTGTAGCCGTCGCACGCGCCGCCGGGCAGCTCGCCCTTTTCAAGAATGTGGATGTGCTCGCCCTTCATCTGGCCGTCGCGCACGAGGTAGCAGGCGGCGCTCAGGGCCGCAAGGCCGCTGCCGACGATGTAGGCAGACTTGTTGTCAACGCCCTCGGGCTTCTTGGGACGGGCGAACGCTTCATAGTTACCGCTGGAATAATACATAAATCATTTCTCCTTTCAAACTGTCTGTGAAACCGCTGATCCACGAAACACATTCAACCTTGGGAATCAACGGTATGTTTTCCTTTCGATGGTGAAAGCATACCGCGCTTTTTATAAAAGAACAATCAGCAGAAAGCAGGCGGTGATAAGAAACTTATCACCGCCCGGAAAGGTGTAAAGAAATTTATCAATTCTGCAATTTTGATGAAAACAGGAAAAGAAGTCACGCCTTGTCGGTGCGCAGCCGCTCGAGCGCGCCGCGCACGTTGCCGTGAATGACCTGCTCGAGCCGGTCGACGATGGCCTGCGGGTCACCCTTCATGTCGCCCTTGATCCAGTCGAGCATCAAGCCGACGAAGGCATACTTGTAGACCGTCGCGATGAAGGCCTTGTCCTCGTCGCGCACGCTCATGCCCCGCGCCTGCTCCTCCACCACGCCCTCAAGCAGGTCGTAGGTGACCTTGTAGAGGTAATTTTCCACCTGCTCGCGGCTGACGGAGTGGTAGACGTTCATGATAAAGGGCTTGTTGTCCTGCACGGCCTTGAAAAGCTGCAAAAAGCCCTGCTGCCATGTCTCGTAGGTCTTGTTGCCAGCGAGCGCGCGGCTCGCATCCTCCAGGCACGACCACTCGACAAGGTCGTAGATGTCCTTGAAGTGATAGTAAAACGTCATGCGGTTGATACCGCAGTCCTCGGTGATATCGCTGATGGTGATCTTGCTCAGGGGCTTTTGCAGCAGCAGATTCTTGAGCGAGGCCTCGAGCGCGCGTTTGGTCACCTGTGACATGGGGAGTGTCTCCTTTCTGTGGTATGATTGCTATTCAAAATCATCATACCATATCCGAGCACGGGAAGGGAGAAAAAATTGTAAATTCTATGCTTTTCTTTGTCCTGCCGCGGCGGGCGGCGGTTGACTTTGCGCCACGGGACGGGTAGGATAGGGGCATCATAACCAGGAGACAAAAGGAGAGCAATATCATGACGATCGAAGAACGCGCGGCACGGGCCGTGGAGCTGAAAGCCGGCTGCAACTGCGCACAGGCAGTGGCACTGGCCTTTGCCGACAAGCTGCCGCTTCCGGAAGAGACGCTCAGAATGCTTGCGGCGGGCTATGGCGGCGGCATGGGCTGCATGGAAGGAACCTGCGGCGCGCTGGTCGGCGCGGTGATGGTCGAGGGCCTGCTGACAGGCGGGCAGGGCACAGGCCGCTATGCCAAGGCCACGCTCACGCGCTTTCGGGAGCGCTGCGGCGCGACCGTCTGCAAGGACTTGAAGGGCGTTGAGACCGGCAAAGTCCTCTGCCCCTGCAACGAATGCGTGCGCAGCGCCGTCCTCGCCGCAGGCGAAGCGCTGGGAGAGAACTGAATCAAAGAAGAGACGAAAGCCCTGCCGCTGATCAAAGCGGCAGGGCTTTCGCCTTGATATGATGAAAATGTTCGGGCAAACGGGGGCGAATCGCCTCTGCACGGCGAACGGTTCTAATGGATTTTTCGAATATAACGGATATTGATTCACAAGGGACGCACTTCACTGTAATCGAGCATCGGTGCAGTGGAAAAAGCAAATTCCATTAAAGCGTGGTTAAAGTACATAAAGAAATTTGAAATTCACTATTGCTTTTGGCTATAAAGCGCTTAGTATTATAGCAACGCTAAAATAAGTTATAGCACAACTTAAATTTTGAGAATTTGGAGGAGAACAGCAATGGGCAATTTTCAGGGCAGGAAGACTGTATTTATCGGCGGAGGACGAATGGGCGAGGCAATTTTTAGCGGCCTGCTCAGCAGCGGCTCGATCAAGCCCGAGAACCTCACGGTGATGGATGTATTTGAACCCAGACTCAAGCAGCTGGAGGAAACCTATCACATGCGTGCGATGGTCAGCACCGAGGAAAACCTCAGAAGCGTTCTTTCCGAGGCGGAGGTCGTGGTGTTCTCCGTTACGCCGCAGATGGCGGACCGCGTGCTCTCACAGGTGGCTCCCATGCTGGAAAAGGGCAAGCACACGGTCATTTCCATTATGGGCGGTGTGGAGCTCAAGTTTTTGGAGAAGTACATTCCCGATGTCGCTGTAGTGCGCGTTATGCCCAACACGCCTGCACTGGTCCATGAAGGTGCGGCGGGTATCGCGCTTGGTACCAACGCCAGCGAAGAGGACGGCGGTATCGCGCTGGATATCTTTAACTCTGTGGGCATTGCCTATCTGCTGCCGGAGTCTCTCATTGACCCGCTGACGAGCGTCAGCGGCTGTGGCCCGGCTTATGCCTACCTCTTCATCGAGGCTCTGGCAGACGGCGGCGTTGAAATGGGACTGAGCCGCGACATGGCGCTGAAGCTGGCAGCCCAGACGCTGGTGGGCTCGGGCAGGATGGTGCTGGAAACGGGCAGTCATCCCGGCGTTCTGAAGGACAACGTCTGCTCCCCCGGCGGCGCGACCATCGCCGGTGTCCGGACGTTGGAGGAGAAGGGACTGCGCGGCACTGTGATCGACGCAGTCATCGCCGGAGTGACGAGAATGAAGGAAGTGGCCGAAAACGCCTGAAAGGAAGGGGCGCAGGAAAATGTACTCTTTGGTATTGAAAAACGCAAAGATCATCGACGGAACAGGAAAACCGGCCTATACGGCGGATATCGGCATTGTCGGAGATAAGATCGCGGCCATCGGAAGCATCCAGCAAGAGGAAAACTGTGTGGACGTGAGCGGCAAGTTGGTGACGCCCGGCTTCATCGACCCGCATTCCCATGCGGACTGCTCGCTGTTCCTGTATCCCGGCTGCCAGAGCTATGTGCGGCAGGGCATCACCACCTTCGTGGGCGGCCAGTGCGGAGATTCCAACGCACCGATCCGCCGTTACTGGATGCGCAAGTACTGGGAATATGATATGTGGGACGAAATCGACCCCTTCATCTATGACCAGACCACCATTCAGCCTGTTGAGCGGGTGATTGAGGGACTCTACCGCAAGGCCGGGATCGTGATCGACTGGCGCACCTTCCCAGAATACATCAATAAGGTAAAGAAACAGGGCCTTGGCTGCAACATGGTTGCCCTGCTGGGTCACAGTCAGGTCCGGGCAGATGTGATGGGCACAGATCAGAAGCGCGCCCCTGCTCCCAGAGAAATGGAGGAAATGAAGGCGTGCATTGATGAGGCTATGAGCTGCGGAGCGTGGGGCATTTCCACAGGACGAGACTATCCCCCGAGCGCTTATGCAACGACCGAGGAAATCATCGAACTGGTCAACTATGCCAAGCAGAACTACAACGGCATGTATTTCACCCATTGGAAGCGAACGGGCGTCCGGATCGGAACGCCGGAAAAGCCCAACAAGCTGGCAGGTATTACAGAGGCGCTGGAGATCGGACTGGCGACAGGCGCCAAAACGCAGATATCCCACATCTCCACTGGCTTTGACATCTATCCGCCCAACCCGCAGATGGACGCTTATGCAGCCAAGGTCACGCTGGATATCTTCGACAGCTATCTGGCGCGCGGCGTGGATGCAGGCTTCGATGTGATCCCGGGCCACAATGGCGGAATTCCCATTCAGCCCTATCTGGTGTCGTGGCTGATGCCTTGGCTGCGGCAGGCCGGGTCGCTGGCAGGACTTGTCAGGAATCTGCGCGCAAGCGACTTCCGGCGCAAGCTGATCGACCTGCTGGAAAGAGGGGAATGGTATCCGCTCAGCGCGCAGGCCAATCCGCTTTGGGATGTGACGATCGTGGTGCTTCGCAGCGAGAACCGCTCCTATCTGGGCAAATCCATCCGTCAGATCGCCAGAGAGCGGGGACAGAGCTCTCTGGAGACGATGATGGACTTGCTGATCGAAGATCCTAGGATGATGGTGGAAGAATTCAAAAAGACGGACGAGGAGATACGTACGCTCCTGTCCCATCCGAGAGGCTTTGCCTGCACGGACACCTACGCCTTCGATCTGGAGGGAACCTACGGCCGCGGGATGGAGGTGCCGGAGATTCTGCCGCATCCCCACACCTACTGCGCGTTCCCCAAGGTCATTCAACGCTATCCGGCGGCCACGTTGGAGGAGACCATCCACAAGATGACCGGCGCTGTGGCCAACTTTATGGGCATCACCGGCCGCGGAGAACTGAAGGAAGGAAACTTTGCAGACATCGTGGTCATGGACTACGAAAATCTGAAGACCAACGAAAACTATATTGAGCCCCGTGTGTATCCCGAGGGAATCGACATGGTCATTGTAAACGGCTGTGTGGAGGTAGATGACAGCGGCTTTACAGGCCAGCTGGGCGGACGGGTTCTCGACCATCAAAATTAAGCGGAGGTAGAACGCAATGTATGAGGATTTCTATGTAATCGACGGCTGCGCCTTCTGCGAGAGCGATTTTACAGGTGTGACGAAGGAGGTCAGAGAATCTCCACTGACGGCATTCTTTCTTACATCCCCCGGAGAAAATGAGAACCTCCACTCCTGCGTCAGCAAGATTGGCGGCGTATACAATCTGGCGGATGATCCGGCCTCGGGGCTGAAGGTCGTTCGTACCATCGCTGACCTGGAGGCTGCTAAGGCGGAGGGAAAGATCGGCATCATTCTGGCCTTTCAGGACCCTCGCTGCATCGAAGACTCGCTGGACCAGCTGCGCGCCCTGTATGAGCTTGGCATCCGCGTCGTCCAGATGACCTACAACAAGGCAAATTACATCGGCTGCGGCTGCCTTGAAAGCCATGACAACGGCCTTACAGATTTTGGCCGGAAGGCGCTCAAGGCGATGAACCGCTACGGCATCGTGGCAGATGCATCCCACTGCGGCCCGCAGACGACACTGGACATCATCCACTGCAGCGAAAAGCCGGTGGTGATCTCTCATGCCGGCGCCTATGGCGTGACGGAGAATGTTCGCAACAAGAGCGACGAGATGCTGCGCGCGCTCAGAGACAACGGCGGCGTCATTGGCGTTTCCCCTTGGGGACCTCTATGCTGGAAGAAGGAAACCGGCAAGCGCCCCGAGATGTCCGACTATCTCGACCATGTGGACTATATCGCAAATCTGATCGGCATTGACCACATCGGCTTCGGCGGAGACAGCACGCTGGACGATAACGAGGACAAGAGCGGGATTGTGGAGCAGGCCACGCTGTACGCCCCCGTGGTGGAGGATTACAACCGTTGCGTGGGTGTGGACCCGGCGGTGCGCCATGCAGTGGGCGTTCGCGGCTCCTGGGAGATCGGCAATGTGATCGAGGCTATGAGAAAGCGCGGTTACTCCGATCAGGATATTGGCAAGTTCACCGGCGGAAACTTCATCCGCGTGCTGAAAGCAAACTGGAAGTAACCCCATTTTCACCTGAAACATACTGCGAGTAGAAGCTTTGCCCCATAGACGCAAGACCGAGAAGCTGTGTGCGGGTTTTGCACATAGACATAAAATTCAAAACGATAAGGAGATCACGTTATGAAGAAGAAGTTATGGTGTATCGCGCTGTGTGTCATGATGCTTTTGACAAGCGTGGGCTGCTCGAATGGAGCCAACGACGAAGGCGGAGAGTACAAGGACACGCTGGTCTACGCAATCAGTGCGGATGTCCAGCACATGGACCCGCAGGCACAGGTTGACACCACCTCTGAGACGGTGGTGAAGGCCCTTTACAACACGCTGCTCCGCTTTGAGGACAACGGTACCGTCGTCGGCGAGCTGGCGGAGGACTGGTCGGTTTCGGAAGACCAGCTCACGTGGACCTTCAAGCTGAAAGAGGGCGTGAAGTTCCACAACGGCAAGGAAATGACTGCCGAGGACGTCAAGGCTACCTTCGAGCGCGCCATGTATACGGAATCCGGCCTCTGCGTTACGGAGATCGTCAAGATGTTCACCAGCGTGGACGTTGTGGACACCTACACCGTGTCCATCACCACGGACGAGCCCTACGGCCCGATGGAGTCCCTGCTGTGCAATATGTCACTTGCCATCATGGACGCGGATTACATTGAAAAGTACGGTCTGGAGATCAGCACGAATCCGGAGGCCGAGAACGGCACCGGCTGCTTCAAGCTGGTGAGCTGGGACCGTGATTCCGAAATCGTTGTGGAGCGCTTTGACGACTATTTCGGTACGCCCGCAAAACTTAAGAAAGTAGTCTATACCGTGATCCCTGAAGCCGCTTCCCGCACGATTGCGCTGGAGACCGGCGAGGTGGACGTCATCGACAGACCCTCCGTGGAGGACCTTAAGTACCTCGAGGATGACAGTGAGAACTACTCCGTGACCCGCAAGGAAACGATCAGCCAGCGCCTGTTCCTCTTCGGCTGCAACGATCCCATCATGAGCAACGTCAAGGTCCGTCAGGCTGTGACCTACGCAATCGACCGCGATGAGATCATTTCCGCGCTCTTCGAGGGCATTGCCTATCCCTCTACCGCTCCTCTGTCTCCCGTTACCTTTGGCTACAGCAACCTCGGCGAGATCAAGCAGGATCTGAACAAGGCCAAGGAACTGCTGGCCGAGGCGGGCTATCCCAACGGCTTTGACACCAAGATCGTCACCTGCGAGCGCTATGCCAAGGGCACGCAGATGGCGGAGATCCTTTCCCAGCAGTTGGCCAAGGTCGGCATCAACGCCGCCATTGAGGTCTGGGAGTGGAGCGCGCTGAACGACAGCTGGGACGGCGTAACGCCGGACGAGTTCGACCAGCCCATCTTCATCATGGGCGCCGGCCCCTCCATGCGTGATGCTGACGGTGGCCTTCGCGGCCTCTACACCACCAGCAGAAACGGTCTCAACGACCGTAATGCCGGCTTCTATTCCAACGCCCGTGTGGATGAGCTGGTGGATGAAGGTATGCATGAGACCGATTCTGCCAAGCGTATTGAGATCTACAAGGAAGCAATGGAAATCCTCTACAGAGAAGATCCTGCCGGCATCTGGATTTATGACTCCTACGGCCTGCTCGTCACCTCCTCCAAGGTGGAGAACGTGACGCTGAGCCCCATCAGCACCATCACCTTTGAGAATGCGACCGTGAGAAAGTAAGCAACATTTCCGGCAGAGGCGAAACGCCTCTGCCGGACCCCGAAACAGAGGAGAGATAAGCGTATGCTCAAATATGTAATCAGGCGGTTGATACAGACAATCCCTCTGCTGATTGCCATTTCCTTTGCAGCATTTATGATCATGCATCTGGTCCCTGGCGATCCTGTGCGAAACATGATGGGCAAAGATGCAACGAAAGAGGCTGTGGAAGCCGAACGTGAACGTCTGGGCCTCAATGACCCCCTGTATGTCCAGTATGGACGGTTTATAAAAGGCGTTGTTCAAGGAGACCTCGGTACATCTATTTTTACGAAAGAATCTGTGACGGAGGAGATCAAGGATCGATTCCCTGTCACCGTTAAGCTCGCCTTGGGCGCTACCATTTTCGCAAGCGTTCTGGGTGTTTTGGTCGGAATTATATCAGCGGTAAAGCGAAACAAGATGACAGATAACATCCTGATGGTGCTCTCGCTTCTGGCAGTGTCCACGCCATCGTTCTTCCTTGCGATGATCATGCTGCTGCTGTTTTCACTGCAGCTGGGCTGGCTGCCCAGTATGGGCCTTAAAACGCCGCTGCACTATGTTCTTCCCATTATCACGTTGGGTATGCAGTCCGTCGGTACGATTGCAAGAACGACCCGCTCTTCCATGCTGGACGTGCTGGGGCAGGACTATATCCGCACCTCTCGCTCGAGAGGTATTCCGGAGCGGGTGATCCGCTACTCCCACGCATTCAAGAATGCTATGATCCCCGTGATCACCATCGTGGGCCTCCGTTTTGGCGGTCTGCTGGCCGGCTCTATGCTGGTGGAAACCGTGTTCTCCATTCCCGGCATCGGCCGCTATATGGTAAACGCGGTGCTCAAGCGTGACTTCCCCGTGGTTCAGGGAACCATTCTGGTTCTGGCCACCACGTTTGTGCTTGTAAACCTGGTCGTTGACCTGCTCTATGCGGTTGTCGATCCGAAAATCAGATATGAATAAGGGGGGCGAACAACTGTGAAAAGCGATATCATGAGGCGTTTTGCCAAGAGAAAGGTTTCCATAGTCTGCGCAGTGATCCTGCTGCTGTTTTTGCTGATGGCGCTTGTTGGCCCCTATCTCTGCCGGTATGACCCCAATCTCCAGGACATCGCCAACAAGTACCAGCCACCCAGCATGCAGCACCTTCTGGGTACGGACAATCTGGGCCGCGATATGCTCGCGCGCATGGTCTACGGCGCCCGCGTCTCTCTGCTGGTCAGCTTTGCCGGTACCCTTGTGGGCTCTACCATCGGCGCTGCGCTGGGCATTCTGGCGGGATACTACGGTAAGTGGCTTGACTCTGTGATCTCCAGATTCATTGAGTTTCTGCTGGCATTCCCTGGTCTGCTGCTGGCCATCGTGGTGGTGGCAATCCTGGGCAACGGCCTGATCAACACCATGGTTGCCATTGCATTCTACTCCATTCCATACATAGCCCGTATGGTACGCAGCGAGGTGCTGTCGCTGAAAAATTCGGAGTATGTACAGGCCTGTAAGGTTATGGGCGTTTCCAATGCCCGGATCATCCTGACGCATATTGTCCCGAACTCCGTATCTCAGATCATTGTCAACATCACGTTGGACCTTGGCACTGCGATCCTGACCGCGTCCTCACTGTCCTTCCTCGGCCTCGGCGTTACGCCGCCCAACCCGGAGTGGGGCGCGATGCTTTCTACCGCGCGCGATGTGATCCGCAGCTATCCTCTGGCGGCGATGATCCCCGGCACGGCCATCACGCTGGTGGTGCTGAGCTTCAGCATTGTGGGCGACGGTCTGCGGGATGCCTTGGATCCGCGGCTGAAAAACGGTTAAGGGGGGAGACTCTGTGAACGAGAAAGTACTGGAGGTCAAGAACCTCAAAACCTACTTCTATACGGACGAGGGTGAGATCCCTGCTGTGGACGGCGTGGACTTCTCCTTGGAGCGCGGCGAAACGCTGGCAATCGTGGGCGAGTCCGGCTGCGGAAAGAGCGTGACCTCGCTGTCTATCCTGCGCCTGATCGCCACGCCTCCCGGAAAGATCGTTGACGGCGAGATCCTGTATAACGGAAGGGATCTTCTCAAGCTCAGCGAGAAGGAGATGCGTTCCGTTCGAGGCAATGACATCAGCATGATCTTTCAGGAGCCTATGACCTCCCTGAACCCGGTGTTCACCGTGGGAAAGCAGATCATGGAGTCTCTGATCTACCACCAGAATATGACCAAGGAGCAGGCGCGGGAGCGCGCGATCGAAATGCTCCGTCTGGTGGATATTCCGAATCCGGAAAAATGCATCAACAATTATCCCCATAACCTCTCCGGCGGTATGCGCCAGAGAGTGATGATCGCCATGGCGCTGGCTTGCAACCCTAAGGTGTTGATCGCGGACGAGCCCACGACCGCTCTGGACGTGACCATTCAGGCGCAGATCCTCAAGCTCATGGCGGAACTGCAAAAGAAGACGGAGACGGGTATCATCCTGATTACGCACGACCTTGGCATCGTGGCGCAGATCGCTCGAAACGTGATGGTCATGTATGCAGGCGAGGCGGTGGAATACGCCGATGTCAGAAGTATCTTCAAAGATCCCAGGCATCCCTATACCATTGGCCTGCTCAAATCCATCCCGAGCATCCATGAAACGCAGGATGAGCTTTATACTATCAAGGGAATGGTTCCGAGCCCGAAGAATCTGCCCAAGGGCTGTTTGTTTGCGCCGCGGTGCGAATATGCCACCGAGCGCTGCTTGCAGGAGCGCCCGCCTCTCGTAGATATCGGCGAGGGTCGGAAACTCCGCTGCTGGAATTGCACAGGAGGTGAAAAGCATGCCTGATGTTCTGCTTTCCGTTAAAAATCTGAAACAGTACTATCCTGTGAAGATCGACAGTAAAAAGCTTTTCCCGCAGAAGGGATTTGTAAAGGCAGTGGACGGAATCAGCTTTAATGTATACGAGGGCGAGACCTTCGGCCTGGTGGGTGAATCCGGCTGCGGAAAATCCACCACGGGCAAGATGATTGTGAAACTGCTGACGCCGACCGAGGGAACCATTGAATACAAGGGGAAGGATATTTTCAAGGTTACAAAGGAAGAGGATAAGGAACTCAAGAAGGAAATTCAGATTATCTTTCAGGACCCTTATTCTTCGCTCGACCCCAAGTTCACGGTGGGACGCATTGTGGGTGAGCCGCTGCTTGCTCATGGCGTACCGTCCGCAGAGCGGAAGGAACGAGTCATGGAGCTTTTAAAGCAGGTCGGCATCCGCGAGGATTTTTACAATCGTTATCCCCACGAATTCTCCGGCGGCCAGCGCCAGCGCATCGGCGTTGCGCGCTCGCTTGCGCTCAATCCCAAACTGATCGTCTGCGATGAGCCGGTTTCCGCGCTGGATGTGTCCATTCAGGCACAGATCCTCAACCTGATGGCAGAGCTTCAGAAGGAGTATAACCTGACCTATCTGTTCATCTCCCACAACCTGAGCGTTGTCAAGCACATCTGCGATCGAATCGCGGTGATGTATCTGGGCAACATTGTGGAGCTGGCCGACAAGGAAGGACTTTTTGACGAGCCCATGCATCCTTATACCCAGGCACTGCTGGATGCGATCCCAATCCCGGATCCCGATGTGAAGAGTATGTCTGGAAGCTTGAGCGGGGATGTCCCCAGTCCCCTGAATCCGCCTTCTGGATGCTGCTTCCACACGCGCTGCAAATATGCTACGGCAGAGTGCGCGGAGAGAAAGCCTGCCCTGACGGAAGTGAAACCGGGACATTTTGTGGCCTGCCATCGCTGCATGAAATCATCGGACTGAGGAGGAACGAGCATGAAAGATTCACTGCTGAGCCTGTTTCCCGCGGCGGAGTACGAGCGACGCCTTGAAAGAATCGTTGCACAGATGCACGAGCGCGGGATCGATGCACTGATCCTGACGAGCGATGAGAACACCTACTATTTCTCCGGCCTTCGCAGCATCGTCTGGGACAGCAAGGTTTCCACGCCGGGCGTCATGGTGATTACGGACGATGGCAGTACGGCTATCGCCACGGCAAAGGGGGGCGCGGAAACCGCTAGAGCGACAGCCTCCGTAGAAGATATCCGCTGCTACGGTACAGATGAGTATCCGAGCTATGCTAAGGCCATTGTCTCGCTGCTGGCCGAAAAGGGAAAGCTTCAGGGCCGCGTGGGCATGGAGTTTGGCACGGGGCATAAAATGCACCTGAATTATGACATGACGCAGCAGCTTTTTCATGAGCTGCGCGGTGCTGAAATGGTCGACGCCGCGGGGATACTCTGGAAGGTGAGGTCGATCAAGTCGCCGCTGGAGATTGCGGCGCTCCGCAAGGCCTGTGAGATCAACACCATGGGTATAGAGCGCGGCTTTGATCAGGTCCATTCCGGCACGACCGAACTGGAACTGAACGCCATGATTATCGAGGAATACTACCGCCTTGGGGCGGAGTTCTCACTGCCGTTGGGCGTGCGCGCGGGCGCAGACCGCTACTCTCAGGGTAACTGTCCGCCTTCCCGCCGCCCGATCCGGGAGGGGGAGATCATTCTAGTGGACGGCGGCCCGTCCTACGATGGCTACGTGTCAGACATCATCCGCGAGGCAGTGATCGGAAAGCCTACGGAGTATCAGCAGGAAATGTTCGATGTAGCCAGAGAGGCGTGTTACCGGGGAATCGAGGCCATGAAGCCGGGACGTCCCATCCGTGAGGTTGTTAAGGTAGTGGATGACTTTATGGACAACAGCAAATTTGCTGAGGTCAATGTCTACCGCCATTGGTGCGGTCACAGCATTGGCGTAGGCGTCCACGAATATCCTATGCTGGATTCCTCTACAGACACGGAGCTGGCGCCCGGTATGGTCTTTGCCATCGAGCCCTATATCTTCCAGCAGAATGTGGGAAGTCTGGGGATCGAGGAAAATCTTGTGATCACCGAGCACGGAGCGGAGTTGCTGACGCCCTCGAACAGCGAACTCAGGCGGCTGTAAAGCTGCTGCGCGCGGCGGGGCGGAAGGTCTCCGATTCTTATATTCTTATGCTTGAAGGAGCAGGACATGCCAGAACAGAGACGAAATCCAAAGCGTATCCTGAGTACGGCCGGTGCGTTTATTGCCTTTATGATCGGCTCCGGTTTTTCCACGGGGCAGGAGACCTTGCAGTACTTTTCCTCCTATGGCCTTTGGGGGCTGGGTGGAATCCTGATATGCTTTGTGCTGCTCATGTATGTTTCCGTCAACTATGTGCAGGTGGGTTTTCGGGAGAAATTCTCCCGTCCCAGCCTCATTTACACCTATTACTGCGGGAAGCACATCGGAAGCTTTTTTGACTATTTCACGGTGGTTGCGATCTATCTTTGCTTTACGGTCATGATTGCTGGAGCCGGTGCTACGATGCAGCAGTATTTTGAGCTGCCAACGGCTGTGGGCGCTCTTACAATCGGCGTTTTGGCTGGCGGCACCGTAATGCTCGGATTGAAGCATATGGTAGATGTCATCGGCAAGATCGGACCTGTGATCATTGCGCTGGTTATGATTCTTGGCGTGGGGGCGATTCTTCAGGGTAATCTTGGAAGCCTTGGGACGACCGCTGTCCGGATACAGGAAATGGATTTGATGCGGGCGTCCTCCAACTGGGTCCTTTCCGCCTTCTCCTATGTAGGCATTTCCATTGTGTGGCTGGCCTCCTTTATGACGGCGCTGGGCGGCAGCGCAGAGAACGGCCGAGATGCAAGCATCGGCGCAGGATTGGGCGTGACCGCCTTCTGCTTCGGTATGCTGATCATGGATGTCGCCCTGATGCTCCACATTGATCTGGCAGCGGGAACACAGATTCCGTCTCTGGTGCTGGCCGAGGGGATCAGCCCCCTGCTGGCGGGCGCCTTTACGCTGATCGTTACCACGGGCATCTACACGGCCGCAGTTCCCCTGTTGTGGACCGTGACCTCCCGGCTGGCAACGGACGGAACGCCCAAGTTCAGAACGATCACCTTTGTGCTGGCTGTGGTGGGCACCGCGGTGGGTCTGCTTATTCCTTTCAGTAAGCTTGTAAATGTTGTGTATGTATTGATTGGATATCTGGGATTCGTATTGCTTGGATTCATGCTTGTAAAGCAGCTGCGTGGGATTGTCCATGGGCAAAAGAAATCCCGGAAAAGTGACAAACTAAGTTGTTATTAAATAAGAAATGCGGTAAAATGAAAGCGGCGAGTAGATGCCTTTGAAATGCTGCCTTGTCAGTATTCTTTATTAAAGGAGGCAACATGTTAGGTAACATTATCAGGACGCAGAGAAAGAAAATGAACGTCACGCTGAAAGAACTCTCTGAGCAGGTGGGCATCACGGCGGGAGGGCTGTCGCAGATCGAACGGGGAGAGGTGGACCCCTCTCTGGCTGTGCTGCGGCGCATATCCAAAGCGCTTCAGCTTCCTCTGTATGTGATGTTCAGCGAAGAGAGCGGGAGCTTCATTTCCCGCAACGGAAAGCGGCAGAAGGCCAACTTTTGCGATACCTACTCCTATGAATTCCTAACCCCCACGCAGAAGACGAGCGGAATCGAACCGAAGGTCGAGGTGGTCATGGTCACACTTGGCGCCAAAACCTACGGCGATGATACGCTTTCCGCCCATGAAGCGGACGAGTGCTTCGTGGTGCTCAAGGGCGAGATTGTTGTGGAGATGGAAAATGAGGATGTGCACCTCTTTGAAGGCGACAGCCTGTACTTAACGGAAGGTGTGCGCCACAGACTCTACAATCCGGGCGATATGGACGCAATCGGACTGTCCATTCTGTCCGCAATGATTTTCTGATATTCCCGGTTTTCATGTCTCGGGAAGGGCGGCTGTAGACTGTATGTCTGCGGCTGCCTTTCCTGTTCCCTCAGCCTTGCACACAGGCATAGAGAGTAAGAAATATCACAGGCCCGACAGTTCATTGACTGTCGGGCCTGTGATTGTTGTTTTTCGGATGCCTCAGATATAATAGCTCAGCGTCAGGTCGATGGAATCCAGCCCGTCCGGCAGGAAGGGCATTCCCTCGCCGGTGCGTGCGCGCTGAAAGTGCATCTCCTCGCCAGAGGGGGCGATGAGAATGGGGAAGGCAGCGTCCACGTCGCCGTCGATGACAGGCGCGGTGAGCTTTAAGCGCACGCAGTCATCCTCCATGCGCCAGACGCCGGCGCGGACAAGCTCGTATTCCTGATACTCCTGCGGCTGGAAGTAGACGTAGGCGGAGCCTGCGTAGCCCGGCTCGCTGTCGTCGGCAAGGAACTCGATGGCCCATTCCCCGCAGACCCAATGGGTGTTTTGAAGGCCTACGTTCGTCGGCGGCAGCCACCAATCGTCGCCCGTCGGCTCGCCGTCATCCCAGTCGCCGCCGTCCCAGTCGCCGCCGTAGTCGAGGCCGGTCGTGTAGCCGAAGATGGCAAAGTCCATCAGCAGCGCCTCGCCGTCGTCGCCGATCGGTACGATGGGAATTTCATTTTCGTCGATCTGCGGCGTCCAGGTGAGCGCTGCGCCCTCGTTCGTTACAAGGGAGATCTCAATGTCCGGTTCGCCCGGGTCGACGAACACCAGCACAGGCTGGGCGCATTCCTCACGGTAGAGCACCTCGTCCACCTCGGGATGGAGGCCGTTGCCGCGCGCCTGCCATGTGATGTGGTTCACGGCAAGGCTGGTGTTCTCGTCGCGCGGCACGATGCAGTAGAGCTTGCCATAGCCCGCGCCGAGGATGAGATCATCCGGGATATCCAGCAGGAAGGGCAGCTCGGAGATAAGGTCACCGCAGTTTTCGCTCAGCCAGTCCGCCATCGCCGAGCGGTCGCGCCGCTCACGCTGGCCGAGGTAGGCCACCGCGCCGGTGATCTCATCGCTGTAGCTAAGGCAGTCGCGCACGCGCTCGAGAGATGCCGCCGCCTGCCTGGGATCGGATTTTACCGGCGACGCGCCGCCCTTGCCGCCGGAAAACGATTCTACGTCGATGTTTCCGCCGCCCGTTTCCGGCGCGTCGTCTTTCCCGCCGCAGGCAGTGAGGCTCAAAATGAGCGATAGACACAGAACTGCCGGGAGGAAACGGCACAGGTGCAGATGCTTCATTGGCGCGGTCCTCCTTCCTTAGAATTTTCCGCTGCGGCCGCTGCCGCCGCCACCGCTGCGGCTGGGGCTGCCGCCGCCGCTGTCAGAATCGGAATGGATCTTGGTGCGCGTTTCGGTGGTGTGCGTGTAGCGGTCGTATTGCTCTGTCAGATGCAGGCCGCCCGCGGAAACATACTCGTTGGCCTCTATCTTCTTGCGGACGGTCTTCATCTTCCACTTCAGCACAAGGCAGACTGCAAGAGAGATGACGAAGGAGACCGCCACAACGATGAGATAGATCGGCAGGGGATTCTGCCGCACGGGCTTTCCTTCTTCCGCTCGCGTGAGGAACTCGTCGCAGGCGTCCAGATAATGCAAGATGCCGCCGTACCAGTCGTTGTTGCCGAAGTAGCCGAGGAACTCGTCCTCCAGCTGCTCCTGCCCGTATTTGTTGAAGGCGTACTCCGCGTTTTCGCCGTAGACGAACATGGCGTAATCGCGATCATCCATGCTCAGCAGGATGATGATGCCGTTCCGGCTTCTGCCGGAGCCGAGCTTGAGCGCGTGGTAGATCTCGGTGGTCGTATCGTAAACGTCTCCGCCGGAGCTGTAGTCCAGGTAGTCGTCTATCAGCATGGCGTATACGCTGCAATCATGGCGCAGCGAGATCATCTCCGCCTTTGTTTCCAGCTCCTGCCATTCCTCGAGAGTGAGGAGCTCGGCGACATCGTACACATAGGGAGAGTAGGCATTGCTCATACCCGGGTCTTCGTCCGGATCCGGCTCGCCGGTCCAGCTTGCATCGTCTGCGCCGGAATTGCCGTCATAGAGATAGTCTGCCGCCGCTGCCGCCATGTCGCTCACGGCCCACGAAAGCGCTGCGGAGGCCATGTCCATATCCCCGCCGCTCCACGTGGAGGGATCGTCCATATAGGGCGCTGCCGCGGCGTAGAGCGCGTCGGTCAGCGCCTGGTCGCTGCCGCGCTCCGCGCTCAGGCTGACATAAACGCACCAGCCGCCGCGCTCGGGCATGGCATATGAGCCGTCGTCCTGCGGCTCCATGAGGATGGTCAGCGTTGCGCCCTCACTCTTACTTCCGTAGCCGTAGCCGAATCTTTCGTAAATGCCCTCGGCCGCGGCGTTGATGCTCTCGTAGCTGTTTCCGGTCAGCACGTCGACTCGCATCTCGAAGCCGAGCTCCTCGGAAAGCTCCGGCAGCGTATGCTCGCCAAGGGTGGCAAGGTCCTCGGAGTAGAGCAGCTCCGTCTCATCATAGATGAGGCCGTAATCTGTTTCTGCCATGGCGGGAACGCACAGGCTCAGCGCCAGCAGCAGCGCCGTCAGGAAAGCGCTTATTCTTCTTTTCATGTCCGTCCCCCCTTATCGCAGCAGCATGACCAGCGTGGTCACGATCGAACCGATGAGCGACAGGCCGGCCCCGATACCGGCAAACATGCTCCAGAATTTCCCCCAGCTGACCGGCAGATCGCCCACCATCTTTCCCGTCTGCCCGTTCATGGCGAAGAGAAAATCCTTCCCCTGCCACTTGGTGTTGAGCATCCACACGGGCATGAGGGCGTAGTGCACCTTGCCGCGCTTCAGGTTTGCCTCTCCGGCCAGGCGAACGCAGGTGTCATAGCCCGTCACGCTCGCGCGCAGCGCGGAAATGAGCGTTCCTTCGCAGCGTGCGTCTGCGCGCTCGCGGCTCTCCTCTACGCTCACGTCGTACTTGTCGGCAAGAAAGCCGGGGAGATAGGCTGTGGAGAAGTTGTTCAGCTCCTCGTAGTCGTAGGGCTCGATGGAGTCCATGTGGTCATCCGGCATCTTGCTCGAAGCGTCCACCGGCACCATCTCAAAGGCAACCGAGCCTGCGCGGTAAACATCGTAATGCTCCGTTTCCGTGATCTCGTAGTCGCCGGAGACATAGCTGCGGGAGCGGGTCGCCTCGTAGTGGGCGTCGCCCTCCGCTTCACCGTCAAACATCCAGAAGGGGACGTAAACGCCGCGGATCTCCTGTACGTGGTCTTCCTTGGTAAAGCTCCCCGGCAGGAAGATCTTGCCCTTGTAGTGCGCCTTGAGCGCCTTGACGGCGTCCTCCTTGCTGAGCCTGAAGGGGATGATGTAATCCGGCCTCAGCTCCCCGGAGAACTGCCCCGGCACGACCGTGGGGTTGCCGCAGTAGGGGCAGGATGTTGCCGCCGTGCTTTCGTCGCAGAGGAGCTCCGCGCCGCAGCTCGGGCAGATGTAAGCCTTCATGCCGTCTGCCTCCTCGCCCCAGTCGTCGCTGAAGCCGGAGGTATCCCAATCGCCGCCGTCGGCGGACGTTTCTTTCTGCTTTGCTGCCTTTTCCTCGGCCGCCTGCTGTGCGGCCGCGGCTTTTTCCTCTTTTTCTGCGTAAAGCGCTTCGATCTCCGCTACGTCGTAGCTTGCGCCGCAGTAATCGCACTCGAGCTTGCCGGAAGCGCCCACAAAGTGCAGCGGTCCGGTGCAGCCGGGGCATTGATAGTTGGTCACCTGTGCTGGCATAGATGGTTCCACCTCTTTCATTGTCTTCCATAGAGACGCCCGCCCGCGCTGCGGGCGGGCGCCGTTTCAGATGCCTGGGTCATGCAAAGAGAATGCTGCTGAAAAAATCGCGCTTGGCGGTATCGTTACTGGATCGTCATGCCGCTGAGGATAACGTCGGGCATCGTGCCCGGGACGCAGTCAATATCTGTCAGTCCGATGGACAGCGCACGCCCATCGTCGATCTGCGCGACGTACTCGATCCAGTCGTAGCCGATGCGCTTGTAGGTGCGGCCCTTGAAGGTGATGCCGCCAATCTCGCGGTCAGCGATCTCCTGATAATCTTTAAAGTTGTCCTTGTAGTAGTCGAAGTCCTCCACGCTGTCTCTTACCTCGAATCTGATGGCGCCCGCGCCGAAGGCCGTGGGATCGTCGTTTTCCACAAGGCATTTCTTTCCCTCGTCATACGACCAGCCGGACTCGGGGATCTTCGTCGTGATCTTGACCGCGACATCGTCGTGCGCGAACTGTGTGACGGTTACGGAGAAGTCCTTCATCTTGGCGTTTGCGGTGGCTGCCTTGTCACGCTCGGCGGCCTCGGCCTTTACGGTATCAAGATACTTTTCGATGGCTTCCTTGCCGGAGAAACCGCTGGTGTTGAAGCTGCTGATCGTATAAACGCCCGGTTCCTTCTCGGCAAAGTTGACGTAGATGTAGTGGGTGGAGTCGTCCTTCGAGACCCACTTATAGTAGCGCTGGTTCCACTTCATGTGGTCGCTGTACTCTTCCTTGACAAACTCGCCCTCCACGCCGAAGTAGTCGACGAGGTCTTCATAGGTGCTGTCAAAAATGTTGTTATTGACCTCGTTCATCCAGACGTACCCCTTCTGCACCGCTTCCTCGCTCACAAGGCCGGTGCCGCCGGGCGCGTCCGCGCCCTTGTTCGACGCGGGAGCGTTCGTGTCGCCGCCCTCCGCCGGGGCGCCCTCGCCGATGATATCCGGCATGGATTTTCCGGTCTCGATGAGCGGCAGATACCAGTCGTCATAGGAATAGGGACGCGAATCCTCGTCCACATCGTCCCAGATGGTGCCCCACGGGCGCAGATAGATCTCGTAGTAGAACTCATCATCGCCATTTTCATAGTAGCCGTCGATGCAGATGAGATCCTCATACTCAAGAAGGCCCGGGTCAACGATCCAGTCCGCGTGTTCGAGGGCAATGTCCGTGAACTGGCCGCCCTCAGACATCAGCGTGCCGTGCTCGCCGGTACCGGCTTCGTTCAGGCTGACGGTCGCCTTGACCATGGGACTGTCCTTGGAATAGTCCTCGTCCCAGAGCGTGACCGTGCCGAGGTTGTCGGTGCCGATGTCGATGGTGCCGCAAACGTCCCACCATTCGCCCTCCATGTCCTCGTAGCCGCCCCAGCAGCCGGTCATCTTCCACCAGCCGTACCAGTCGCCGTCCCACCAGTCCCGCAGCTGCGGTTCGCTCTTTTCACTGTCTTTGCCGCCGTCCTTGCCGCCGCAGGCGGCAAGGGACAGCAGCATCAGCAGTGCCAGCGCAAGAGATAATATCTTTTTCATGCTTTACTCCTTACCATGCAGGTTTGTGTGCCGCTATCGCGCTTCAAGCGCCGGCACTACGCCTTCTGAACGACATTGCCGTTCTTATCCGTGAATTTCCCGGTGGCGATCTTGACGAGGTCGATGAGCCAGCCGATGCCGAACAGGCCGCCGGTGAAGAGGTAGAGAATGCCCGTGCCGATCTTGCCCGCATAGAAGCGGTGGATGCCAGCGCCGCCGACGAAGATGCAAAGCAGCAGGAGCGTCAGCCAGTTCAGGGGCTTATCCGCGCCGGGCATTACCGCGGGCGCTACATAATCGGGAACCGTCTCGTCGGCAAGGATCTTCTTGATGGTGTCGGTCACACCGTCGATGTACTGGCCCTGCAGCAGTGGTCTGCTGGCAACGCCCTTGACGCCCTTGCGCATGACGCTGTTTTTGCCGACGTCGATGCCGTTGATCTTGGCGCTGCTATCCTGCGTGACCGGCGTGATCTTGATATGCGTGCCGTTCTTGACGTGGAGCCAGATGGTAACATCAAGGTTCGGTTCCTTTTCAAAGACGACGCGCTCGCCGGGAATACCGCCCTTCACGGAAAACGGCATCTGGAACGCCGCGGCGCGGGCGTTCAGCTTGTCATAGATCTCCTGAATCGTCATTGCGTTGGGGATATCGAATTCGCGGGGGAAGGTTGCGGTCATAGAGTCCTTCAAATTTTCGGTCAGGTTAGCCATAATCGTTTCCTCCTAAAATTTTTGTATTTATATATTGTTGATCCCTTGCAGGTTCCTCCCATGTATTCGGTTTACTTCTTGCCAAAGGTCAAAAACGGCTGGATCGCCGCGGCCACACCGGAGATGGGCATGGTCTGGAGCC
>ENA-OROD01000510-OROD01000510.1-human-gut-metagenome-genome-assembly--contig:-NODE-510-length-37577-cov-3.872448_pt1 | contig 37577 bp, 29 predicted proteins | sample MGYA00242123_ERZ509038 | MGnify/ENA primary metagenome ERZ509038 (study PRJEB26280, sample SAMEA2338719) | human gut metagenome | biome: human gut; feature: human-associated habitat; material: faeces... | reverse complement strand
TCGGTGCCGGGTTCGGCCGTGTTCATGCCGTCGGTCGTGCGGGCATCCGTTGCGGCGGGAGTTGTGTTCAGCTCCGTCGTGCCGGGCGCGGTTGCGGTGTTCTGCGGACGCGGCGTGGGCTTATCGCTGTTGCCGCCGCATGCGGTGCAGCAGAGAACTATGCAAAGCACTGAAAGGACTGCTGCAATAAGCTTTCGAAATTTTCGTGAATGATTCATTCTTTCCTCCGAAAATGCCGTTTTACGGCAAGATGAGCGGGCAGCAATGCACTGCCTGCCGAATCATATTCTTGCCGAAAATGCGGAGCATTATTCCAAGCGGAAAGAAAATGCGAAAACGCATTGCGAAATATCCGATTCCGAATTTTAAAATACAAATTCAATTTTTGAATCGGAACGGCGAACAATTTGCTTTTGCGGTCAAAAGTCCGGACAGGTTCCTGCCCTTTCGCAAAAACAAACGGAGCTGTCCGACGCTGCCCGTCAGTTTTTGCCGCCGGAAGGAATATACGGCGCAATGGAGCCCGCAACGGCATTAATGGGCATGGTTTGAAGCAGAACCTTGCCCGGTCCCGTCACAACGGTGTTGAAAAAGCCTTCTCCGCCGAAGCACATTTTTGACTCCGCGGACGGTTTGAATATCCATTGTGCAGGTCGCACTCATTGCGGCAAGATAGCCGGTGTCTACAACGATGGACTGCCCGGGTCGGAGGTCGTATTCAACCGCATGGCCGTCAATTTCTATGAAAGCTTTGCCGAAACCGCTGAGTTTCTGCATTATGAAGCCCTCACCGCCGAACAGCCCTGCGCCGAAACGCTTTTGAAAATGGACGGAGAGCTCAACCGTGCTTTCGCTTGCAAGGAAGCCGCTCTTTTGAACGATGAGCGGGTTGTTGGGTGTGATGTCAAAGCAGCGCACCGAGCCGGGGAAGCTTGACGCGAATGCGATGGTGCCCGTGCCGCCGACGGCCGTGTAGCGATTTTGGAACATAGACTCGCCGGAAAACATCCTGCCGAAAACTTTGCCGATGCCCCCGTTGGAAGTGGTTTCCATTTTCATATTCGGGCTCATCCAGCACATGCTGCCGCGTTCGGTTATCATGCTTTCATCTGCGTTGAGCGTGCAGACAACTGCAGGGAAGGGTTCGCCGATAATGTTATAATTCATGGTAAAAGACCTTTCTGCTTAATTTATTAATTTAACACTTTTATTTCCGGTGCTTCCGGCAGCATACCGCAAAAAGCGGAATCTGCTGTGATAAAAGCATAACATATATTCGAAAAGCTTGCAAGTATCTTTTCGGGGATGTATAATATTATTTGAGAAAATAAGGAAGAATCACCCGTGCGGCTCTGCTTTTCGGAATCTGCAACCCTTGCGGGAAATGAAACACGGTGCCCGGTGCGGCGGCACAGCCGAAAACGACGGTGAGCTTCCTGCTGAAAAGGAGAAAATAAATGAGCAATACAAAGGTTCGTTACCCCGCGGTGGAGCAGTTTATCGATAACAATAAGGATGCGCTTGTTCGCTCCGTTCAGGAAATCGTCCGTTTTCCGAGTGTTGAAGCCCCTGCGGCAGGTCCCGGAGCACCCTTCGGAGAGGCGGTTCGCGGCGCGCTTGAAAACGCATTGAATCTCGGTAAATCATTCGGCTTTGAAACCACGAATCTTGACGGCTACGCGGGCTGCATAGACTACGGCTGCGGAGAAGAGATGCTCGGCGTTGTTGCGCATGTTGACGTTGTTCCCGAGGGCGAAGGCTGGATTCATCCGCCTTATGCTGCGGAAATTGCGGACGGCAGGATTTACGGCCGAGGCACAATGGACGACAAAGGTCCCGCCGTGTGTGCGATTTATGCACTTGCCGCAATCAAGGCAGCCGGCATTCCCATGCGCCGCCGTGTCCGAATCATTCTCGGCACGAATGAGGAAACGGGCTGGGGCTGCATGGATCACTATCGCAAGGTTGCGGAGATTCCGACACTGACTTTTTCACCCGATGCGGATTATCCCGTTGTTAATTCCGAAAAAGGCATTTATCATGCCACGATGCGCTGCAATGCAAAAACAAATATCCGCATTAACGGCGGCACGCGCGCAAACGTTGTCTGCGGCAAGGTGAAGGCGTTTGTTCCGGTTGAAATTACGGAGGTTGAAAAGCACGTCAGCGGCATTCTTGCAAAGGGCTTCGGCGTTGAGCTTGAAGCACTTGCAAACGGCACGGAAATCACCGTTATCGGCCTTGATGCACACGGTTCAATGCCCGAACTCGGCAAAAATGCAATGCAGGCAGCTTTTGCAATGCTTGCGGAACTCCCGCTTACGGGCGAGGACAAACGCGTTATCGACATTCTTCACAACAGGTTCGGATTTGACATGCACGGCGAAAGCATCGGTCTGGATGTTTCCGACGCAAGCGGCAGGCTGAGCATGAATCCGGGCGTTATCGCTTGGGACGATGACGGATTTGAAATTTCAATCGATTTCCGCTACCCCATCTCCCTTGACGTGAACGAAGTCCGTTCAAAACTCAAAGCGGCACTTGCGGAGTTCAACCCCGTCTGCACGCATGAAAAGCAGCAGGACGGCCATTATATCCCTGCCGACAGCGAGCTTGTGAGCAAACTTTTGAAGGTCTATGCCGACAGGACGGGCGAATATAAGGAACCCCTTGCAATCGGCGGCGGAACTTATGCGCGCGCATTCCCCAATGCGGTTGCGTTCGGCAGCGAACAGCCCGGAATTTCGGGCCCCGTGCATATGCCCAATGAGTTCATCGGCATTGACGAGCTGATGTTCAACGCTCATATGATAGCGGATGCAATAATCGCGCTTGCCTGCGAGGAATAAAACAGTCGGTGCTTTCGGAGTTGTCGGAATAAATCGTAAACAAACCCGCAAATTCAAACAGCACACGCGGTGTTCGATATAAATGCGGACACCGCGCCCCATTAAAAAAACAGAAGAAAACAAGGAGAAAAAAATGAATTCAGAATGGTCATTGGATGAACTCTATAAAGGCTTTGACGACCCGAAGTTCGCTGCGGATCTTGCAAAATACGACGAAATGATTGCAAAAACAAACGAGTTTGCAGCTAAAATTTCCGACATGCAGCCGCTCGACGCTCTGAAAACCTATATTGCCGGCAGCGAAAGCTCAATGCAGCTTTTAACGGACATGTATTCATATGCCATGCTGCGTTCCTCCGTGAACACAAAGGACACCGAGGCGGCAAGCATCAGCGGCAGACTCATGGCAAAGATGAGTGCAACAACAAAGGCGGAAACGATAATCAAAAAGTTCATTTCCGAAATTCCGAACCTTGATGAGCTTATCGAGTCCGATCCCGTGCTGAAGGAATACGAATTCCTGCTTAAAAACATCCGTGCGGATCAAAAACATACCATGAGCGATGAATGCGAAGAAGTCGCCGCACTTTACAACATCAGCGGGGCAAGCGCATGGAGCGATCTGCACAGCTATCTGACGTCATCCGTGACTGCGGATTTCCGCGGCGAAAAACTTACCCTTTCTTCCGTGCGCAACCTTGCGTATTCCGCTGACCCGGCGGTTCGAAAGGAAGCATACGAGGCGGAACTTGCCTGCTATGAGAAAATTCGGGATTCTGTTGCATTTTCGCTCAACAGCATCAAACTTGAAGTTATCAACAACGCACGTCTGCGCGGGTTTGAGTCGCCTTTGGCACAAACTCTGTATAATTCCCGCATGACGCGCAAAACCCTTGATGCGCTCATGGCGGCAATGGACGAACATTTGGATATTTTCCGCCGCTACCTGAGGCTCAAGGGCGAAGTCCTGGGTCATAAAAACGGGATTCCGTGGTACGATATGTTTGCGCCCATGGGTACAAACACCAAAAAATATACCGTTGAGGAGGCAAAGGCATATCTGCTGAAAATCTTCCGCGGCTTTGATAATGACCTTGCAAATATGGTTGAGCGTGCGTTTGATGAGGCATGGATCGATTTCTATCCCCGCGAGGGAAAGGTCGGCGGTGCATTCTGCGCAAATCTGGACGGACACAACCAGAGCCGTGTGCTGACGAATTTTGACGGCTCGTTCTCCGACATCGTAACGCTGGCACATGAACTCGGTCATGCGTTCCATAATCTCAACATCGCCGGGCACCGTCCGCTGAACAACGATTATTCAATGCCCGTCGCGGAAACTGCATCCACGTTCAACGAGAACGTTATCATGAACGCCGCCATTGAAGCAGCGGAAACCGATGAGGAGAAACTCTTCCTTATCGAAAGCCAGCTTCAGGACGCCGCTCAGATAATGTGTGATATTTACTCACGCTATCTGTTTGAAACTTCCGTTTTCGAAAACCGTGAAAATGATTTCATGCCCGCGGACAAGCTTTGCGAACTGATGCTTGATGCCCAGCGCAGGGCATACGGCAACGGACTTGACCCCGAAACGCTGCATCCGTACATGTGGCTTTGCAAAGGGCATTATTACAGTACCCTCTCGTTCTATAATTTCCCGTATGCTTTCGGCGGACTGTTTGCAAGGGGACTTTATGAAAAGTACATGCAGGAGGGCGCGGCATTTGTTCCCGTTTACCGCAAGCTGCTCTATGCAACCCCGGTATGCACCGTTGAGGATACCGCAAAAGTTGCCGGAATTGACCTTACGGATAAGAAATTCTGGGAAAACAGCATGCTTTCCTACAGGCACAATGTTGACGAATTCGAACGGCTTTCCAAAAAACTGAATAAATAAGCACGGATCATCTATCGGCTTACAGGCTTATTGACGAACGGCAGGATGACTCGCATGATTGCGGAACGTCCTGCCGTTTTTTGTTTTCTGCACGGACAGAATGAATATATTGTGCTGTCGGGACCGCTTCTAAACGAACAGAAGCAGCTTGTCGCCGTCCTTAAAAGGTTCTGCGGAGTCCGGGTTCAGTTCGCGTACACGCTGCGACGGAACACCGAAACGTTTTCCGATGTCAAAAGCGTCCTCACCCGCACATGCATTGCAAAGAATAATGCCCGTGCTTTTTCCGCCGGCGTCGTTGGAATTATCGGTTTCCGCAACGCCTGCAACGGCTGAAACGGCAGATTCGCTGAAATATTCTGCCGAAACATCGAGATTGTAGGAAACCTGTGCCGTGCGCCCGCTGCCGCCGGATATGCTTGCCGAGGCGTTCAGTCGAAGCTGAGCAAAGTTTGCTTCCGAGGGTGCGGCCATGCGAAGCACGAAGGGAACATCATCGCTGAAACTGTAGATCCTGTTGCTGCTGCTGCGATATATGATGCGCGTGAACAGCAGTCCCTCAACGGTCATGGTCGAATCTTCAATTGAAACATTTGTTGCGATCGGGCGCGCCGCCGCGTTCAATGCGGCAAAAATATCGGCCATTCCGTCCGGAACGGACAGATTTTCGCGCAGCGAATGCTGCGCAAACGAGCCGCCGCAGGCGTTTGCAACGGTCATTTTTTCGTACATGCAGCTGAAATTCAGTGACGGCGAATAAGCGTCCGTCGGAATGTCAATAACGGAGCGGCGAATGCCGAAAATGCGGAAGTCAATATCCGCATCGAATGCCAAAAGGGAAAACTCCGTGCCGAGTGCGCGCAGGCTGACGTTTTTAAGCTCCGCAACGGTATAAATCTCATCCGCACCGACTGCGGCCGAAAGGCTTTCGCGGAACGGAACGCCGCGAGTCAGCTGCATCAATTCGCCGTCGGAAGTTTTCAGCAGCGCATTCAGTGTTATTATGCCGCTGACGGATGTGCCGCCGTTTTCAATGGCCGTGTCGCGCACGGAGATTTGCGCCGAGAAGGAAAGCACGCTGTCCGCACCTTCGCTGCTCAACTCTTCCGAAAAACGTATTGTTTCGCTTCCGATTTCAACACGACGCGCTGTTCTGCACTGCATTGATTTGATTTCCATATCGGCCACTCCCGAAACTCCGGATAAAACGCGCACGGGTGCCGCCGATGTAACTATGAAGTCAATGTTCACATTTGCGCTGAAAGCTGCCGCACCGTCCGCTGCAAGCCGCATATCCAGCACAGCCACGGCGGGGAGGGCATTTGAAAGCATTCCGGCGGCAAAATCCGCATTCTCCGTGCAGTGGGAAAACGGTATTTCGCCGACAAAGGCAAATGTGTCGCCTGTTTCGTCCGCTGCGGCAATTGTGATGCAGAGTCGACCTTCGAAATTCAGCTTCCCGGTTTCTGTTTTGCAGTTTGAAATTTCAACTTCGGCGGAACAGTCAAGCAATTCCGCTGCGCGGCATCCGCCGGGCGGCGGAATGCTGCCGGCAACTTCAACCTGTTCCGTGCTCCTGTGAATCAGTCGAAGCACGCTGAGATCATTCCATAACAATTCCATGTCGTTCACCTTTCATGTGTTTTTTGCTGCTTTTATAAAAGAATACTCGCTGTTTTACACAGATATGACGTGCTTGGGAAAGAAAGTCGAAACAAGAGTGCAGCCTGCTTTGCAAACGGGAGGGGAAAACACTCGTTCGACATAATGCGTACTTTTTATGGATTGGACGCGGTCGAGGCAGACGCGGAAAGAATTTACACATGCCTATATGAAATACTTGTAGGTTATCCATGCAAAAAAACGGGAAGTTATCCACATTATCCACAAGGTTATCCGCTTTTGGGGCTGAACAGGCAGTTTTTTATGTTGATAACAGGTGTGACTCAATTTGAAATATGAACAAATTATATTGTGAAGCGCACTTGACATTTGTCAAGAGGCGCATATGCTGTAAATTAATTTCAACATATATAAACACGAACAGAACATATATCAAACGGCAGACAAACCGGAGCAGCAAAAATGCGGCGAACCGCGGTCGGAGGTTAACGCGGTCGCCGCAAGGAGTGGGGGGAACAGGTTAATAAACATCGGAAAAGTCTGCCCTGTCGGGCGCGATGCCCTGCGCCGCTGCTTCAGCGGACTTTGGTTATTTTTGCAGCGGGAGTCATTCGGCGGCAGCGTGGGCAAGCACCGTGTCGCGTCCGTCCTCAATTATCAGCTTGTCCGCAACAAGTGCAACAAATTCTCCGTTGGTGGGCTTATCGTTTTTTCCGTATACGTTAAATCCGAAGAGTTTGTTGATGTTTTCGATCTTGCCGCGTGTCCAGCTTACCTCAATTGCGTGACGAATTGCGCGTTCAACTTTGCTCGGGGTCGTGTTGAACCGTTTTGCAATGCCGGGGTAAAGCTCCTTGGTGATTTTGCTGATAAGCTCGGGTTTATAATAGACCATGCGAATAGCTTCGCGGAGAAAATGGTATCCCTTAATATGAGCGGGAATGCCGACGGAGAGGAAAACGGAGGTGATTTTTTCATCAAGGCTTTTGACTGCGGAAGGCGGTGCAAAACCGATGTCGCGCTCATTGACACAGGTTTCAAGCAAATCGCGCATCCTGCGATACAGGAATTCGGGTTCCACCGGCTTAAGCATGACATAGCCGGCACCTTTGGCGAATGAACGCTGAAGCAGGTTGTCATTCCGCATGTACGAAACAACGATGATTACCGATGGTCGGTGCGCCGACTCAATACGAAGCTGATCCAAAAGATCCAGCCCGTCCAGTTTCGGCATTACCAATTCCGTGATAAGAACGTCAAAATGTTCTTCACGCATCTTTTCAAGAGCGGCCTGCCCGTCCGTCGCTTCTTCAACGCGGATAATTTCTTTGTCCGTTCGGAAGAATTCTGCGGTTGTGTGACGGAACTGAGCGTTCCCGTCCGCGATGATAACCCTGTATTCTGACATTGTCATGTCCTCCTCGGTGTTTTTTGTTATGGTTGAATTATACCGCAGAAAAACGCACATTTCCACCAAAAAGTTTGTATTCTTTTGCGTTAAAAAAGAATATGACTTGTGCAATTTTGTATCCGTTCTGCAAAAGAAATTGAAATTGCGCACTTTTTTTAATTGTTTTAACCGTTTTGAAATCCAAAATGCATAAAAAACGACTCTGCGCTGCAAAAAAAGCCGAGTATATATGGGGTTTTTGTGTCGATTCAATAAAAAGCAATGCGAAAACCAAAAAGGAAGAACGAAGCTGGAAGGTCGGGACAGTCGAAAAAGCGGATTTGAAATTAATATAAAAATCGCTCGCATTGTTCCAAACGGTGCGGTAAATGAGCTGTGTCGGATTTGGTCAAACAAAAAAATTCACAGACTTGGCAATGCTTATGCCTGAAGTGCAGCAAAAATAAACATTCAAACAGCAAAAATATTAAACAATATCAAAATAATTTTACAAATTCTTTACATTTACCCCGTTGACTCGGCGCAAATGCGGTTGTAACATGTTATTTGTCCCATTTTGCGCAAAAGCGCGGGGCAGGATATAACGACGCAAATATTGCCGCCGATGCCGCGGGGAAACGGCACGGCGTGCTGATTCGGAGGAATGTATGACATTTTTTGACGTGCTGTCTTTGGTTGGCGGCATTGCTCTGTTCCTTTACGGAATGGATGTTTTGGGCAAATCCCTTGAAAAAGCAGCGGGAAGTCAGCTCAAAAGCATACTGTCAAAACTTACCAACAGCACAATAAAGGGACTGCTGCTCGGCGTTGCCGTCACGGCAGTCATCCAATCATCCGCGGCAACAACGGTAATGGTTGTCGGCTTTGTAAACTCGGGACTTATGCAGCTCGGGCAGGCTGTCGGCGTTATTATGGGTGCAAACATCGGAACGACCGTCACGGCATGGATTCTCAGCCTTAACGGCATAAGCGGCAGCAGCTTTTTTATTCAGCTTCTGAATCCGATGAGCTTCACGCCGATTCTTGCCATCATAGGCGTTGCACTTCAAATGTTTTCAAAGCGCGAACGCAGACGCAACATCGGTTCGGTCATGATCGGCTTTGCCGTGCTGATGTTCGGCATGAATATAATGAGCGAAAGCGTTGAACCGCTCAAAAATGTGCCCGAATTCACAAACCTATTCGTAATTTTCGGAAAAAATCCGATTCTTTCGATAATTGTCGGCTGCATTTTGACGGCAATAATTCAAAGCTCTTCCGCCTCGGTAGGCATTTTGCAGGCTCTTTCCGCAACCGGTGCGGTCACATTCGGCAGTGCGATACCGATAATCATGGGTCAGCATATCGGCACATGCATAACCGCAATGATTGCCGCGATCGGAACAACCAAAAACGCAAGAAGAGCATCGTTTATTCATCTGTACTTTAACGTAATCGGAACAATTATCTGCACGATTGTTTTCTACACGCTGAACGCATTCCTGAAGTTCGATTTTATGGATAAAACAATCGACACGTTTCAGATTGCGATTGTGCACACGCTGTTCAGCGTGATTTACACGCTGATGCTGCTGCCGTTCGGAAAACAGCTTGAAAGGCTTGCGGTGCTGTCCATTCCCGATTCAAAGGATGATCCGCAGCCGGTCATGCTTGACGAAAGGCTGCTTGCAACACCCGCAATTGCGGTTGAACAAACGCGTGTACTTGCGGCGGATATGGCGAAGCTTGTGCGGAAAAGCGTTCAGGCTGCAATTGCGCTGCTCGGGAACTACAGCGAAAAAGGCTATAATGAGGTTGCAAAGCTTGAAAAAGAGGCCGATAATTACGAAGATGAAATCGGCACATACCTTGTAAAAGTTTCTATGCAGGAGCTTTCGGATGCGGACAGCCGCGATGTTACAAAAATTCTGCATTCAATAACGGATTTTGAACGCATAAGCGACCATGCGCTGAACATTGCTCAGAGTGCACGCGAAATGGCGGAAAAGAAATTGAATTTTTCGCCCGCGGCGCAGGCGGAGCTTAAGGTTATGACGGGCGCGATCGATGAGATCGTCGGCATAGCAATCGGGGGGTTCGTTTCCGATTCCGCGGATGCCGCAAGGCGTGTTGAGCCGCTTGAAGAGGTTGTTGACGAGCTTAACACAAACATTCGCGCCGCGCATATCAAGCGGCTTAAGGACGGCGAATGCACCATTGAGTTGGGATTTGTTTTGAATGATATTCTTGCAAATTTCGAGCGAATAAGCGATCACTGTTCGAATATTGCCGTTTGCAAACTGGAGCTTGTTGAGGGCATGATGGATGCACATGCGTATCTGCATAATCTCAAAAACACAAACAATGAAGAGTTTGTGAAAAGCTATAACGAATACAGAGAAAAGTATGCTTTGAAAAATACGCCTTGAAGGAAACGGGAAACGGATTTCAAGGATTAGCATTTGACAACACCGCCTGCAGCGAAAACTCTGCGGGCGTGTTTGTGTTTAAGGGGAATCTTGCTTCGGACGCCTTGCAAAAATGTTGGTAAAAGGCTATAATTTAACGTGAAACAGTGTTTCCGCAAAGTCGGACGGAAAGAGGAATGAATGATATATATCGTTGAAGATGATGAGAATATAGGGCAAATGGAATGCTATGCCTTGAAAAACAGCGGTTTCGGTACGGAGCTTTTTGAGGATTCCGAAAGCTTTTTTTCGGCTGTTGCAAGGCGTCTTCCCACGCTTGTGATATTGGATCTCATGCTGCCGGGCGAGGACGGATTGACAATTTTGCGCCGACTGCGGGATTCCGCCGAAACAAGAAAAATTCCGATAATAATTGTGAGTGCAAAGTCAGGCGAAGCGGATGCGGTACGCGGGCTGGACAGCGGAGCCGATGATTACATAACAAAACCTTTCGGGGTTTCGGAATTGATTTCAAGGGTCAAAGCCGTTTTACGCAGAACAGACGGAGCGGCTCCGAATAATTACAGTGTCGGCGGCATTTCGTTGGATGACGGGCGAAGGCTTGTGTGCGCTGAAGGACGGCAATGCGCATTGACCTATACCGAATATGAGCTGCTTAAAGCTCTGATTTCCAACTGCGGGATGGTGCTGAGCCGCGAAAAGCTGATGGTTCTTGTTTGGGGAACCGATTTTGCGGGTGAAAGCCGAACAGTGGATGTTCACGTCAAAACGCTTCGGCAAAAGCTCGGTTCATGCGGAGATCTGATAAAAACTGTTCGAAATGTCGGATACAAAATAGAAATGCAATGACAAAGAAAATCTACAATCAATGTATACCGTTTATTCTTATTGTGCTTTTGTCGGCGTTTGCAGCCGGAAGCATTTTCGGTGCTGCATCCGCATTATCGGAGCGGGAAGCAGGCGCGGAAACGCTTGCATGTTCCGCAAAGGAAATCTATGATTCAACCGGAGAAATTCATCGGTTAAGGGCATTTGCTCAAAAGGGCTGCATTGCGCTTGTTTCGGAAGACATGCAGCGGGTTAAAGCGGTGAATGCGGCGGGAAATGCGGAGAGCGTTTCGATTGACGATTTAAAAAGCGGCAGCAATTCTGCGCTTTGCTGTTTCACAGGCAAAACCATCGAACGTTTGCGAATGAAGCTTGATGAGAAAAAGGGTCAAACAGCAGCCCTGCTTTGCAAACGGAACGGCTCTTTTTTTAATTTGAATTCCTGCACGATAACAAGGCTTAACAACGGGGAGTATTTGCTTTTGTCCGTACACGGCGGCGATTCCGCAGCTGAAAACCTCCTTTTCGCGGGTGCTTCGCTGCTTGCGCTTGCCGTCGGTGCAGCGTTGTTTGCAATAAATCTTTCGAAACGCATTACAAAAACGCTTATCACTCCGCTTCAGGGCATTGCGGAACATGCGGACGGCAGCGAGTTTGCGGTTCCGTTTGACGAGCTGAAGCCCTTTGTTGAAACCCTGAAGCAGCGTCAGGCAGCAAAAAACAATATGGAACAGATGCGGCAGGAATTCACGGCAAATGTTTCGCACGAGCTGAAAACCCCGCTCACAAGCATTTCCGGCTACGCCGAAATGATTGCCACCGGCATTGCAAAGGAAGAGGATGTTCAGAATTTTGCGCGGCGCATTCATTCGGAATCCTCCCGTCTGCTGTCGTTGATTGCGGACATAATTCAGCTCAGCGAACTGGATTACATTGAGGGACGGGATGATTTTGAAAACGTTGATTTGCTTGATTTGGCACACGCGACCGAAAACAGCCTTGCTCCCGGAGCGGAAAAATACGGAATTGTGATTTCCGTTGAGGGTGAGCATTTTCAAACGTTCGGATGCCGCAGCCAGCTTGAGGAATTAATTTATAACTTGTGCGATAATGCAATTCGGTACAATAAACGGAACGGAAAGGTTTCGGTAACTGTTTTCGGCAGCGAGGGACGGCCCGCAATTTCCGTTGAGGACACGGGCATAGGCATACCGGAGGATAAGCTTGACCGCGTTTTTGAACGCTTTTTCCGCGTTGATAAGGGGCGCAGCAAGCGCACGGGCGGAACGGGACTCGGTCTTGCAATCGTCAAACATATTGCACTGCGTCACGGAGCTCAAATCTCAATTTCGAGTGAATTGGGAAAGGGAACAAAGATTACCGTTGTTTTTGAAGAGAACAAAGGCGAAAATTCCGATTAAGACATAAATAATTTCAACAAAAAACAGGGCTTTGCCGTTTCATTCGCAGCTAAGCCCTGTTTTTGTTCGCTATAAAGATTTATTCTTTCAGAAAAAATCGATTTATTCTTTCGGAAAAAATCTGTTTTATGCTTTCAGTATAAAACTTTATGCCTTCAGCATAAAACTTTATTCTTTCAGAAAAAATCCGTTTTATGCTTTCAGCATAAAGATTTATCTCTTTTAAGCCTTCAGCATAAAGATTTATCTCTTCGTGATAAATCCACTTTATGCTTTCAGCATAAAGGCATGGTAAGCCTTAACTGCTTCGTACAGGTCGGCCTTGGAGATGATTTCCCACGGAGCATGCATGGACAGCACTGCAACGCCGCTGTCGATGACTTCCATGCCGTAATTGGCGCAGATGTAAGCGATGGTGCCGCCGCCGCCCTGATCGACTTTGCCGAGTTCGGCAGTCTGGAAGTTGACGTTTGCGTCATCCATCAGCCTGCGAAGCTTGCCCATGTATTCGGCGTTGGCGTCGTTGGAACCGCCCTTGCCGCCGGAACCGGTGTACTTATTGAAGCAAACGCCCCTGCCAAGGTATGCCGAATTCTTGCGTTCAAATACGCCTGCAAAATTGGGGTCATAGCCCGCGCTGACATCGCAGCTGAGCATACGGCAGGCGGTGAGTGCGCGGCGAACGAGCAGGTCGGAGTATTCGCCTGTTGCGTTTACAAGCTCTGCAACAGCGTTTTCGAAATACTTGCCGTGCATACCGGTTGCGCCGACGGAGCCGATTTCTTCCTTGTCGGCAAGCAGGCAGCAGCAGGTGTATTCGGGCGTTTCGTCAATGCTGAGGATCGCATTGACGGAAGCATATGCGCAAACGCGGTCATCGTGACCGTAACCGAGGATCATGCTGCGGTCAAGACCGAAATCGCGTGCTGCACCGGCGGGAACAACTTCCAGTTCGGCGGAGAGGAAGTCCTCTTCTTCGATATCGTATTTTTCTTTGAGCAGAGCAAGAACAGCAGCTTTGACGGGCTCTTTTTCTTCATCGTTGAGGGGTTTGCTGCCGATGATGATGTTCAGCTCTTCGCCTTCGATAACAACGGAACCCTTTTTGCTCATCTGATCGCGGCTGAGGTGAGGAAGCAGGTCGGAAATGCCGATGACGGGATCGGAGGGATCTTCACCGATAACGATGTTAACAAGCGTGCCGTCCTTCTTTGCAACAACGCCGTGCATTGCAAGGGGCATTGCAACCCACTGATACTTTTTGATACCGCCGTAGTAATGCGTGTCGAGATATGCAAAATCGGTGTCCTCATAGAGGGGATTCTGCTTAAGGTCAATGCGGGGGGAGTCAATATGAGCACCGACGATGTTCAGACCCTTGAAAATGGGCTGTTTGCCGATTTTGAAAAGCATGAGCGCTTTGCCCATGAAGTCGGAATAGACGCAGTCGCCGGGGTTGAGCTTTTCGCCGTTTGCAATGACGGTGTTAAGGTTGCGATAACCCTTTGCTTTTGCCATTTCAACAGTCTGTGCAACGCATTCGCGCTCGGTTTTGCCGTTGTCAAGGAACTTGACGTATTCGGCGGAGATTGCGTTGAGCTTTGAAATATCTTCTTCGGAATAGGTTTTCCAAGCATTCTTTCTTTCCATAGAAACAATTTATCCTCCGTTTTTTGATTGGGTAAACGCCGGTTTAAGGGCTTTGCGCAAAACATTCGGAACATTTTGCACAAAGCGCGGTTTAATCACCGTTCACCCGAGAGCAACTTTGCGCCGCCCGTTCCCGTCAACGGGCAAAGGCGGCGGGGATGCTTCTGTTTTCAAGCAATATGGTAACATTTTTGAAGAAAATATTCAATACCCGAACAAGAAAAATTTGCATCATACCGATAAATTCGGGCAAAACACTCGAATGCACTGCCGAACAGCGGATTAAACCGATAAAAAACATTTAAAGAAAACTTGAAAATCCTTCATGATATATGTATAATATCACTTGCGGAATACATCAAAACGCGATGTGATTCCGCAAAGACTTTCCTCGGCACGAAAGGAGAACCATATGAAAAGATTTATTGCGGCAATGACGGCGGTTATCATGCTGCTGGCACTTGCCTGCACACCTGCGCTTGCACTGAGCGTTTGCGACGCAGCATTGGACGCAGCACTGAACGTTCCCGACGGAAACATTCAGTTCGTTACGGAGGGCGAGTATCCTTGGACCGTTGACGGTGCGAACGGTTGGGCAAAAAGCACCAACTTCCAAGTCAGCAGTTCCGAATCCACCGTCACGGCAACAGTCACGGCGGAAGAGGGCGATATCGTTTCCTTTGACTACAAAGTCAGCAGCGAAGCACGTTACGACAAACTCGTTTTCGCTGTCGACGGCAACCCCGTTGCTTCAAGCCCCTGGACTTTCTTCTCCGGCGAAATTGACTGGACGAATGTAAGCTATGCACTCACCGCCGGCGAGCATGTTCTCAGCTGGAGTTATCAGAAGGACAGCAGTTCCAACAGCCATGACGACACCGCCTACCTTGACAATGTTTATGTCGGTGCTCCCGCTGCGCCCGAAAGCCTTGAACTGACTCCGAGTCTGACGGTGCAGACTCAGCGCCGCGCGCAGCTCAACTGGACGGTTCTTCCCGAGAATGCATACAATAAGGAAGTTACCTTTGCTTCCGCGGATGAAAGCATTGCGGTCGTTGATGCAAACGGACTCGTGACCGGCGTTTCCGTCGGACAGACCGTTATAACCGCAACCACCGTTGACGGCGGAATCACCGCCGAGTGTGCGGTCACCGTTGAACAGGGTCCTGCGGCTGTAACGCTGAACGGCTTCTTCTCCTCAAAATGGTACAGCTTCATCGATGCGGATCCCGCTGCCGCTTCCGAGCTGCCCTATACAATGACTGCAAATGTCACCGCTGCCGAGTTTGCGGGCGGCTATGTTTACGGCTATATGACAAAGGATTATTTCATCCTTAACCCCGAAACGGGTGAAGTTACCTACCCTGCGATGAACACCGGCGATGTTACGATTCGCGATATGGCATATGACCACAGCGCACAGAAAATGTACGCAATCGGCACGGGTGCCGCTTCCGGCAAATTCCTTTACACCGTTGATATTTCAACCGGTGCGGTCACGGAAATTGCACAAATTGTGTGCGGCAGCGAAACACCCATGACGCTTGCGATTTCAACCGACGGCACGGCATATGTTCTTACCGAAAGCTACTCAAATGCAAGCAAACTGTACAGCATCGACCTGCAAACAGGTGTCGGCACGCTTATCGGCAGCACGGGTTTCGGTCACAAACGCTTCCAGTCCATGGCATATGATCACAACACGAACCAGCTCTTCTGGGCAAGGTTCTCCGATTACGGTAACGGCGGCCTTGCCGTTATTGACACGGCAACCGGCGCGGCAACGGACCTCGGCATGATAAACGGTTCGGCGGTGCTCGTTTGCGGTCTTTATATTGCAAATAACCTTCCCGTCGGTTCCGTTATCGGCGATGAATGCACCGTAACTTTTGTTGACGGATTGTCAGATGAAACGATTTCGACGGCAACCGTTGACAAGGGCAGCGTACTCACTGCGGCTGACTTCCCCACCGTTCCCGCACACGAGGGCTATGCCTTCACGGGTTGGGATTACAACGGTGCGGCAGTCAACGCAAACATCATTGTGACTGCAAATTATTTCGATATCACCAAAGCTTCCGTAACGCTCCGCGTTATTGACGAAGTGTATCTTGACGGTTCCGGCTTCCAGATGCTGCTTGATGCCGATGCTGTTGAATACGGCGTCGGCATTCCCGAAACGGGTGATGTCCTGGCTTACGGCGCAGAAGGCGCGGAAGAGCTTTATTCACGCTTTGAGTATAAGCTCCCTGAGAATGCGGACGGCAACTTCATGACCGAAACGGATATCGTTTTCAACGGCGAAAGCGTCACCGTAAGCATTCCCGCAGGCACATACGACTGGTGCATTGCAAACCCGCGTTATTGGCATGATGACGGCCCTCAGATCGGCCTTGTCAGCGATATAGGCACGGCGCACGGCAGAAATGACAACTATGTTTTTGAAGCAGGCAAGAGCTATGTGTTCACGGTTTATCGTTACGGCGAACTCGGTGCGGTCGATGTTGAGATCACCGATTACAACACCCAGCCCGGTACGGCAGGCGATGTTGACGGCAACGGCGTTGTCGAAACTGCGGATGCACTGCTTGCACTGCGCGGGGCAATGGGTCTTGACGCACTCACGCCCGAACAGGCAGAGCGTGCGGATATGGACGGCAACGGTGTTGTTGACACGGTTGACGCGCTTGCAATTCTTCGCCGCGCAATACTTAACGGCTGAGTTCGGCAGCTGAATTAATCGGCAGCTGAGATTCACGGCTTTGAAACTGTGTTCGGCGCACTCGGTTCGGGTGCGTCGAATTCTTTTAAACAAAACATATTGATGAGAACATCAATGTTTATAAAAAATTGATGAAACGATGAATAACAAAGGAGCCTGAAATGTCCGTTGAAGTTGAAAAAGAAATGCTGAATGCGATATTTGCCGCGCGCGATGAAGAATATGCGGATTTTACGGCAAAGCTGATTCCGAACGTCCCGCGGGAAAGCATTATCGGCGTGCGCACGCCGCAGCTCCGCAGCATTGCAAAAGGGTTCGGGAAAAATGCGGGAATTAACGAATTTCTTTCCGCACTGCCGCATGAATATCACGAACAGAACCTTGTTCATGCATATATTGCGGAGAGCATAGGGGATTTCGATTCCGCCGTAAAAACGATTGAAGCGTTCCTTCCGTATGTAACAAACTGGGCTGTTTGCGACAGCATGACTCCGCGCGTTTTTGCAAAGCATACCGGGGAGCTTTTGCCGATAATCAAAAAATGGCTGCAATCGGCACATCCTTACACGGTGCGTTTCGGGCTGCGGATGCTGATGTGTTTTTACCTTGAAAAAGAGTTTGCTTCCGAAATCAATGCCCTTGCCGCCTCCGTATGTTCGGAAGAATACTATGTGAATATGATGCAGGCATGGTATTTTGCAACTGCGCTTGCAAAGCAATACGATTCGACCGTTCCCTTTGTTGAAGAACACAGGCTTTCCCCGTGGGTGCATAACAAAACGATTCAGAAGGCGGTTGAGAGTTTTCGCATAACGGCGGAACAGAAGGCGCATCTTAAAACGCTGCGGCTGAATTTGCGCCGCAAGGGTGCGAAGCACGAGCCCGTTTCAACTTCAAAAAGCGACAGCAACGAATCAAAGCGGATTGAAGTTGTTGCTGCAATCATTGAAAAGTATGGTAAAATTCTCATCTGTCGGCGTGCGGAAAACAAAACCCGTGCGCTGAAATGGGAATTTCCGGGCGGAAAAATCGAACCCGGGGAAACTCCGGAACAAGCCGTGCTGCGTGAATGCCGCGAAGAATTGGACGTCGATCTTTGCGTAAAGGGCGAATTTATGCGCGTTTTGCATTCATATCCGGATATTGAAATTCAGCTCACAGTGTTCCGAACAGCGATCATCGGCAGCGACCCGCGCTGCATTGAACATAAAGAAATTCGTTTTGTTTACCCGTCGGAACTTGCAGACTTCGAGCTTTGTCCCGCCGATATCACGGTTGCGGAAAAAATTATTTCGGAAGCGCATCTTTTTTGAACGAAAGCATGTATGCGGGGGGAAAAAACAGAAACGATGTTTAAAATCAACCGATAATAAACCGACGAAAATTGACCGTGAGCAGAAGTTGAAACAAGCAAACATGCCCCCGAAAGGATCGATCTTTCAGGGGCATGTTTGCGGATCATGCTGCGATAAACAGCAGAAAACATTTTGATTACGGACTGTTATCGAAATATTTTATATTTTGTCAAACATCAGCAAACGGTAGTGCCTGCCTTGCCCTCAAGAGCTTCAACCGCCTTGTCGAGGGAAGTGATGATGGCCTTCCTGCCGGGCTTGCTTTCAACGAACTTGACGGCAGCTTCAACCTTGGGCAGCATGGAGCCGGGTGCGAAATGCCCTTCCGCCATATAGCGGCGAGCCTCTTCAACGGTCATGGTTGCGAGGGATTTTTGTTCGGGTTTGCCGAAATTGATGCAAACCTGTTCAACAGCGGTCAGGATGACGAGTGCATCGGCATCGATGTCCTCTGCGAGGCGTTCTGATGCAAGATCCTTGTCGATAACGGCTGCCGTGCCGATATAGTTGCCGTTTTCGTCCTTGATTACGGGGATTCCGCCGCCGCCGACGGTGATGGCGATGAAGCCGCCGTTCATAAGGCATTTCACGGCGTCAAGCTCAACGATTTCAACGGGCATGGGGGAAGCAACAACCCTGCGCCAACCCCTGCCGGCATCTTCCTTCATGGTGTAGCCTTTTTCGGCTTCAAGCTTGCGGGCTTCGTCTTCGGTATAGAAGGGGCCGATGGGCTTTGAGGGTGCTTTGAACTTCGGGTCATCCTTATCAACAACAACCTGCGTAACAACAGTCACAACGCGCTTTCCGTTTTTGCGGGCGCGGAGAACTTTCTCAAGCCCTTGCTGCATGTGGTAGCCAATGTAGCCCTGGCTCATTGCACCGCAAACGTCAAAGGGCATTGCGGGGGTGACGGCGGAAGCATATTCGTTCTGGAGCACGATCCTGCCGACCTGCGGGCCGTTGCCGTGCGCAAGAACGACATCATAGCCGCTTTCGATGATGTCTGCGATGTATTCGGAAGTTTTTTCAACAACTTCAAGCTGGGATTCTGCGGTTGCGGGCTTGCCTGCTTCCTGCAATGCATTGCCGCCCAGTGCAATAACGATTCGTTTCATTTTTTGTTTCTCCAAAGAAAAATAATGCGGCGAACATTGCGCCAAAGTCAATTATGCCAAATATCTCGCAGAATGTCAACAACTTTTTGAATTTTCCTGCTGAAAAATCAAAAACTTATGCAAACAGGTATTCATTCGACCGCATTTTCGCCGAAAAGAGCCTTAACGGCGTTGAACGTTATTCCGATGTTTCTGCTGCCCACGGAATAATCAACCCTCCGTTTTTCTGCCGGAGTTCAAGTGCAACTGCGCAATACAGGGAAAATCATCGCACGGGACTCCGGGCTGATTGCGGCTTTTTGATTTTCGACAGCAAAAAAGTCCGGGCGGAATCGCTCGGACTTTTCTTTGGCAGGGGTACTAAGGCTCGAACTCAGAAGAACGGTTTTGGAGACCGCTATGTTACCATTACATCATACCCCTAAGGCTTGATAAGTTTATCACACTTCGGAGCATTTGTCAACAGTTTTTTTTGAATTCTTAACGATTAATAAACGTAAAGCTTAGACCTTTATTCCCCAAACTCCTCTGCGCATTTTTTAAGCATGCTTCTTATCGGCAGTCCGTAGGGACAGCGGGGTTCGCATTTGCCGCAGCCGATACATGCGCTTGCTTTTACGGGGAGGGTTTTATAGCGTCCTTTTGCCCAATCGGCAAGCCCGTAGCGTTCGAGATAGCCTGCAAAAAGGAACACATTCGGGATGCTGATGCCGACGGTGCAGGGGGCGCAATAGTTGCAGCGGCGGCAGAAATTGCCCGTCAGTTCGGAACGGATTTTTGCGATCTCGGCATTTTCCTCATCGGTAAGGGGCGAAGTGTCGGAACCGGCGGCGGAATTTGTTTGAACTTCCTCTGCGCAGTACATGCCGGGGATCGCGATGGTTACAAGCTCGTTTGCGGCAAGGTAACGCATTGCAATGCGTCCGTCTTCAATTGCACCGCCCGCCATGGGTTTCATTGCGATAAACCCGATATTTTTGTCTCGGCATTTTTGCAGCAGGGGTTCGCACTGGCTTTCAACAATGTTATAAGGGAACATGATCGTTTCAACCCAGTCAAGCTCAAGCGCACGTTCGAAAACCGTCAGCGAGTGTGCGGTGATGCCGATATGCCCGATTTTGCCCGCCTCGCGTGCCGCAAAAAGTGCCTCCAATGCGCCGCCCACACCGATTACGGTGTCAAGCTGTTCCATGCTTGGGTTGTGTACCTGATACAGGTCGATATAGTCGGTGCGGAGGTTGCGGAGGCTTGTTTCAATGTCTGCCTCCATTGCTTCGCGTGTGCGTGCCATGCTCTTTGTTGCAAGAACGAACTTGTCACGCCGTCCGTCGATTGCGCCGCCGATGTATTCTTCGCTGACGGTGTAGCCGCGTGCCGTGTCGATATAGTTTATTCCGCATTCAACAAGGGCGTCGATAAGCGGCTTTGCCTTTTCCGCATCGATGCGCTGAATGGGGATGCCGCCGAAACCGACGCGGGAAATCTTAAGCCCGGTTTTGCCGAGTGTTACATACTGCATGAGTGTACCCTCCGAATTTGTATTAATTATTGCTTTTTAAAGTTAAATTCACTCCGCCGCATACCGTGCGGATGCGGATTCCGTTTACGATATTATAAGCTTTTTTTCGCAAAAAAGCAAATTAATAAGAGCGTTTCAAAAAAGAGAACGGACGGGCCGCGCACTTTGATGCCGCAGTGTGTCAATTCCGCAACATTGTTCCGTATTCGCTTGACATTATGTCCGGCGGGGGTATAATATAGATTAAAGACAACGCTCGAAAGGAGACAGTGTTTTTAATATGCAAAAAGTTACACACAGCGAATACATTGCGCAAAAGAAGCCGCTTGCGAAGCAGCTTCTTGCAAAGCTGAACGAAAAATACCAATATGCATCCGTGCTCATCACCGATAATTATGAAAAAGGTTATCGTGCATCGCGAAGCGGCGTTGCAATTTCCGCAACAAACGCATTCGGCGGCAAGGGCATGATCGTGAAGGTCTATGACGGCAAAGGCTATGCCGAATACAGCACAAACGAGATCACGGCAGAAAACCTGCCCGAAATTGAAAGAGAAATCGAGCAGCAGCTCATGAATCCCGCAAACTTCATTCCCGAAGGAACCGAAGAAGCGGAGTACAAATGCATCAGCGATGAGCCCTGCACGCTTTGCGAGGCAACGGATTACGAAATTCATCCCCGCGAGGTCGGCGACGAAAAGTTGATTGAAACAGTGACCGCGCTGCGCGAAAAGGCTGTTAAAGCCGATGAACGCATTCTTGACGCAATAACGGGCTTCAACTATCAGGAATATCACAAGCTCTTCCTTTCCGCAAACCGTGAGCTTGAACAGTCCGTGCTTTATTCAGCGGGCATCATGGCTCTTGTTGCGGCAAAGGGTGAGGAAATCAAGCAGAGCTTCCGCGGATTCTCCAACCTCGGCGGTGCGGAGCTGCTTGATAAAATGGAGTCTGCAATTCCGCAGTGCGTAAAGACCGTTACGGATCTTTTGAACGCCGAACCCATGGAACCCGGCACTTATGAATGCATCTGCACACCAGAAGTCACGGGCATGATCGTTCATGAAGCGTTCGGTCACGGCGTTGAAATGGATATGTTCGTTAAGGACAGAGCTCTTGCACAGTCCTATATCGGCAAGCAGGTAGCATCCCCGCTCGTTACCATGCACGACGGCTGCGCTCAGCGCGAGGTTGCAACCTATTTCTTTGATGATGAAGGCACCCTGTCCCACGACACCGTTATCATTGACAAGGGCATTCTTAAAGCAGGCATCAGCGATGCACAGTCCGCAATGTTCCTTGGCACCGTACCCACCGGCAACGGCAGGCGCGAGAGCTATGAGCGCAAGGCGTATACGCGCATGACGAACACCTATTTCGAACCCGGCAGCGATAAAGTTGAAGACATGATCGCTTCCGTAAAATACGGAATGCTGCTTGAAGAACCCAGCTCCGGCATGGAAGACCCCAAAAACTGGGGCATTCAGTGCATGGTCAACTTTGCAAGGGAAATCAAGGACGGCAAGCTGACAGGCAGGATCTTTTCCCCTGTCGTGCTGACGGGCTATGTTCCCGACCTGCTCAAGTCCATCACGATGATGAGCGACAATATCGAACTCGGCGGCTACGGAGCATGCGGCAAGGGCTACAAAGAATGGGTCAAAGTTTCGGACGGCGGTCCCTACATCAAGGCGACGATTCGTCTGGGCTGATGAAGTTCGGAAAGAATTTTGATTCGAAAGGATGCTTTTATTATGATAGATATTATTAAAAACGCATTAAAAGAAGCTGAAATCAAAACGTGGCGCATCAACGAAAAGAAAGAACACACTGCGGAAGTTTTCTTTATCCGCCGCAGGCAGGATATGCGCCGCATCAGGGATACCCATAAATACAACGTTGAAGTATTCTGCGATTACGAAAAGGACGGCAAGCCGATGCGCGGCAGGTCACAGGTCACCATTGTGCCGTCCCAGTCGGAGCAGGAAGTGCTGACCCTCCTTAAGGAAGCGAAACATGCGGCGTCTTTTGCGGGCAACCCGTATTATGAACTGCCTGAAAAACAGGCTTGTGAACCCATTGCGGCCGCGGGCAGCCTTGCGGAGGTTTCGGCCGAAGAGGCGGCAAAGCGTTTTGCGGCGGCATTGTTTGCGGCGGATAACGATCCGCGCGCATTCGTGAACTCTGCGGAGATTTTCTCAAAGCAGGTCAAAACCCGTATCCTCGGCGATAACGGAACGGACGTTTGCTATTATAAAAACGATGTTGACGGCGAATTCGTCGTTCAGTGCAAGGAACCCGAGGATGTTGAAGTTTATCATGCATTCGGCTACGACAATCTGAATTGCGATGCGCTGCGCGAAAAGGTCACAACCGCGCTCCGCGAGGTGGCGGACAGGGCAATTGCCCGTGCGGAACTGCCGAGCGGAACTTACAACCTGATTCTCTCGGGCGAAAATGCGGCGGAAGTGCTTTCCTATTACATTGCGCGCAGCAGTGCGGGAATGGTTTATCCCGGATATTCAACATGGAAGGTCGGGACGGATGTCCAGCCCGAGATGAAAGACGGTGAAAGGCTCAACGTGACCCTTCGCGCAAAGGTTCCCTTCAGCAGTGAAGCGATTCCCATGAAGGATCGTCCCGTGATTGCCGACGGCAAGGTTGAAACTTTGCACGGCGGCGCAAGAATGAGTTATTATCTCGGCATTGAGCCCACGGGCGATTATTCCGCATACAGCTGCGAAAACGGCAGTGTTTCGTTTGAAGAAATGAAAAAAGAACCTTATCTTTACGCCGTTACATTCTCGGATTTCCAGATGGACACAATGTCCGGACATTTCGGCGGAGAAATTCGCCTTGCGTACCTTTACGACGGCGAACGCGTTCGCATCGTGACCGGCGGTTCGGTAAACGGCAGCATCAATGCCTGCAGCGGCGGGATGAAGTTCACAACCGAACGCTACGACAGCAAGAACTACAGCGGACCGTTTGCGGTTATGCTTCCCGGCGTCCGCGTTGCGGGTTCGCTTGCCGAGCAGGAATAAATAACTCGGCTGCGAAAGTACTTTATTAACTGAATAAAGCAGAAAAATGCGGCACTCGCTGTTGTTCGGCGGGTGCCGATATTTTAACGGGAGTACCAATTGTATGAGTATTAACATTGAAAAAAACAGAAAGCTTGCTTTGGTGGTTGACATGTACGGATGTCCGAACCGATGCAGGCATTGCTGGCTCGGCCGATTGCCGAATATTCCGCCGGAAAACGGTGCAGACGAAATGCTTGTGAACAGCTTTCGCCCGCATTTTGAACAAATTGAATATTACAGCTGGCTTCGCGAACCGGATTTTTGCGGGGAATACAGAGCGCGCTGGGAACGCGACAAGGCGTTGAGCGTTAATTGCGAACCGCAAAGGTTTGAGCTTGCAAGTTTTTGGCGGCTCGTCAGAGACGGGGAGTATGCAAAGTTCCTTCGTGAAGTCGGCGTAAAAGTCGTTCAGCTCACATTCTTCGGCGGAGAGGAAACGACGGATAGGTACATCGGCCGAAAAGGTGCGTATTCGGAATTGCTGAAAGCGACGGAAATTCTGCTGCAAAACGGCATTGCACCGCGGTGGCAGGCGTTTATAAATGCAGAGAACAAGGATGAAGTTGCGGAACTTCCGAAACTTGCCGAAAAGCTGAAACTTGCCGAACGCTGCCGGCAGATCGGGCAGAGTTTTAAATTCTTTGTTCATGCGGGAAGCTGCGACGGTGAAAATCGCAAGCTCTATCCGATTCGCATCATCAAGAGTGACATCCCGCAATGCCTCGTGCCGTACTATTGGCAGTATGAAGAATTGCGCACCGAAGCGGAATGTGTTGAAAGGCTGCTGAAGTGCAGCGAGAATCCGGATTATTCCAACGGAGATTTCATTGTTCTCAATATTACGAATAATTTTGACATTTGGTACAATTACACGCATATGTCTCCTGAATGGAGAATCGGAAACCTGAAAATTGACGGTATCGAGGAAATAATGCGCCGAATTAACGAAGAAGACACTTTTGCACAGCGCGAAGCAAGGAAAATCACGTTTGCGGAGCTTGCGGAACGGTACGGCGATGCAGCCTCGGAACGAGCATTTTCCGTCGGTGACTATGAATCCTATCTGTTTAATAAACACCTCGAACAGAAATATTCGGATTAAGTCGAAATATTCGGATTAAGTCGAAATATTCGGATTAAGTCGAAATATTCAGCAAGGAACCGAAGAATTTTTGACTTTATTTCCCGGGAAATTGAGCCGATCGGGTTGAAGGAAGCAATTATTTCCCGGGAAATTGATTCCGTTTACGGCGGTTTATGAAATGATGAAGGGCATTTCCGACAGGTTAGGAGATGCCCTTTTGAAATAATTCAATATGAAGTTGAATAATAAATTTACAAACTCTCAAAAATATCGGTTCCGCTGCGCATTAGCCACGAACGCAGTACCGCAGAAAGAATCATGTTCAGTGCAAAAAACAGCATGAGGTAAAGCTCCGCTCCGAGTGCATGTGCACCGAGAAACCAACCGGCCCCGAACAGCAATACGTACAGCCACCCGCCGAAAAGAGCGAACATCACGCTTGAACTCTGTTTTATGGGCGTGATTTCGGTCGTCCAATTCAAATTCGGCTTTTTGAGATCAAGGAACAACCCGAATTCGGCAAGAAGAACAACGAGGGAAAGACATGCAAGGATTACCGCAATCGTTGAACCTATCGGCACGGCAAATGCGATGCATATGCAGATCGCGGCGAAAAGCACCGAAATTCCGGACAGCAGGAGCTGCATTGCAAGCTTTGCACGGAAGATCTGCTGCGTGGTTACGGGCATTGAACGCAGAATCCAAAGCGTTTTTCCTTCCAAAGAGACGGACGGCGCAGTCATATCGTTCATTGTGGACACAAGGCAGACGGCGGCGGCAGCAAGTATCGCAATCGTTCCCGTGTTGCTGTCGAAAAGCTCAAACAGCATTGAACGAAGAGCTGCGCCCCTGATGAGAAGCAGAATGCCTGCAATGGGCATGATTATAACGCCAAAACCGCAATTGAGCATATATGCAGGGCTTGCGGTGAATCGGCTAAACTCACGTTTGAGCAAGGCGGAAAAAACGCCGCTTGCCTTTTGTCGTGCATTACGATTATACTTTGCGGTTACGGTATCGGAAGAAGCGGTTGCAAGCTTTAAAAAACTCTTCGACATAACATAAAATGTAAGCAATGCAAGCGCGGCTGTGCCGAATACGGGCAGCGGAGCGGAAACAAGGTTTCCCGCCGACATCCGCCCGAAAAGGTAAACAGGGTAAGCAAAGTTTTTGACGCCTGCCCCTATTGCGCCAGCATATTGCGTAAACTGCATTAAAAGGGTCGTGATATTGTTTACAACATAATAATACCCGCCGATAAACACAAGCGATATTATAACCGTGAGGAAGCTTTTCCGTTTCAGCTTGGAGGCGATTTTTGCAACCACCCAACCCAATGCGCAGGACAGAACAAAAGCGAAGACGGAGATTGACAGCATTCCGAGAATGCAGCCCAAAAGCGTGCCGACGGAGAAATCAATGCAGAGGTAAACTATCGCTGCCGGAACGAACACAACCGCCGAGAACATCAGCCCCATGAGATAGACGCCCAGCAGCCGAGAAAGCAGAATGCTTCCGACGGGTACGGGAAGGGAGAGCAAAAGGTCGTTGTCGTTTGCTTTGTAGAGCGCGGCATAGGTGTTGAACACACTGCCGAAAACGCCGAACATCAGCCCGATTATGCCGAACAATGCAAAATAGAGCCAGTCGAACCCGGCGGCACGGAGCGGATTTGCAAGCTGATAAGCGCAAAATGCGAACATTCCGCCCAGCACGCAGACCATAAGAAGGGCATACAGCACGATGAACGCGGCGGATGCGAACTTTGAACGGCTTTTGCCCTTTTTGGGGTCATAGAAAAAGCTTCGGTTGAGTTCATAGAGCTGCCGTTTAAGAAGAATTTTAAGCATAAGTGCGCCTCCGAAGTTTATTCGGCTTCAAGCTCGAGAAAAACGGATTCAAGACTTTCATCGCCTTTGACCTCGTCCATGGTTCCGGAACGGATGAGCCTGCCGCCTTTGATGATCGCAACCTTATCACAAAGCTTTTCCGCAACTTCAAGCACATGGGTCGAAAAGAAGATTGCGCCGCCGTCATTGCAGACTTCCCGCATCAGTCCTTTCAAAGTATGCGCTGCTTTGGGATCGAGCCCGACAAAAGGCTCGTCCATAATGATAAGCTTCGGAGAGTGAATCCAAGCTGCGATAACGGCAAGTTTTTGTTTCATGCCGTGGGAATAGGATGAAACAGGCTGCGCAAGCGAGGCGGTGAGCTCAAACATGTCCGCATATTTATTGATGCGCTGTACCCGCTCCTCCGCTCCGATGCCGAAAATATCCGCGATGAAGTTGAGATATTTGATGCCTGTCATAAACTCATACATGTCGGGATTGTCCGGAATATAGGCGATGAGTTTTTTGCAGGTCAGGGGGTCCTTCCGAACGGAAGTGCCGTTCACAAGTATTTCGCCTGCATCAAACTGAAGGATTCCGACGCAGCTTTTGAGCGTTGTTGTTTTGCCTGCGCCGTTATGGCCGATAAAGCCGTAAATCTCACCCGGTGCAATGTGCAAAGAAAGGTCGTCAACCGCCTTTTTGCTGCCGTAAGTTTTTGTTAAGTGTTTGATATTAAGCATATTTTCCTTCCTTATAAAAACACATGAAATGACACATGAAATATTGTGTCGGTTTTTTAGGATAACACAGTTTAAAGATAACCGGTTCCGCAAAAGCTGTTCGGTCGGGGCGTTTCCGTTTGTTGCTCACCGTTCGCGATGACCGCCGCTGCATTATCCGTGCGCATCGCGCCGGAGGTTGGATGAAAAATTCGAAAAAAATCTGTTTTATAATTTCAGTGCAATAACCGGTGCTTGATCATTGCGAATATTTTTTTCGCCGGTTCACACCGCATAGTATATTCAGCAGAACAAACAGCGCGATGAGCAGAACCGTTCCCCCGCAAAGGACGGCGAACATTGCCGGAAGGCTTACATCCGTTCCGAAAAAGCTGAGCCTGCAATCGATGGATTTCTTAATTACGTCAATAACTTCGGGAGCAAGACCCGCATCCGCTGCCGCGGAGAACGCACCGCGGAGGGCATGATTGCGAATAAGGCTTGTTCCGTATGTTCCGGGCAGAAACATAAGGATGTGCTGCAAGCCGGTGCTGAATTGTGCGATCGGCATATATGCGCCGCAGATAAAACCGTAACCCGAGCTGACGATCGTGCCGACAGCGGAAACCTGCCCCTGAGTCGTCAGAAAACGGTTCACAATGCTTGAAAGTGCAGTGCCGAAAAGCACAAGCAGAACAATGTCCGCAAACAGCAGCATCACGTCGGCAAAGGAAAGATACCAGCCGACCTTTGCAAGATAGATAAATCCCGCACCTGCCGCAATAAGGCAGACAAGCAGCGTTGAAGCAAAAGTTGCAAGATAATAGCTCAGCGCAAGCGTGGACTTTTTGACGGGGGAAACGGTGAGATCCCGTCTTGCACCCGTGACCTTGTCCAAAACCATGGTCATGTTGCAGCAAAATGATACCGTGATGCAGCTCACCGCAAGCAGGGATGAAACCAACTGCCCGCCGACAATGCCGCCGATGAGCTTTTCCGCAGCGGGGAAACCTTCCGGAAGAGCGGAAATAAAGCTGTCGCGATACACATTTGCAAGAAATGCGGCATAAAGCACCAAAAGGATAACAGGCGTTATCAGCGAGGCAAAGAACATGCCTTTATCCTTGAAAAAAAGTTTGCAATTGCGAATAAAAAGATTGTAGCAGCCTGTCATGATTCAACACCTCCGGAAAGCTTTTTGCCCGTTGCGGCAAGGAACACATCGTCCATTCCGCCTTTTTTTATTTCGTAATCGATGAACAGTTCGGGATGTTTCAAAATCAACTGCGTTGCTTCCGCCGTGTTTTTTACGGCAATGCGAATGCCGTCGCGTGTGGATTCAACTCTGTATTCGCCGAGAGCGGCGGCTTTTTCGGGCGTGACGCCGTAAAGCGTTACAAAATCACCTGTGAACCTGTTTTTCAGCTCCAGCGGAGTGCCTTCAGCAGCAATGCTGCCGGAATCCAATATTACAACGTAGTCTGCATCGGCGGCTTCTTCCATATAGTGAGTGGTCAGAAACACCGTAAGCCCGTGTTCGGCACGAAGCTGCATAACAACGCTCCAAAGAAGGAGGCGCGTCTGCGGGTCCAGTCCGGTCGTGGGCTCGTCAAGAATAAGAATCTCGGGTTCGTGCAAAAGCGCACGCGCAATGTCAATTCGCCGCCGCTGCCCGCCGGAGAGCTTGCCGACGGTTCGGTTCAGAAGATCACCGAAATCGAGAAGTTCCGACAGCTCCGAAAGTCTTTTTTTGAACGCTTTTCCGTTGATGCCGTACAGTGCGGCTCGACTGCGGAGGTTTTCCCGAACGGTCAATGCCTGATCCAGCACGGAATTCTGAAAAACAACGCCGAGTTTTCGGGAAACGTGCTCAAAATCCCTCTCCGCATCCATGCCCAAAATCGTGACGCTGCCGCCGTCCCGTCGGAGCTGCCCCGAGATTATGGAGATGGTTGTGGATTTGCCCGCTCCGTTAACACCGAGAAAGGCAAAAAGTTCACCTCGGCATACACGGAACGAAAGGTCTCGAACGGCCTTTATCTCTCCGAAAGCTTTATTCAGTCCGTCAATGCGGATGATCTCGCGCTCGGTCGAAGCGAAGTGTTCACCGCACAGGTTGTCATATTGTGTGTTACTCATTAACATTTCCTCCGTTTTACTTCTTGCCGTGTTTTGAAGATGCAGCGGGAAGCGCATTCAAAAAAGCCGAAAGTGCGGCAAAGATAACGCCCGCAACGGGCCAGATGACCCATGATGTTTTTGGATTGCCGTCCTTTATACCGAATCTTATCAGCAGATAAACCGCGGTCACAATCAGCCAATAGCAGGAAGATATGCAGCTTACGAGTCCGCTTTTTTCCTTCTTTACACGGGTGTAGTCGCCCTCTTCGAGAAGTTTGTCAACGGCAGAATTATATGTTCCCCCGAGCACGAATGCGGCACTGCCGATGCCTGCAATAACAAGCGTAAGACTTACCGCCGCAGCGGGAGCAAAATCCGCATTTTCAAAGCAGACGGAAACAAAAATCGGAACCACCGAAAGAATACAGAGCATTGTCCCGATGATATTGAGCCTTGAGGAGGTGTGCGCAAATGCAGCTTTGCGTTCGCGCAGCATACCGGCCACGCCGTATTCCGTTTCAAACGGTTCTTTTGCAAGAAATTCATATTCCTTTGCCTTTGCGCCGGCTGAAATAAAAAGCAGGACACCGATTGCGGCAAGCAGAATCAAGGCACAAAGACCGATGCCGCAGGCAAGGTTTTCGCTGATATTAATAACACGACTGTCGCTCATTGCGGCAAGAAAAATCAAAGGTGCGGGCGAAATAACGCAAAGAAAAGCTGCAAGCGCAATTCGCGGCGCAGAAACACGGCGAAGCTCAAGATAGGCAGAGGCCTGTTCCATTGTGACGGTGCGAAGCGGAGGCTCGGCACTGCCATCGGAGGATTGAAAGGAAGGTTCGCATTCCTCGATTTCATCCTTAAGAAGGTAATCAGTTGAAACACCGAAAATGCGGCTCAGCCGAAGAACTTTGTCCATATCGGGTACGGACTGTGCGCCCTCCCATTTTGAAACGGATTGGCGCGAAACTCCGAGCTTTTCCGCAAGGTCCTCCTGTGACCAGCCCGCTTTTTTACGAAGATTGATGATTTTGTCTGCAAGTATCATTGCTGTGACCGTTCCTTTCTGTTTAACCTTTTCCGCCGCCTGTTCGCGGGCGGGTTTACTGCCGTAATGATACGCTTTTTTGCCGTTGCGGGCAATAAAGGGAGGCGGGCAATTTGTCAACCCGTGGCTGCGATATGCGCAACTGAGACGATTTTTGCCGTAGATACGGAAAAATTCCCATCACGGGAAAACCGCACTCCGTTCCGCTCCCGAAACAGGGGGATTCAGGGTGTGAACGGAAAAATATTTGATAACTGCAATTGCGCAATATCGGTTTTCAGTATAGCTTTGTTGAAAGTCGTTGTCAATATGGTTTGAAACAATATATGCGGCAGCCGTAAATTTGCCGTCCGATGCCGCTGAATTTCCATATTTTTTGTTTCCGAAAAAACATGAACACTTTGCCCGGGTTGAATTGTTCGGATTCCGGGCAGAGGAGCATTGCGGTCGGAAACTTTTTCGTTAAAAACAATTAATCAGCAATTATCACAAAGAAAGCTTGACGGCGAGTATTTATAGGGATATAATGAGCAATTCCGGGATGACGCGTAAAATATTGAAATACTCAGGAAACATACGATTTATTCTTGCAAACAGCATTGCGGAGGTGCAAATGGAATTAAACAACAGCAAAAATGCTGAGGCCGTCTTTTCACTTTCATTGCTTTCGGGCGGCGCGGCGCAGAAAAATGAAACGGGGCTGCTGCTGAAAAGCAACGAAAAAGCTCAAAAATACGGGCTTGTTCTTTCCCGGAAGCAGGCGGCAGCGATTATCGCAACACGAAATGCTGCATTGCAGCGCACGGGAAGGATGGAATTCGGTGCAGGCGTTCTCGGCAGGATTGCCGAAGCATTCTGTGATTCGCCGTGGATTTCGCAGGAGGATTATGAGCAGACCCTGCATGAGGTCACCGGACTGTTTTATGAATTTAAAAATGAAACGATGGACATCGTTTCAGACGATGAACTGATTGATTTCATGAAGGAAGCTTTCAATGGGTTCTGCAAGGGTTCTCTCGAATTGCTTGCGGGACGTGCGCTGCCGATGCTTGCGGAACATGTTCGCAGCGGGGAACCGTTGGAAAGCTTCATTTACCGTGCGGAACAGTATGAACAGAGCTGAAAACGGCGGCGGTGTTTTGCAGCCGAAAAGAAGCTGAGGGATAAACAGCCGACTGAAAGGAGAACGACGGGAGCAATGGAAGAACACGGAGTTAAAATCCATGGAACGGAATCGGTGAAGGCATCCGACGGATTTGCAGCATCGGCGGGCGACAGCTTGGAGAAGCACGGGGCACATGCGCTTGACGGCTTCCGTCCCGATCCGACGGATTATTTTGCGTCACTTGTGCAGGCTGCAAACGCTGCGGGACTGCTTTCGGAAACGGATGTTTCAAGCTTGCAGGCGCAGCTTGCGGATCTGCTTAAAACGTTGGCGGATAAGCGAACAGGGGGCAGAAGCAGTTCATTGCCCGTTGAAGAGGGAAGAAAGCTGCTTCTTTCCGCAACATATATAATCGGTTTGAACCTGAAAAAGTATTCGAGTGCGAAAGAGGCGGCGGAAGCCCTTGTGAACACAGCGCTTGTGCAGCTTTATAATGACGGCATGGCGGAAGCAAACCTTCGTATGAACCGCGCAAGGGGGCTTCAAAAACGCATTTTGCGTAACTTATTCAAAAATCCCAACAGATTCTGGTTTTCAACGGTTTCGGACGGTATAAACGGGTTCTTTAAACTGTATTCGCCCGTGTTTTCGGCGCGGGAGATTCACATAACTGCGGACTATCCGCCGCTTGCGGGCAGGCCGAAACTTTGCGGAATCGAATTTGTTGAGCGGTATTTGCGTTATATTGACGCTGAAAATGCCTTTTTGCTTTTATTCCCGTCGGATAAATGCGATGGACTGCTTCGGGAGCTTGCAAAGGATTATGCCGACAGCCCGGTGAACCTGTTTGATCCGATTCTGCTTTGTGCACTTGCGCTTGCACATTTCGGGCGCGAACCGCAGCGGCTGGACCTGTCAGCAAAGGAAGCGGAAACACTTGAAGCGGAACTCGTTTCACTCGACTTGAAGCAAACTGCTGCATTTCTTATCGATGCGCTGGATAAATTGGACGCCGTTTTGAAACTGCCGAAAAGTGTCGGGCTGTATATCGTTCGCTGTATGCCGATTCTTGCAAGAACGGTTCATAACAATGTAAGTATCGGACGAAGCGTCTTCCCGCGGGTATCGGAAGCGTTCCGGATGGGTGAAGTCAATGTTTGGGACGGTGAAAGGCTCAGCGATGCAGAATACAGAGGGCTTCGCGAAAATCTGCTTGCGGCTCAAACCGCAGGCGATAAGCTCGCGCTTATCACGGAAAACGTGCATTCCGCAGCGGACATAATCGATATTGTGTGCGATGATTTGCTTGACAGTGCTGAAATGAACGCGCTTGTCGAAATGCTTCCGCTGCCGGCATTCGTTTTGCTTTTGAAACGCTTTCCCTCCGTTGAGTTTGAGGAAGGCCGAAACGAAAAACAATTTGCGGAAGCACTGAAGGCGCGCCGCAGCAGCCTTCCCCCGGAGCAGAGCCGTAAGTTGGAGCTGATACTTGAGAATATGACTGTCGGGGAATGATTAACGATTATTTGTGAACCCGGAAGAAGAGCATTGAATCACAAAAAGGGCATTGCAAACGCCGAGCGGCTGCAATGCCCTGAATTTATGTTATAATGTTTCCGAAAAGGTCAGGCGGCAGGATGCAGCGTTAACTCTCGGAGCCGTTTGCGAGGCTCATTCGGGAAGATGCTCGGATTCATGTCCGGGCAAAATCCGACTGAGCTTCGGGTCAACAAAGATTAATACTCAAAGAAGCCTTTGCCGGTTTTTCTGCCGAGCAGACCTGCGCGAACCATTTTGCGCAGCAGGGTGCAGGCGCGGTATTTGGAATCATGGGTTTCGTTATACATGGTGTCCATGATTGCGAGGCAAACGTCAAGGCCGATAAGGTCGCCCAATGCGAGCGGTCCCATGGGGTGATTTGCGCCGAGCTTCATTGCGGTGTCAACGTCTGCGGGGGACGCAACGCCTTCCTGAACGATGGTGACAGCCTCGTTGATCATGGGGATAAGAATGCGGTTAACAACAAAACCGGGAGCTTCGGCCACTTCAACGGGTTCCTTGCCGATTTCGGTGCAGAGAGCTTTGATTGTTTCGAAGGTTTCGTCGGAAGTGTGCATACCGCGAATGATCTCAACAAGCTTCATGACCGTTGCGGGGTTGAAGAAGTGCATTCCGATGAACTTGTCCGCGCGCTTGGTGCAGGCGGCAAGCTCCGTGATGGAAAGGGAGCTTGTGTTGGTTGCAAAAATGGTGTGCTCGGGGCAGATTTCATCGATTGCAGCATAGAGATTATGCTTGATTTCCATATTCTCAACGATTGCTTCAATCACGAGATCTGCGGTTTTGAGGTTCTCATAGTCGGTAACAAAGGTGATGTGTGCAAGAATCGCATCCGCTGCTTCCTGCGTCATCTTGCCGCGATCAACGCGCTTTGTAAGGCTCTTTGTGAGTTTTGCGGAGGATTTGCCGATGCTTGCATCGGTTCTGCCGTATGCGGTAACGTTGTAGCCCGCGGTTGCAAAAACCTGTGCGATGTCAAGGCCCATTGTGCCTGCGCCGATAACGAATACGTTTTTCATAATGCTTAGTTCCTTTCGGTGAAATAGTTGTTTGGTAAACTTCGGGCCGAAGCCCTGATGTTATTTGCCGGTGAATTCGTCTTTTTTTGTTTTGGAAACGAATGCCGTCATTGCCATTTGCTGATCCTGCGTTTCAAAGCAGCTTCCGAAAAGCTCTGCTTCGGCGGCAAGGTCGTTGTCAAGTGAATTCATGTAACGAATGCGCATTGCCTTCTTTGCGGCACGAACGGCAATGGGTGCGTTTGCAGCGATCATTTCGGCAAGCTTCATTGCTTCGTTCATCAGCTCCTCGGGGGGGACGACTCGGCTTACAAGCCCCATTTGAAGAGCTTCCGCCGCGCTGACAGTGCGTGCGGAAAGGATGAGGTCGGCCGCATATGCACGGTTAACCGTGCGGGTCAATCTCTGCGTTCCGCCGAAACCGGGAATGATACCGAGACCGACTTCGGGCTGCCCGAACTTCGCCTTTTCGGAGGCAATGCGAATATCCGCACAGAGCGAAAGCTCGCAGCCGCCGCCGAGTGCATAGCCGTTGACTGCCGCAATGACGGGAACAGCAAGGTTTTCAAGTGCGCAAAATGCTTTGTGACCGTGCATACCGAAAGCGAACGCTTCGGGACGGGAAAGATCCTTCATTTCGGAAATATCCGCGCCCGCAACGAAAGCTTTGCCCGCGCCGGTAACGATAAGGCAGCGAAGCTCCGTATCATGTGCGATTTCGGTCACTTTTTCATAAAGGCAGTCAAGAAGCGCGGAATTCAGCGCATTGAGTGCCTCGGGACGGTTGATGGTGAGAATGCCGATATTGCCGGCTTTTTCATAAAGAAGCATGAAAAAAATTCCTCCTCTGCCTCAGTTTTCCTTTTCAACTGCAATTATACTCCATTTGAAGGCAAAATTAAATGCTTTTTAAATAAATATATAATGAATGTCCGATCAAGCGCAGCATTCAAACAAAACAAAGCCGAACAGCCGCAGCGTTGCTGCAAACCGTCCGGCCCGTTGATGCAGGATAGGAGAGAATTTATCTTACCTGCATTGCAAAGCGCATAACGCTTGTCGCATCGGAAATGCTGATGTTTCCGTCCGCATCGATATCCGCCATGTTGAAATCACAGCTGAGCGAATTCACGCCGATTGCATTGCGGGCGATAAGAACGGCGTCCGCAACGGAAATGTTTCCGTCCCCGTCCGTGTCGCCGCCGAAGCAGGCGGTCAGGTGTTCAAAATCGGAAATTCGGCAGAAATTATTGGAAGAGTACAGTTCACCGTCGGCATACCAGCCGAGGAAGCTGCTTGTGAAGCTTTCTGCTTCAAAAGTAAACTCGTTGTTTTCGACGTCAACATATCGGGGATCACCGTAAACAGCTTCCCTGATGACACCGTTGCCGAAAACGTCGATGGTTGCCGGAGTGTCGCAGCCGGAGGGCTGAACAACAAGGCGGCGGGTGTTGGTTCTGTAAAGGTTAATCTTTTCAAGGTTGGAGCAGCCTGAAAGAAGAATCTCACGACAATCGTCGGCACCGACAAAGTCAAACATGCGCAGCTGATCGCAATCGGCAAGATTGATTCCGGTAAGTCCGTCCGGAGCGGCAACGAATTCGCCGATGCTTGTGCCGGAAAGGTTGAGATAGCCGTAAAGCTCAACAAAGATGGTGGTGGTGCAGCCGTTGGGGTCGTTGTAATCGGGGTAATAGAAGCACAAACCGCAAACGGTGGGTTGAGGATAGAAGGGACTTGACGGACTTGAAATGATAACAAAGTTGTGAATAGCATTAAGCTTTGCTTCTTCACTCTCGTTATATGCCGCCATACCGTAACCGAGACAGTACTGCTGACCGTTGGGTTCGCCTGTTTCCGGATTTATCGTATCCAGAAACTCAACAATGTTCTCGTACTGGTCATCCGGAATCCCGAGGGGATTTGTGCGTGTTTCGGCACGGGCAGACAGGCCGACCGCGGCAAGCAGAACGAGACACATCAAAAGACTGAGGATTCGTTTGATGTTCACAGAGGTTAACATAGATTTTCTCCTTTCAAATTTGGGTTTTTACGGCAGATATCATTTCACGATGACGGCAGATTCGGATTACTGCTGACGGAAGGCAGAACAACCGCCGCAAGACGAAATCTTCAATCCGTACTCTAATTATAAAAAAAAAAAAACAAAAAGCAAGTCAAAAAACAAAAAAACCCAAATATATTATAATTGACGACAAATTCTTGGGCATTGCCAATGCCCCCTGCTTTATGGTAAAATATAAATGAAGAAAGAACCCCGGGCGGAGACCTGCAAAAGGGTGATGCTCCGTCCCTGAAAGGAGAAATTTATGCATTACACTTACAAGACCGGCGGAACATGTTCCACGATGATCGATTTTGACATTATCGACGGCAAACTGCACAATATTGTGTTCACGAACGGCTGCAACGGCAACCTCAAGGCCATCGGTTCGCTGCTTGAGGGAGCCGATCCGAAGTTTGCAATCGAAAGGCTTTCAGGCATTTGCTGCGGATTTAAGAATACATCCTGCGGCGATCAGCTTGCGCGTGCAATACGGCAGGCGGTCGGCGAATAAGCTCTTTTGCAGCAGGGCAGCCGAAGATGCTTATCACAAGCACAAAAAACGAAATTGTAAAATCTGTGCGCCGCCTGCGGGATCGTTCGGCGCGGCGGGAGAGCGGGCAGCACCTTATCGAGGGTGAACGGCTTGTTTTTGATGCGCTGGAGGCGGGCATTGTGCCGGAAACACTGTTTATTGAGCAGGGACGCACGGATTTTGAAGCGCGGGTTTCGGCACTCGGTGCGGAGTTTTTTTCCGTGAGCCGCGCCGTGCTTGAAACGGTGTGCGACACTTCCGCTCCGCAGGGGATTGCGGCGGCGGTAAGAACGCCGGATTTGACTGCTCCCGAAAGCGCGGAGGATTTTCCGCACGGGCTTATTGCTGCGCTGGACGCATTGCAGGACCCCGGCAATCTCGGAACAATCCTGCGGACGGCGGATGCCTTTGCCGTGCCGGTCGTGATGACCAACGGCTGTACGGATGCGTTTTCCGAAAAGACCGTTCGGGCCTCGATGGGCGCGGTGCTGCGCACACCGCCGGTCAGCCTGCCGATGGAGCAGGTGCTGGCGCAGTGCGCCGAAAAAAACATCCCTATCGCCGCAACGGCGCTGACCAAAACAGCGCAGGAGCTGACGC
>ENA-OROD01000509-OROD01000509.1-human-gut-metagenome-genome-assembly--contig:-NODE-509-length-37578-cov-5.079338_pt1 | contig 37578 bp, 52 predicted proteins | sample MGYA00242123_ERZ509038 | MGnify/ENA primary metagenome ERZ509038 (study PRJEB26280, sample SAMEA2338719) | human gut metagenome | biome: human gut; feature: human-associated habitat; material: faeces... | reverse complement strand
GATCCTTGGAAGCATGATTGCATCTGAATTACGCAGAATTTTGTTCGGGGGGGGGCGAATCCTCAGACCAGTGAGGATCTAAAAGCATGAAGAAAGTACTTATATCCCTTTCACAGCCTCCGGTTGAGATCGTAAAGGATGCAGATGATCCAATGGATGTTTTGATCCAATGCCCATACTGCGGAACACTGACCACAGTAGGTAACACACGAATGATCAGTGGTTTTGTTGGATGCGATCACTGCTACTTTGTTCCGGGAGGTCTTCTCGAGACAACATTGTTCGTTCGAGAACATGAGTATGAAAACTACTGAGAAGGTAGGTTTTATAAAGATGGATTTTTTACAAATAAAAGAAAGGCAGAAAGAAGAAATGACAGTAAAGATTAATCAGTTAGAGCTTGAGAACGTCAAGCGTATCAAGGCTGTTAAAGTCGAACCGACACAGAATGGATTGACGATCATAGGTGGTCGCAATGGTCAGGGAAAAACATCCGTACTGGATGCCATTGCCTGGGCACTTGGTGGGGACACATTCAAACCCTCTCGACCACAAAACGATAAGTCAGTGATTCCACCTCATTTAAAGGTAGAACTAAGCAACGGGATCGTTGTCGAAAGAAAAGGCAAGAACAGCGCTCTCAAAGTTACCGACACCACAGGGAAGAAAGCCGGCCAGGCATTGCTTGACAGTTTCATTGAAAAGTTAGCCTTGAATGTTCCAAAGTTCATGGCTAGCAGCGACAAGGAGAAGGCAAACATTCTTCTGCAGATCATTGGAGTAGGGCCGCAGCTGATGGAACTGGAACGTCAGGAAAAAGAAGCCTATCAAGACAGATTGATGGCTGGACGTATAGCCGATCAGAAAAAGAAGTTTGCAAAGGAACAGATTCACTATGACGGTGTACCAGATCAGCTGGTATCACCACAGGAATTGATCAATCAGCAGCAGGCTATTTTAGCTCAAAATGGCGAGAATGCTCGTAAACGTGAGAATGTATCTAACTTTGAATACTTGGTCAAAGTATTAACAGATGAAGTTGCCAGCTTACAAAAACGTCTAAATGACAAGCAAAAAGAGTTAGAGAAAGCGACAAATGACTTAGCAATCGCTAAGACCAATGCGATGGATCTTGTTGACCAGTCCACGGAAGAACTGGAAAACAACCTGCGAGAAATCGAAGAAGTGAACCGCAAGGTACGTGCAAACCTTGATAAGCAGAAAGCGGAAGAAGATGCTCATCAGGCAGAGCTTGAATGGGAGAACAAGGATTCCGTCTTGAAGAAGGTAAGACAGGACAAGATGGATCTGTTAAAAGGTGCAAACCTACCGTTAGAAGGATTGTCAATCGAAGACAGTGCTTTGGTTTACAAAGGGCAGAAATGGGACAACATGTCTTCTGCAGAACAGTTAATCGTAGCTACTTCGATCGTTCGAAAACTGAATCCACAGTGTGGCATGGTCCTAGTTGACAAGCTGGAACAGATGGATACAGAAACGCTTAAGGAATTTGGTCAGTGGGCCGAGAAAGAAGGTCTGCAGATTATCGGTACAAGGGTATCTACTGGATCTGAATGTTCGATCATCATTGAGGATGGGTATGTGAAAGATGCAGGTGTGTTACAAGCTTCATTCGATGCAGCAACCGATGCTTCAGAGCCGTTGCTTCAATCAGCCACACCAACATGGAAGGCAGGTAGTTTCTAATGGGTAGATATGATATCACGAGTGGAAAAATACCACATGCTCGAAAGGTCCTTGTATATGGACCTGAAGGAGTTGGTAAGTCTACATTTGCATCCAAGTTTCCTGATCCGCTGTTTATCGATACGGAAGGATCTACTCGAAACCTGGATGTCAAACGTATGCCAGCACCAACAAGCTGGCCAATGTTGATCGATGAGGTCATGGCAGTCGCACAGGAACGCCCTTGCAAGACTCTTGTAATCGATACCCTGGACTGGGCCGAACGTATGTGTTCTCAAGATCTTTGCCAGTCAAAAGGATGGAATGGTATCGAAGATGCAGGGTATGGAAAAGGATACACATATTTGGCTGAACGTTTTGGCCAGCTTATGAATCGATTAGAAGATGTGGTGCAAGCAGGTATCAATGTAGTGGTAACTGCACATGCCAAGATTACAAAATTTGAACAGCCGGATGAGATGGGCACTTACGACCGTTGGGAACTGAAACTTGAGAAGAAGACCGCTCCAATGGCAAAGGAGTGGGCCGATATGATCCTGTTTGCAAACTATCAGACAATCGTGATCAAAAGCAAAGATGGAAAGAACAAGGGACAGGGCGGTCAAAAACGTGTGATGTATACCACGCATACTGCTACCTGGGATGCCAAGAACAGAGACGATTTGCCGGATAAACTGGATTTTGATTTCAATCAGATCGCTCACTTATTTTCGGATTCAGTTATTTCCAAAAGGGAAACAACTCAACCTGTAGAAAAAGATCCTTTACCTTATGAAGAAACAAAACCTATTGATATCCGGGATGGCATGGACCAGGAACCACCACAAATCGTAGATCCGGAAGATCTTCCTAAGGAAATCTATCAAGGCCCGGAATATCAGGGAATTCCACAAGCTCTTATCGATTTGATGCGCCCAAAAATGGTCAAAGAAGATATGGTACGAAAAGCTGTCGCTGCACGTGGATATTTTCCTGAAGACATGCCAATCAAAGATTACCCAATCGATTTTATTAATGGCGTTTTGATTGGGGCCTGGGATCAGGTATATCAGATGATCAAAGATCAACAGCCATTGCCATTTTAAATAGGAGGAAAAGAATATGGATTATCAAAATCAATACGGATATGGTCAGCAGACACCACAACAGCCTGTAAACAATCAGGGAACAGCCCTTGGATGGGACGATGAAGTTGAAGAAAAAACGTACACACTGCTGCCGGAAGGAGAATATCCTTTCCGCGTGGAAGGCTTTGACAGAGAACAGTGTAACGGGACGGAAAAAATGCCTCCCTGTAACGCAGCCAATGTACATATCGTGATTAACTATAACGGAGAAGAAGTACGTATCGATAAGAAATTATTCTTATTGTCAACGAATGGCCAGTTGTTTGCATTCTTCAAAGCAATCGGTGCCCAGACATTGCCGGACGGACGAATCAAGATGGACTGGACAAAAGTTCCTGGTGCAGAGGGTCGTGTGGTAATCAACAGACGCAAATACAATGGAAACGAATATAACAATATCAAATCATTTGTTGACCCGGCTAAAGTGCAACCGGCACAAGGATGGCAAGGTGGTCGATTCTAAGTGGAGTTAAGACCTTATCAACAGGAAGCCAAACAAGCTATTTTCAATGAGTGGGACCAAGGACACACAAAAACGCTCTTGGTCCTTCCCACAGGCTGTGGCAAAACGATCGTGTTTGCCAAAGTCGCTGAAGAATGTGTTCGAAATGGTGACCGTGTACTGATCATGGCTCATCGTGGAGAATTATTAGATCAGGCCAGTGACAAGATAGCAAAGACAACCGGACTTGGGACTGCTGTAGAAAAGGCAGAGCAGACCTGTCTTGGTTCCTGGTTTCGTATCGTTGTAGGCTCTGTTCAATCATTGCAAAATGAAAACAGACTGAAGAAGTTTGACCCTGATTATTTCGACACGATTATTGTTGATGAAGCACATCATGTGTTATCGAATAGCTATCAGAAGGTCATGGAGTACTTCTCCGGGGCAAAAGTTCTTGGGGTAACTGCTACACCGGACCGAGGGGATATGCGCAACCTTGGTAATTTCTTCGAGTCATTAGCGTATGAGTACACACTGCCAAAAGCAATAAAAGAGGGATATCTTAGCCCAATCAAAGCGATGACCATACCTCTAAAGATTGATTTCTCCAATGTTGCCGTACAAGCAGGAGACTTCAAAGTCAGTGATATCGATACAGCTTTGGATCCGTATCTTTATTCAATCGCACAGGAAATGAAAAAGTATTGTATGGATAGAAAAACAGTTGTATTTCTTCCTCTAGTAAAAACAAGTCAAAAGTTTAGAGATATTCTCAATTCGGAAGGATTCCACGCCGCCGAGTGTAATGGATCCACGCAAGCCCGTACAGAAATTTTGGAAGATTTTGACAAGGGAAAATACAACGTTCTATGTAACTCTATGTTGCTTACAGAAGGATGGGATTGTCCATCTGTGGATTGTGTGATCGTACTGAGACCGACCAAAGTAAGATCCTTATACTGCCAGATGGTAGGACGTGGAACAAGGCTTTGTGAGGGAAAAGAGAATCTTCTTCTATTGGATTTCTTATGGCATACAGAAAAACATGAGCTGTGTCATCCTGCGTCATTAATTGCAGACAGCGAAGAAGTGGCACAGAAGATGACAGATAACATGGAAAAACAGGCAGCTATTGATCCAATGGCCATTGACCTGGAAGAAGCAGAACAGACAGCCAGGGAAGATGTGCAACGTGAACGAGAAGAAAAATTAGCTGAACAATTGGCTGCTATGAAAAAACGCAAACGTAAGCTGGTTGATCCACTGCAGTTCGAAATGTCTATTCAGGCGGAAGATTTATCAAGCTATGTCCCTGCCTTTGGATGGGAAATGGCTCCTGCATCTGACAAGCAGATCAAAGCTTTAGAAAAATATGGAATTTTTCCAGATGATATCGATAATGCTGGGAAAGCAAATTTATTGCTCGATCGATTGAATAAACGCAGGGAAGAAGGATTGAGCACTCCTAAACAGATTCGTTTTTTGGAAAGTCGAGGATTCCAGCATGTGGGGACATGGCCATTTGATGCAGCGCGCAATATGATCGACCGCATTGCAGCATGTGGGTGGAGAATTCCACAAGGTGTGAAGCCGGCCGAATTTAAACCGGAGGCTATCTAAATGTGGATTATTAGTAACATGGAAGATTGCATCGTTAATACGGATCATGTAGCTGATATCTATTGCATTGGCACAGATGTTGTGGCTCTCATTGCTAATGCTGCATCAAAGTCAACAGTGGTTCTAGGAAGATACAACGGGAGCGACCAGTCTAGATGCGCTTTGAATTATCTTTTCAGGAACCTTGGAAATGTAACAAAAACGTTACAAATGCCATCGACCGAGGAAATGAGAGCTCTAGTTAGCAATGGTAATAAAAAATGGCATCATGCCACAGGGAAGAAAACCAAGGGACATGGAGGAAGTTGAACATGAAAAATAAATTGATCGATTTAAATAATCATCTATTTGAACAGATGGAACGTCTGAACGATGATGATCTGACAGATGAGCAGCTAAAGAAAGAAGTAAGTCGTGCAAGAGCTATGGAGGGGCTGGCAACCAATATCATTGACAATGCCAAGCTGGCGCTGGAATCACAGAAGTTTATCCAGGAATATGGGTATGAGGCGCCTAAACCACAGCTCCCGGAGATGCTGGAACAGAGACATGAAAAAGTTGTTAAGTGATGAACAGGATGCCTATTTAAGAAAAATAGCTCCTGGAAGATCTACGAAAGAATGTGTAGATGCCCTCAATGAGAGATTCAATGCTCATTTTACGAGAGTCCAAATTCAGAACTACAAGAACAATCATCGAATCTTGTCAGGCAAAAATTGCTGGGAATTCGTGGATCATAAAAAGCATAGGAAATATCCGGAAGAAATTAGAAATTTCATATTTGAAAACTATAAAGGGACCGGTCACAAGAAGATGTCAGAACTTATCAAAGAAAAATTTGATTATGATATGACTCCGAAGCAGGTAGACAGTTTCTACGGAAATAATCATTTAAACAGCGGTATCACAGGATGGTTTGAAAAAGGGATCGTACCAAAAAACAAAGGAAAAAGATTAGTAGACTACATGAGCCCGGAAATGATCGAAAGATCCAAGCCAACTCGATTTAAACCGGGGAAGATGCCTCATAACACAGTTCCTGTTGGGACGGTCAAGGAATTAAAAGATGGTTATCTATGGGTGAAGATAAACAATCAATTAAAACCAAAGAGCAAACGAGTTAACTGGAAACCTCTGCATCATATCATGTATGAATTTTATAACGGTCCTGTTCCTGAAGGTCATGATGTCATGTTCCTGGATGGAAATGTCAAAAATTTCAGTAAGGATAATCTTGAAGTTATTACAAAAGCGGAAAGGTTATATCTGAATCGACATAATTTTATATCATCGGATCCAACTATAACGAGAAGTGGATTAGTTCTTGCAAGAATGATGAATAAAACATATAAAAGGAAGAATCAAAATGGAAAGTAATATTAAAGAACTACTTAAGTATATTGATCCTTCAACATTGAACTATCAGGAATGGGTCAATGTTGGAATGGCGTTGAAACATGAAGGATTCAGTGCCTGGGATTGGGAAGAGTGGAGTCAGAAAGACTCTGCTCGATACCATCCTGGAGAGTGCGGATCTAAATGGGAATCATTCAAGGAAGAATCAGGAAATATTGTTACTGGTGGAACAATTTATCAGATGGCTTATGATCGAGGATATGTTCCGTCAATAAGACAAGAAACAATAGCTCTTGGTTGGGATGACGAGATTTCTGACGATTATGTGGTAGTAGATTCAAACAATGTAGAGGTATTACCTATCGAGCAACCAGATGGACGAAAGTGGAAACCAGTAAACGAGTTAATAAAGTATCTGGAAACGTTGTTTAACGATGAGGACATTGTAGGTTTTGTTACAAAATCTTGGGTAAATGAAGATGGAAAACATGTACCTACACAAGGTTCTTACAAAAAGACAGCTGGTCAACTTATTTCTGAGCTAAGAGGTTGTAAAGGTGATCTTGGGGCTGTCATGGGAGACTATGATCAAGAAGCAGGTGCATGGATCCGTTTCAATCCGTTGGATGGTAACGGGTGTAAGAATTCCAACGTAACAGAGTTTAGATATGCATTGGTTGAATGTGATGATATGGATCTGGCCAAGCAGAATGCCTTGATACGTGAATTAGAATTACCAGTAGCTTGTCTAGTGTACAGTGGTGGAAAGTCCATTCACGCTATCGTAAAGGTGGATGCAGCCGACAATAAAGAATACCGTAAGCGTGTAGATTTCTTATATAAGATATGTAAAAAGAACGGTCTAATCATCGATGAGCAAAACAAGAACCCAAGCCGTTTATCCAGAATGCCGGGTATCAAGCGAGGAAAGAATAAGCAGTTTTTGATCGATACAAATATCGGTAAGTCATCTTGGAACGAATGGGAAGAATGGATCGAATCGGTCAATGATGATCTTCCAGATCCTGAGAACCTGGCCGATGTTTGGAACGAGATGCCAAGTCTTTCTCCAGAGCTAATTAAAGGAGTTTTACGCTGCGGACATAAGATGTTGATATCTGGCCCATCTAAAGCAGGTAAGTCCTTTGCATTGATAGAATTAACGATTGCTCTAGCAGAAGGTTCAAAATGGCTAGAATGGGATTGTAAACAAGGACGTGTAATGTATGTCAACCTAGAACTTGACAGAGCCTCATGCTTGCACCGATTTGATGATGTGTACAAAGCTATGCATCTTCAACCTAATCATATTAATAACATTGATATCTGGAACCTACGTGGTAAATCGGTACCAATGGATCAACTGGCACCTAAACTCATTAGACGTGCAGCAAAAAAGAACTATATAGCCATCATTATCGACCCAATCTACAAGGTCATCACGGGAGATGAGAACAGCGCGGATCAGATGGCCAAGTTCTGTAATCAGTTTGACAAGGTATGTACCGAGCTTGAGTGTGCGGTGATCTACTGTCACCATCATTCAAAGGGAGCGCAGGGAGGCAAACGATCAATGGACCGTGCCAGTGGTTCTGGAGTATTCGCTCGAGACCCGGATGCACTTCTGGACCTTATCGAACTGGAAGTATCCGATGCGGTCAGAGAGCAGGAAGAAAACAAAGCAGTGTGCAAGTTCTGCATGGAATGGCTGCGCAGATATAACCTGCAGGACCAGATACCGATTGATGATCAGTTCAGTCAGATAAAGATGCTGGAGTGGTGCAGGGACCTTTTAAAACCGCAGTACAAGCAGATCACGGAGGAACTGAAGGACGTAAGGGCAAAGACAAAGGCTCGTACAGCATGGCGCATTGAAGGCACCCTGCGTGAGTTCAAACGCTTCGAACCGGTCAATCTTTGGTTCGACTATCCGGTGCATCACTGGGATCATACAGGGGTGCTGAAAGACATCAATCCGGAAGAGGCAAAACCTTTGTGGAAGAAAGCTTCAGACTCTGCCAAGAAGAAAGCACAGAAGTCAAGAAACGATAAAAAGATCGCTATCGACAACTTCATAGATTTAGAAAATTACGGAGATCCGGTCATGATAAAGGACCTCATGGCCAAGTTTGACAAGCCGGACAGCACGATTCGAAGCTGGGTCAAACAGGCAGGATATTCGGTCAAAAATGGGTACGTCATCCGACCTGGAGACTAATCCACCACTCCACGAAATCCTTGGATCTCGTGTGAGCAAAAATCCGCGAAATCCTTGGTTCTCGTATCTTCGTGTGTCGTGCCACCACGACACGAAATCCTTGGTTTTCGTGCCACCACGAAATCCTTTATATAAATATAAACTTCGTGTTCGTGTGTGTCGTGAGGTGTATACGAAGTCCGCTTAGCGTTGCGGACATTCTTATACACACATACACGACTATCGCGCGAGATGAAAGAGGGGTAAAAAATGAGCAAAAAAATTTGTAGAAAATGTGGTCAAGAGTTTGACTCTGAAAATTACAAAAAAATAAATGAATATGGTATCCGCTATGGTGTAAGAATTTTGGCAAAAGAGTCAGACCTTATGAATCAGGATATTTGCCCAGATTGTTTTTTTAGAATGATCAAGCAAACTTTCGATAGTGCTTTCGAGGATGATGGAGAACACTATGATGCTTGAGTTTTTCATGCCGATGATACCGCCAACTTCTACTGCACAGATGCATAAGGTTGGGTTTCGAAATGGAAAGCCATACTTCTATGATCCGCCAGAGGTGAATCGAACCAAGGTAAAGCTGACAGATGGTCTGATACCGCATATGCCGGATGAACCGATGGCAGGACCGATCAAGCTGGAGGTAAGCTGGCAGTTTCTGGAAGATAAGAAGCATCCGGCCGGGACCTACAGAACGAGCAAGCCTGACACAGACAATCTGCAGAAACTTTTAAAAGACAGCATGACCGCCCTAAGGTTTTGGAAAGATGATGCCCTGGTGGTGGATGAGCATGTAGAGAAGGTCTACTCAAAGGTGCCTGGCATCCTGATCAGGGTGGAAGAGCTCAGATAAACTCGGATAAATTCGAAAGGAGCGTAAAAATGATTAAAAAATTTTTTCCTCTGATTATCGTGCTTCTGGCATTCTGGCTGATGGAAATAATCAGTTTTCCATTGCTGGAAGACTCCGGCCCAATGCCAGGCCAGGAGGGATACGATGAAGTGGTATGACGTTATGGCGTTGATCGTATGGATCATTATCTTCTTATTTTTGCTGTTTTGTTTGATGTTTTTCTTTGGGTTATTAGCAATATTGCCGATCTGGCTATTTACATTTGTTTTTGGAGGAATTTTATGAAATATGAAGCGACATCCCTTGGTGGGAAGAAGATCCAGGGAGAATTAGTTTATGAGGGTCTGGCCATGTATATCGTTGAAGATCATGGATATGGGACATCGATGGTTCAGTGTGTGCCAGGAACAGAAAGAGAGTTAAAGGATGACGAAAGATGAAACGATACGAGAATTATCTGACAAAATAGCTGAGGTTGAGTTCAAGTACACAAGATTATTAAGAGCTCATAATCGATTGAAAGCCAAGCATAAAAACCTAGAATATCGATATGAAGAGCTGTATAGAGAAAACTATGGGTTGAAGCAGACAAACAAGAATCTGAATGAAAAGCTTGAAGTGCATTATCGCTGTATTAGGTAAATTAGATAACAGGAGGTAACCAGATGACAGATGACAAAGCAAAGTATATCCTTCATGAGATAAAGAGTCTCAGAAGGTATAAAACAATATTACGTGAAATCGATGAAGATCTAAGGCATATCAACCAGAAAATTGAATCTGTCCAGGAACCATCTTGCCCAAATGGGAACATGGATCAACCAAAAGTTCAATCAAGTACAGATAAGGCTTCGATTGTGAATTCACTGTTATCTGATGAAATGCAGCTGCTTGAAGAACGTAATGAATTTGCTAAATTAAAAGCAAAAGCCGAGAACTACTATGCTCGGCTTAAAATCGTATGTGATCATAAAGAACTGGACTTCATCGATGCATTCTTCAGAGGTGTTTCCTATACAAGACTGGTCAGCGATCATGGATATGAGAATCCATATAAGAAAGTTCTAAATTTAATCAAAAAAATGTAAGAGTTAGTAAACTAACCTTGTCAACATGATAAAATGATAGTGTTGAAAAGCATCAGGGATAAGTCCTGGTGCTTTTTCTTTGCAAAACAAACAAATCGGAGGTGGTGATGTGGCTTGAAGGAAAATTGGGAACTGGCTTATGAAGATTATAAGGCGGGTATGAAGCGAAAGGATATTGCGCAGAAATACAACGTCTCAATTAATACCGTCAAGTCATGGAAGCAGCGCCACTGGAACAAAAAAGAGGGTGCACCCCCTAAACACAAAAAGGGTGCACCCCTTAAGAACAAGAACGCTTCCGGCAGGACTCCAAAAAAAGACGAAAACCAAAATGCAAGAAAGCATGGGTTTTTTGCCAAATGGCTCCCGGAAGAAGTAAATCAGATCATCGGTGAGATGCCTGAAGATCCTTTGGACATCCTCTGGGCAAACATACAGATGCAGATGGCAGCCATCGTCAGAGCGCAGAACATCATGTATGTTCACGACAAAAACGATATGACAAAAGAAGTATCAATGCGTGGTGATGATGTAGTTTCATATGATGTTCAACAAGCATGGGACAAACAGGCAAACTTTATGTCGGCACAGTCCAGGGCCATGAAAACCCTGGAATCGATGATCAAGCAGTATGATGAACTGCTGCACAAGAACTGGGAGCTTGCTACAGAAGAACAGAAAGCACGTATCAATCAATTGAAAGCACAAACTGGTAAGATTACTGGCGAGGGTCAAGAGATTGAAGATATGAGTGAAATAGAGGGAGAGATTTATGGCACAGGTCAAACGGAAGAAAAGACTTGAGTATAAATTTTCTCAAAAGCATAAGGATTATATTCGCAAATGCAGCGAATGTGAATTCAATGTTGCAGAAGGTGCTGTACGTGCCGGGAAGACCGTTGACAACGTTTTTGCCTTTGCCCATGAATTGAAAAAGACACCGGATCGTATTCACCTGGCCACTGGTTCAACAGTTGGTAACGCTAAGCTAAACATTGGCGTTTGCAATGGCCTTGGCCTGGAGAACATCTTCAGAGGGCAGAGCCACTGGGGAAAATTCAAAGACAATGAAGCTCTTTTTATCAAGGGGCCGGATACAGGCGGTGTTGAAAAAGTTGTGATCTTTGCAGGAGCAGCCAAAGAAGATTCCTTTAAAAAGATTCGTGGTAACTCCTACGGCATGTGGATTGCTACCGAGATCAACCTGCATCATGACAACACGATCAAGGAGGCAAATAACCGACTCCTTGCTGCAAAGCGTTTGAAGATATTCTGGGACTTGAACCCAGACAATCCGAAACATCCGATCTACACGGAGTATATCGACAAGTACAGAGATCTGCAGAACGCAGGAGAATTCCCTGGCGGGTACAACTACATGCACTGTACGATTTATGACAACATCACGATTACACCAGAGCGTTTGAAAGCTATAGAAAGCCGATACGATCCAAACAGTATTTGGTACATGCGTGACATCAAAGGAATGCGTGTGATTGCATCCGGATTGATCTATCGTCACTTTGCAGATGATGTTTCAACTAAGCAGTATTCCTATCAGTTCAAAGGTGACAAGGTCAGAGACATTATGCTTTTGAATGTAGGAATCGACTTTGGTGGTTCCGGTTCTGGTCATTCCTTTACGGCAACCGCGATTACACGAGGATACAATCATGTGGTGGCCATTGCCAGTGAGTGGATCGGGTGTAAAGATGCATCTGGAAACACGATAGAGATAGATCCTGAAATGCTGGGAAACATGTTCTGTGACTTCTGCCAGAGGGTTATATCTCGATATGGATTTATTACAAGGGTCTATGCCGACAGTGCCGAACAGACATTGATTGCAGGCATTCGAAGCAGTCTGAGAAAACATGGACTGGCATGGATTCGAGTTGAAAATGCGTTGAAAACAACCATCAATGACCGAATCAATGCAACTTCGATACTGATGGCACAGCATCGTTTTTTCTATGATGCGGACAATTGCAAAAGCTTGGAAAATGCATTGTGCCAGGCAGTATGGGACCCGGACGAATTAACCAAGAACGTTCGACTGGATGATGGATCAACCGACATCGACAGTCTGGACAGTTTTGAATATACGATTGAACGAGAGATCAGCAATTTGATTCGATATGGATAGGAGGTAGTAAATGAGGTACTCAAAAATGTATGAAGCATTGACAAAGGTGCTTGAAAAAGATGAGCAGATCACATTTGCCATGACCGATGTTACATCCCGTCAGATAGAACTGTGGTCACTTATGTTCAAGGACCGAGCACCTTGGATCAATGAGGATACAAAAAGCATGGGCCTTCCCTCTGCAATATCGAGCGAGCTGGCCCGTTTGATCACACTGGAAATGGAATCAAAGATAACAGGTAGTTCTCGAGCTACTTTTTTAGATTCTCATTATCAGAAGCAAATTCGTAAGCTTAGACAGTTTACGGAACTGGCCTGTGCAAAAGGTGGCATTGTTTTCAAACCGTATGTCACAGAAAATGGACTGGCAACACAGATTGTACAGGCAGACAGTTTCTTTCCCATCACGTTTGATGATTCAGGAAATATTACACGTATCTGTTTTGTCGAGCAGTACAGAAAGGCCAATTCGATCTATACAAGGGTCGAATACCACAAGTTGAAAGGAACAAGACTGACCATTCGAAACCGGGCGTTCAAATCGGATACGGATGGCATCCTTGGTAGTGAGATCAGTCTTGAATCTACCGAAAGATGGTCAGGCCTTGCTGAAGAAATCACTATAGAGAATGTCACAAAGCTTCCGATAGGATATTTTAAAGTGCCTTTGGCCAACAATAAGGATGCAGATAGTCCTCTGGGAGTGTCGTGCTTTTCACGCGGAACAGATCTGATACATGAGGCAGATAATCGATATTCACAAATTTCATGGGAGTTCGAATCTAAAGAAACAGCCATTCACATAGGAGAATCCTTGCTAAAGTATGACAAGAATCAGGACAAGCTTGTGTATCCTGGTGGAAAAGGCAGACTGTATCGAGCAATGGAGTATTCGCAGGGAGCCGTGGATAAGCCATTGCTTGAAGCTTTTTCTCCGGAAATTCGAGATACTTCCTATTTTAATGGATTGAACCAGCAGCTGCGCAGAATTGAATTTGCCTGCTGTTTGGCATACGGAACGTTGAGCGATCCAAACAATGAGGCAAAAACAGCCGAAGAAATTAAGACATCAAAGCAAAGGTCCTACACCTTTGTATCGGATTGTCAGAAAGCATTGCAGGATGCACTTGAAGATTATATTGATGCAATGGATCTTTGGTGTACCATTTACGATCTGGTTCCTCAAGGGTCTCACAGAGTTTCCTTTATCTGGGATGACAGCCTGGTCGTAGACACAGAAAAAGAAAGACAGACAGATCGTTCGGATGTAGCTATGGGAGCCATGCAGCTGTGGGAATACCGCATGAAATGGTTTGGTGAAACCGAAGAAGAAGCTAAGAAAGCTGTTGGCATGAATGACCAGACCGCATTGATCGATGACATGACGGAATAACATGAAAAAGTATGGTGAGATTGAAAACTTTGGTGAAGATATCGCTAAAATGTTTTCAGAGCTAGAAATCAAAATCATGGAAAAAATGGTCGATCTTATTAAAGAAAATGGTTTCTCTGGTGCTTCATCGGATTATCTGATGAATCGATTACGATCTCTTGGTGTTGCTGAAGAAGATGTGGCTAAGTATTTTAAAGAGGCACTGAAAGGTACAGAGATAAAACTGGACAAAATCTTTGATGATGAAGTTTATAAAGAATATTATGGACATTACAGAGAATTTCAGACTGTAGGTCTTGAGCAGGTGCCTTATAAAGACAATATCGAACTGCAGCAGCTGGTCAGTGGTATCCATGATCAGACGTATGAAACCATTGGAGGAATGGCCAGATCACTTGGCTTTGTGTTGCGACAGCCAAATGGTCAGTTGATAGCTACTCCGCTTCAAACGTTTTATCAGTCACAGCTGGATCAGGCAATCCTGGATATTTCAAGCGGTGCTTTCAGTTATGAACAGGTCCTTGAAAGAGTGGTCAACAAGATGACCACTTCCGGAGTCCGCATCATTGATTTTGAAAGTGGAGCACATCGAGGTATGGTATCCCATGTTCGAACTACAGTGCTGACCGGATTTAGACAGATACAGGGCCGAATCAATGAGCAAACAGCACAGGAAATTGGAACAGACTATTTTGAGATATCCTATCACGTAGGAGCTAGACCGGCGCATCAGGTGTGGCAAGGCCGTGTGTACTCAAAGGAAGAACTTGTAACCAAGTGTGGCCTGGGTTCTGTTACAGGACTCTGTGGAGCCAATTGCTATCACACATACAGGCCGTTTATTCCAGGTGTATCGGTCAGAACATATTCAGATGATGAACTGAAAGAAATGATTGCTGAAGAAAACAAGAAAAAGCTTTACAACGGCAAGGAATACACGACCTATGAAGCTTTGCAGCAACAGAGGTACCTGGAACGAACTGCCAGAAAGTATCGACAGGATATACGTCTCTTGGAAAGAGGGCTTGAAGATGCGGATGAGGCAACAAAGGATATGTTGATCCTTAAACAGGCAAGGTACCAGAACACCATATCCAGATACAATGATTTTACTAAGAAGATGGGACTTCCTACGCAAAGAGAACGCATCTACAACGATGGACTTGGAAAGATAAAGGTATCAAGTAAGAAAATCAAAAAGGAAACAGAGACCTTTACTGGGAATGATGGTATTGTAAGAATCAAATTAAAGAAAAAAGATGATAAAAATGATATAATTTATTTGACAAAGAAAGAAGATATATCAGGATATAAGATGGATATTGCTAAAGGAAGGCAGAACAAGCATATTCCGGGCACAAATGAATATGCTACGAAACAATCAAACCAAAAGGTAAAGCCGTCATATTTAACAATATCGGAAGAAGAGATTAAGGAAATCGTTAATCAGTATGCACAAAAAGGAATCAACACATACGACTCTAATGGAAAATGGAAAGAAGAAGAAATAATCCTGACGAATGACAAGATTATTGGAGTGGTTGTTAATAACTTTACTGGAAAAGAACAAGAAACGTCGGTTTTTAAAATCAAGTATTCAAAACGATACGGATATCATATAGTGCCTGATTATATGTCAAAGAAGGAGGCTTATAAATAAATGAAACCTATGGATTTAAAGCAATATGAAGAATTCCAACAGTATATCAATAAGTCTGTCAAAGTGACATGTAGTGATGGTACTTTTGATGTAGGTGTATTTTGGGAATCGACAACATGGGGTGACCCAGAGGAAGTAGAAGAGTTAGAAATTTTTCATAAGGATGAGGGATTTGTAAGAACTATACCTTTGTCGGATGTTGAAAAAATAGAATTGGTTAGTGCATAGTAATGTAATAAGTAGCACACTGTAACAGGTGTGTTTTTTTAGTGTTCAAAGAGTAGCAAAGAGTAAAATAGAGTATTGAAGAGTAATATGTGCAATCACATTTGGAACAGTCAGATCAAGACAAGTTATTATGATCAACAACAGAAATGCAGGGTGGAAAAAATAATCCATACCTGCATTTTTTGTGGCAAGACGAGAAAGGAGACGGTGTATGTGAAAGACCCGCCCAGGAAAAGAAAACTACCTAAATTTATTAAGGACGATCTAAGCAGTGTTTAGGTCGTTTTTATTTTGTCCTGGATATGACGTAAAAAGGTCCCTACCCGATCACAAGGGAATAAATTGTGTAGATCGTACCGGTACCGCCCGGAATAAAAAGGAGATTGAAGAAAAATGAGTTTAATTGATGACATTAAGGAAATGGGTGTCGAACTGACATCCGAACAGGAATCAGGTATCACAGCCTATATCGGTAAACACTTTGTATCAAAGTCAGATTACAATGCGAAAGCTACGCAGCTAAAAGATGCAAATGGAAGAATCCAGGAACTAGAAAAACGTGATTTTGCATCAATCGAACAGGACCGTGATAACTGGAAACAGAAATATGAAGGTCTGCAGAAAGACAACACGAACAAGTCCAAAAAGGAAAAGTTCTTTTCATTGTTGGGAGACGACTGCAAGGACCGGGACTATATGCTGTACAAATATGGGGGAGTCGACAAGTTGGAACTGGATGACAAAGGGGAAATCAAAAATGGTGAGAATATCGTCAAGGACCTAAAAGAAAACAATGCAAATTACTTTGGAAAAACACCTTTTGTCGTAGGTTCAACAAGAACCAATCCGGATGATGTACAGACAAGCAAGGATAAGGCAAATGAAGCTCTTAGAGCAGCGTTTGGAAAACTATAAGGAGGAAATATAAATGCCAGTAAATATCGTAAATAGACAAGATGCGGAAGCGATTATCCGCGAACAAGTAGTACAGAATATCTTTCAAGATGCGCCAAAACAGTCAGTGTTCATGAGCATGGCACGTAAGTTGCCAAACATGACATCCAATCAGACACGTATCCGTGTATTGGATTTCTTACCTGAAGCTTACTGGGTTAATGGTGATACAGGAATGAAACAGACAAGCCGTCAAGCATGGGATAACGTATTTATCACTGCAGCTGAGTTGGCGGTTATTGTACCAATTCCTGAAGCTGTATTGGATGATGCAGAATTTGATATCATGGGTGAAGTTACTCCACGTGTTAATGAAGCCATTGGTAAACGTGTCGATGCTGCCATCATCTTTGGTGATAACAAGCCAGCAGAATGGCAGAACGATATCATCACTTTAGCAAGACAGGCAGGAAACAATGTTCCAGTAGCTGATGGAAAAGATTATTTTGATCTGATCCTTGGTGAAGATGGAGTGTTCTCTAAAGTTGAAAATGATGGATATGGTGTATCTGGAGCAATCGCACCATTAAACTTCAAATCTAAATTACGTGGTTTGAGAGATGCGAATGGAAACCCAATCTTCATGCGCGATCCACAGAGCACGGTTCAGTATTCTTTGGATGGAACACCATTGACATTCCCTCAGAACGGATCTTTCTTTGCTGATATTGCACAGTTGGTTGCTGGTGACTTCACTCAGGCAGTATATGCAATTCGTCAGGATGTTACAGTTAAGATCTTAGATCAGGGTATCATCCAGGATCCACAGACAAAGGAAATCGTATACAACCTTGCACAGCAGGATATGATTGCATTGCGTGTTGTATTCCGTATGGGATGGGCATTGCCAAATCCAGCAACTCGCTTGAATGAAGACCGTACAGGATGTGCTTTCGCTTATCTTGAACCAGCGTCTCCTGTTACAACTCAGGCAGTTAAGATCACTGTAAAAGACTCTGGTGGAAACTTGAAAGATGCCAAAGTGAATCTAAACGGAGCCATCTTGAAAACAGATGCTTCTGGATTGGCAACATTCAACTTACGCAAAGGTAACTATCAGGCAAAGGTTACATTGAAAGGATACATTGCACAGACAATTGATATTGCGGTCGATGCATCTGAAGTTACAAAAACAGTAACCTTGGTCAAAGAAGCTGCCTAACAAGGAGGAATGATCTATGTCTAATGTTAATGCATTAAAAGCTCTTGCTGCCAAACTGCTTGACAGTGAGGCTTCATCTATCCCCGGGGATACAAATGCCGAGGTCATCCAATATATTGCCGACAATTACACCAAGCCGGATATCCCGGAGAGTGAATTCACTCCGGCTACTTCTGTATCGCCTGTTTCTGCTGCCGATGCTACTGCACCGGGGGAAGCTTATACACAAGCAGAGATTCAGGCCATCGTAACCTTAGCTAATGCTAACAAAACTGCAATCAATGCTATCATCCAGGCTTTGAAGACGGCAGGACTGATGCAGTGATGTATGTAGATTATCATTACTATATCGACATGTATCTCATGAATCGCACTCCAATTTTAAGCGATGAAGATTTTCTTTTTTGGATAAAGCAAGCAAAAAGGGAATTAGACCATCTTACTTTTGACCGAATCAAAGAAGATGAATCTTTGATCAATAATGATGTAAAAGATTGTCTATGTGAATTAGCTGAGTATTTGTTTGAGCAGTATCGATATACAGAGAGTATTTCTGAAGATGGAACAACAGGGACGTTAAGTTCTTATTCCAATGATGGGGAAAGTGCTACATATGATGTCTCAGCCATGAAAGAGAAGTATTCTGATTCAGCTAAACCTTCTGTTATCTACGGTATCGTTAGCAAGTATCTGAGCCGAACAGGATTGATGTATCGAGGTCTATGATGCCAAATCCAAACTATACGCATACCATTACGCTTTTTCACAAAGTAATTGTTGATCGAAAAGAAGAATGGTCTAGCAAGGTAATTGTAAATTGTTTCTACAAATGTGAAACAACAATATCCCAGAATGGTACGGATGTTACCAAAAGCAATACGTACACAGTACGAATTCCTCAAGAGGATATAGATGTGTCGCTGGATGATATCGTTGTGTATGGCTCTGTAAACGATGAAATAGGGCAGGATATGAATGCGACCCAATTGCTACATAGATATAAGCCGGATGCATTCCGTATCACTTCGATTAGTGATAACACACGCTATCGATTTGGAAAACATATTCGATTAGGAGGCTGATCATGAGCAGTGGTTTTCGATGGCTGAAACCAACAAATACGATCATTGAAGAGAAGACCGGAGGAGATGCTGGTCTTCTCTTTTTAGCCAATGAGGCAGAACGTTTGATGGACCCTTATGTGCCTGCAGATAACTTGGTCCTGGCACAGAACGTTCGAACCTATACACAGGGAGATAGTGGAATCGTACATTATATAAGCCCGTATGCCCATTATCAGTGGGAAGGTAAATTGTACGAAGATCCTAAATACAAGACAGGAGCCTTTACAGATGGAGAAAGGTTCTGGTCAAGACCGAATGTAGGAAAGGTTCCTTCAACACGGAAACTAACGTATTCAAAATTCAGGCATCCTAAAGCAACCAGCCACTGGAATAGAGCGATGATGGTCGCACGAGGGGATGAGCTGTTGGAGTCGTACAGGAACTATTTGAAAGGTAGATCAAGATGACAAAGCATGATGCAGTATATAAGTTTTTTAAGCAAAAGATTGATGAAATAGCAGAACAGACCCTGGGGTTCAACTATTCTTCAGAATCAATCGATCAGATCGCATTGACCACCGATTATTCCGATCGTGTGATCAAGCGATACTTTAAAGGGGCAAAAAAAGTATATGGATTTACAATCACGATTATCCGCCCATATTCAACGGATCTGGACATGTTGAATCTAGAATGCATGAATTTTGTTCAGGAATTCATGGATTGGATAACCGAACAGAACAGAAAGAAAAACTTTCCTGACTTTGGCCCTGACTGCCAGATTCAGGAGATTGAAAATTTACAAAATATGCCAAACCTTTCTGGGATCAATCCTAAGGAAGGCCTGGCAAGATATCAGATACAATGTCGAATCAATTATTTTGACAAGGAGGAAAACAGGAATGAAACTAAGTGAATTGATGCAGGGATATACTCCTAATCCGGATTATGAAGGATGGGTAACCAATGATGATTTTGTTTTAGCCATTAGCACTACTCCTGAAACGCCAGACACAGATGAAGCAGATTACAATGTTGTTCAGCTTGGCATTGAAGGACTAGATGCACAGATGAATCCGATCACTGTGGACAAAACGTATATTCGTGCCGGACAGTCTACGCAGCGTACAGGAAACCAGAGATCTTTCACAATTTCAGGCGACAGATATATCGGTGATGAAGTTCAGGATTATATCTTCAGCCATGATATCAAATATGGTACTGGGAACAAAGTTATCACCGATTATGTATACTTCAACGTTTTGACTGGAAAAGGTGAAAAGGGAAAAGTTTCTATCATCATCAATTCGGATGGTGGAGGAAACGCTGGTGAATCAGCTGCAATTGATGTCGAATTCAGAAAAGTTGGAGACAACCCAACCGAATATACGTATAGTGCAGGTGCTTAGTATGAAAACAAGAATCAATGGAAAGAATATTAGCTTTAACATCTATGATATGAAAGATGCCAAAAAATATGAAGAGGCATTAAAGGTCCTGGGTGAAGAGGAAGCGGCTATCAAGGCCAGCGTGGCCAAGATGGAAGATGGAGAACTGGGAATGTATGTGTTCCTTGAAAAATGGATCAATATGATCAAAAAATTCTTCATTTCAACGACAGGGGTGGATGTCATTGGCGATTGTACAGACATGTTCAAGGCAAATGAAATGTATGATCAGTTCTTAAAGGCAATCGCATCCGACAAGAAGAAATTTGCTCAGTTTTCAACTAAGCGAATTCATTGATGGAAAATATTCTAATCGATGCACTTCCTACATCGGTCGAAATCAATGGAGAGGATTGGCCAGTTGACTGGGGATATAGAGCACTTATCTTGTGCGAGATAGATCTGTTTGCTCCAAATAAATCCGATGAACAGAAAATGATGGAGGTCTTGAATATCTTTTACATGGATAATGTTCCAGATGATCTGGATGAAGCCATGCGTCAATTTCTGTATTTCTTCAGTGGTGGTATATCCAGTGAAGAAACGGGTACAGGTCAGGGATCTTCTTCCGGTAAAAGAGCATATGATTTTGACCAGGATGCTTCTATGATCTATGCAGCTTTCCGAAGCCAGTATGGTATCAACCTGAATCAGACAAGAGACAGAGATCTGCACTGGTGGGAATTCCTGGCCATGTTCAACAGTTTGAATGAAGATCATCTTATCTCAAAGGTGATGTATTGGCGAACGGTCAATCTTAAGGATGTTCCAAAATCTGAGAAGAAATTCATCAAGAACATGAAAAAAAGATATGCGATCCATACGGAACAGATCAAGGTTGATAAAAAAGTCAAACTGGCTAGACGAAATGCTAAGATGAAGGAGTACGTTCGAAAGAGGATGGAAGAATGTCACAAACAAGAAAAGTAGTCTGTCCTCACTGTGGCTATGAAATGCCCATGATTATTCATGACAATGCAGAATGTCAGGGCATCACAGTGCGATGTAAGAATAAGAAGTGCAAACAAATTTTCGAAATAAAAATCAATAAAGGGAAACAGAGCAGATAGAGCCATCATGTGCCAGTTGCTCTCACACAAAGGCAGGTGAGAAAGAGTGGCAAGCAATGATGGTGATATTAAGATTGGCGTGAGCGTTGATAAAAACGGGCTCAAGACCGGTCTGAAACAAACAGAAAAAGAAGCCAAACAAACAGCGGACAATGTTAGCAAGCAGGGAGATAACTCCACCAAAGGCTGGAAGTCCGCTTTTAATTCACTTGGATCACTGTCGAAAAAAGGATTTTCTGCCGTAAGCTCAGCTGCTAAAGTAGCAGCACAGGCATCTATTGCAGCGATTGCAGGTGTCACGGCTGCAATGGGCGGATTGGCGGTTGCAGGTGTTAAATACAATGCATCCATTGAAACTTATCAGACTTCGTTTGAAGTAATGACAGGATCGGCTGAAAAAGCTGCTGAAGTCATCGATAAATTGAAAAAGGTTGGAGCAGAAACTCCATTTGAATTACCTGAGTTGGCCGATACAACACAGTTGCTGATGAACTATGGGTTCACGGCTGATGAGGCAATGGACAAGATGATGATGCTGGGAGATATCTCTCAGGGGTCTGCAGATAAGATGTCGCGTATTGCCACTGCATATGGTCAGATGAGCTCAGCTGGAAAAGTACAGCTTGAGGATATCAAGCAGATGATCGAAGCTGGATTCAACCCTCTTCAGGAAATTTCTGAAAGTACAGGGGAATCAATGGAAAGCTTATACGATCGTATTTCCAATGGTACGTTGTCTGTTGATGAAATCACAGCATCGATGGAGCGAGCAACTTCTGAAGGTGGAAAGTATTTCCAGTCAATGGAGAAACAATCCAAGACCTTTGAAGGTCAGATGTCTACTTTAAAAGACAATGCACAGCAACTGCTTGGCGATATCATGAAACCAATCTCGGAAGAGATGACAAACAGTATTCTTCCGGCGGCCAATGAAGCATTATCAACCCTTTCAAGTGCGTTCGAAGAGGGCGGTCTTGAAGGAATGTTTGAAGCTGGGGCAGGGGTCATCACCAATCTTTTGAACGGTATGAGTTCACAGTTACCAGCTGTTTTTAATACTGCGACAACGATATTAGGTTCACTGGTACAAGGAATTGCTATGGCATTGCCATCCTTGATCAATGCAGCATTATTAGTGATTCAACAGTTCTTAACTACGTTGTCAGAGAATGGCTATCAAATAGCTGCTGGCGGTGTCCAGCTGATTAGTCAATTGTTTGATAGTATATCTGCTAAATTACCGGAATTGATACCACTGGCAGTTCAAGCGGTGGCCAATTTTGTAAGTGGTCTTATTAGTAACCTTCCAAAGCTATGGGATTCGGCCAATCAGTTATTTTTGAGTTTAGTACAAGGTATCGTTGATAGTATTCCGGAGCTTGTTAGACAAGTCCCAACGATTATTGCTAATTTCATAGGATCATTGATCCAGCATTTACCTAATATCTTAACTACTGGAGTGCAATTGTTAGGCGAATTGATAAAAGGTATATTAAGTGCAATACCATCCTTGATTGCAGGACTTGGTGATGTCGTATCGAATATGATCAACTATATCCAGAATATTGATTGGCTGGATGTAGGTATGAATATAATACGAGGCATTGGAAATGGTATTGCAAGCATGGGATCATGGCTGATTGACAAAGCGGTAAGCTGTGTTCAAGGAGCTTTTGATTCAGTCTTAGGTTGGCTCGGCATTCACTCTCCTTCCAGAAGGGCCAAAAAAGAAATTGGTTATAACTGGGTCGAAGGCGAGGCAGAGGGCCTTGATGAGAAAACACCGGAACTGGAAAAGGCAGCCACAAGATCGACACAGGCGGCCTTTGATGCCAGCAAGAAGGAAGTGGCATCTAGATTCGTATCCTCTGCACAGGGCAGGGCATACGATCATCCTGCAGCCGCATATATTGATGATTCTAATGGTACGGATACAGGCTCTACGGATGATGCACCAATCATTATCAATAATCAGTTCGTAGTCGATAGTGATACGCTTGTTGAGAAAACAACGAAGGCAACGATCAAGAAGATCAGTCGCGACCAGAAAGGAAAGGGGCGTTATAAGAAATGATAGAATATACTTTTCAAACAGATCAGATCTATAGCGCATCCTACGGAGTGCGTATAATTGATAGCTATCCAACGATACAATATGGATCACCAAATTATACACAAATTTCCATCCCAGGAAGAAAAGGTACACTGACCAGTACAGATGGCACCTATAGCGACACAATCATAACGATGGATTGCGATATCACTTTAATTGATGCGGTAAGCGTTGATTTACAATATCAACAATTCATAAGTCGTCTTATGCAATCAAAGTGCTTATCTTTGGAAGGCATGGAGTCGAGCTATTTCAGGATAAAACATGTTGAAATAAGTGATTATGATAGATACTCAGATATTTCTATCGAATTTCAGTTAACGATTACTTGTGATCCCGGAGTATATCAAAAAGATGGTGATCGATTCATAAATGTATTGAATAATCAAATAATCAACATTTATAGCGTATCGGAACCAATCTACCGAATTGAAGGAACAGGAAAATGTACATTGACAGTCAATGGAAACACATTAGATTTAGATTTAACAGAGCCGGTTTGCATTGATACAGAACGTCAGGAAGTAATATTGGCGTCTTCAAAAAATCTAGCTAATACCCTTATAAATGGTGATTTTGAAGATTATTATTTAAATCCAGGAGTGAATACAATTACGATATCTCCTGGATTTGTTTTAACTTTAAAACCACGCTGGAGGTGGTTGCATCCATGATTCAATTATATAAAAAAGGAAACACCAATTATGATCAAAACGGTGATATTGTACTGACTCCTACCAAATGTCTTTTAGATTCAACATTGAATGGAGACTGGTTAGGATCGTTAGATCATCCATTAGATGAGGATGGAAGGTGGAAGTGGATACAGGATGATGCGGTTATAAAAGTACCGGCTTCCGATGGAAAAAAACAACTGTATCGTATCGTTAACTATGATATTGATGATAATAAGGGTGTTACATGTGATCTGGAACATATTTTCTATGACAGTATGGATGATTGCTGGATTGATGATAAACGCCCGACCGATACGAATGGTCAGGGTGCATTGGACTCAATTATCACAAATTCTAAATACACTGGATCATCGGATATATTGCGATTATCGACAGCCTATTATGTGGACAAAAACCTGATGGAGGCGTTAAATGGTTCAGATGAAAATTCCTTTATCTCAAGGTGGGGTGGAGAAATATATTTTGATAATTTTCATGTGTCAGTAAATAATCGTGTTGGATCTGACAGAAATGTAGAGATTCGTTACGGAAAGAATATGAATGGCATGCATATCAGTACAGATATGCGAGATATCGTAACTCGTATCAAACCGAAAGCTTATAACGGCCATACTATGACAAATAATGGTGTCGTAGACAGTCCAAATCTTGATAAATATCGAATTGTCCATAAAAAGGCAATGGAATTTAGTAATATCAAGATGCGTGAAGATGCACAGGAAGATGATGAAGAAAATGGCATCATCGTATGTGATACACAGGAACAACTGGACGCAGCTTTACGGAATGCAGCACAGGAGCAGTTTGAACTTGGCATTGATGCACCTACTGTAAGTGGGGAAATCAATGTTTTTCTTTTGCAAAATTCAAAGGAATATGAAGATGTAAAGGAACTTGAACAGGTGTGCCTGGGTGATACGGTTCACTGTCGAAACAAACGCATTGATGTTGTATCTGAAACCAGGGTTGTTCGTTTAATCTGGGATGCAATCTTGAAAAAAGTCAATTCTGTAGAAATAGGAGAATTATCTTATAACTATTTTGATGATGTCGATTCAGTTAAGACGGCGGTTGAAAAAGTAATAAATGTAGAAACAAATACGGTAATTGCAGAAAAAGTGCAAGGTGTTATCAGTGCTGCCAATGCCGTGTTGATGGCACAAAAGGACAGGGCGAATAAAACAGAAGTTAAAGCAATCTTGATGCAAGATACAGATCCAGAATCTCCTTCCTATGGTGCATTGTGTCTGGGAACACAGGGCTTGATGCTTGCAATGGAGAGAACAGAAGACGGCAGTGATTGGAAATGGGGAACCGCTATAGATTATCGTTCGATTCATGCTGATTATATAATCACTGGTATTCTTTCGGATTTGAATGGAACATTCTATTTAAACATGGAGACTGGAGAGCTAGTCATGAATGACGGAGAGTTCAAGGGAATCTTGAACACCTATAAAGATGTTGGTATAGGAAATTGGTTATATTTAGGTACACAAGCTACGGATGGTAACTTTTCAGCATCAGGAATCACAGTTGGACCTCTTGATTCAGGAACAGATAATAAACCAGTAATCAACATGTGGGGGAATATCAATAATGGATCGGGGTCAATTAATATTGTTCCATTCAGCGGGGATGATAGCTGCAGTATATTCTTGACTCGAAGCGGAAATGATAAATCAATCCAAATCAGAACACCCGTGCTTACGATTAATGGAAAAGGCGGACTGACCGGAACATACAGAGTCGAAAATTCATTAACTGTTGAAAAAGGGATCGTTACAGGAGTCAATTGATGGCGCAGTCATTTCAAACGTTTATCGATACGTATAACGGCACCGGTCATGATGTTGACGGATATTACGGTGCTCAGTGCTGGGACGGATATGCGTTCTATGATCAATGGCTAGGGTACAATCCGATTCATTGTACTGCTACCGGAGGAGCCCGTGATTTATGGGAGCAGAGGAACAGTAATGGAATTCTGAACAATCATGATATTGTGACAGGTAATCCTCAAAACGGTGATATTGGAGTATGGACCAATGCATACGGAGGAGGATATGGTCACGTTGCCATGTATTACAACGGTCAATGGATGGGGCAGAATCAAGGTGGTGCGGCATATCCTGGTGGAGGTGCGGTGTTTAATATCGTTTCTCTATCTTGGCCAGATGGTGGATTGTTGCGACCAAAATGCTACTCAGGAGGTTCTGGTGGTACAAAACGAGTTCTAGAGTTAGATTTGCAAAACGGCATTATTATCGGCGCACGCTGGATTGAAGTAGAAATATAGGAGGTACACAAAATGAACTATATATCATTGATGAGTCGAGGGGTCACACCGTGCATCGATTGTATGCAGTATGATACTCTACGATATGCAGAATTTATGGTTTCAGAAGACATACAAGGTAAGAATTGTGTATATGAAATAGAAACATCGCAAAATAAGGAAGTAAAAGGAGACTGCAGTATATCTGAGGATAATGTGGTCTCTTTTTTGATACCAGAAAATATAACCGCAAAATCTGGAGGATATAAAGGTCAACTGATTTTTGATGATCGATTAGGAAGCTTTCCATTTTTGATTCGTGTTACAGAGGCGCCGCATCAAAGTGATGATCCATATGAAGTCGCATTGTCTGAAGTACGACAAGCAACGCAAGAGTGTATCGCAGCAACAAATGAACTTGAATCGATAAAGTCAGCAGCTGAAGATGCTACAAGTTCAGCGAATAGTGCTGCTAGTGCTGCAAACAGTGCAGCAGATCAATGGAATGAGATGAAACCTAGTATCGATGGCAAAATTCAAGAAATGAGTAATATCATTAATCGATTTGGCGATATAAATCCGGAAGATTTGGTTACACCTCAAGAATTACAAACAGCGATTAACGAGGTGAAACAATTGATCAACGAAATGAAACTAGGATCAACCGATGTCATGGTGGAGGCCGACAATGAGAGTGCTTAAATTTAAAGTGAATCAGCAGAAACTAGAAAAAGATCCATCATGTGATTTTCAAAATATCATTCAAGGTTCGAAAAAATACTTGTGTTGTTGTTTTTCTTTTGACGAGGATCTACAGAATTATCGTAAGGTGGCTTGCTTTATCAAAGAGAAAGCCATCGAATATGTTCCAATCATAAATGACAGATGCTTTGTTCCGGATTCAATCGCACAAAGCAATGTGATTAATTTCTTTATCACTTTTGTTGAAGGTGAAGAAAAGTTCGAAACCAATCAGATCTACGTTAGGCAGGTGAGGATGCAATGGAAACATTAAAAGAAGCCTTACAGGCGTTTGATGCATTATCTCAAGAAGTTCAATATTGTGACATTGATCCTGAAACTAGAGAGATTTTTGTTCCAGACACATATTCAACATTGGGGGTTGAATCAGATGAAGATGTAGAAAGAGTATATTTCAAATGTCCCAAAATTGTTGGCGATAATATCGATCTATCAGAACTCTTTATCTTTGTAAATTATGAAAATGCAGCAGGAGAAAAAGACCGTTATTATTGTGAGGATATGAAAGCAGATGGTGACTATATCACATTTAGCTGGTTGATAAGTAGAAAAGTTGCAAAAGCACGTGGAATAGTCCGTTTCATCGTATGTGCAAAAAAATCGATTGAAGATGATGTAACGAATGAATGGAATACCACGGTTGCTCGTTCTCAGGTTCTTGAAGGATTGGAACCAGATGAGTCTTTTGAAGAGACATATCCAGATATAATTAATCAAATATTACAAGAACTAGATGAAATTAAAGCAATGGGCGGCGCAGGAGCACCGTCTTTTTATGTAAATGAAAAAGGCCATTTAATTGTTAAGTACGAAGAATAGGAGGATTGATTTTATGGCAAGAGAAGTAGACTTAGGATGTATTGTTCCAAGCATTGGAGTTAATGGGAACTGGTTCATAGGAGAAACAGACTTATTGAAACCGTCTCGTGGAGAAAAAGGTGATCAGGGAGATCAAGGCCCTCAAGGCGTACAAGGTGTACAGGGTCCAGCTGGCGAGGATGGAACTGGAGTAAATATCAAAGGTTCTGTAGTTGATGAATCTGAATTACCAGGAACTGGTACAGCAGGAGATGCATACTTAGATAATTCAGGTACTTTGTGGGTTTATGTCGGTTCTGGCGGAGATTCAACAAATGGAAAATTTAAAAATGCTGGAAATATCAAAGGTCCTAAAGGAGATAAAGGTGATCAAGGCGAACAAGGACCTCAAGGAGAAAAAGGTGAGAAAGGTGATCAAGGACTTCAGGGGCCTAAAGGTGAAACTGGATCTACAGGTGCTCCAGGTCAGCAAGGGCCTAAAGGAGATCAGGGTGAGCAAGGTCCACAAGGTCCACAGGGGCCAGCTGGTAAAGATGGTGTCACTCCAGAGTTGAGCATAGAGGACGGTCACTTAATCGCAACATACCAAGAATAGAGGTGGCATCATGGCAAGACGAGTTGATCTTGGCAACGTGATGGGTCCGCAAGGGAATCAAGGTGTTCAGGGGCCAAAAGGAGATCCTGGCGCTAAAGGTGCTGATGGGGTATCTGTTACAAGCATTGAGCAAACAACAGAATCATCTGCTGATTCTGGAACAAACGTGATTACTGTTACTCTATCAAATGGTGTTAAGCAAACGTTTAATGTCAAAAATGGAAGCAAAGGTTTGACGGGGGCTAAAGGTGATAAGGGAGACACTGGACCACAGCCCCCTCTTACTGATAATTTGACATCAACAAGTACAACATCCGCTTTGACTGCGGCGAAAGGAAAAGAATTAAATGACAAAATCACGTCATTGTTAGCTGGTAATGATGCAGCTATGACTGAACAATAGGAGGTAAAGTATTATTATGTCTTTATTCAGATTTAAATCGAAAGGAAAAATACGTCAACTGGTCGACCTGGTATATCCGGTCGGCTCTATTTATATTAGCACCGCTTCAACGAATCCAGGAACCTTGTTTGGTGGTACTTGGGAAGCGTTTGCTCCTGGTCGAGTTTTGATTGGCGCCGGTCAAGGAGATGATGGTACTACAAGTATGTCCTTTACTTCTCTAGGAACGTATGGAAAATACAAGCATCAACACAATCCAGGAACTCTTGGTGCGGATTGGAACCATTTCGTAAGCGGCAACCGAATGTATATGGATTATCGAGAAATCAATAATGGAACAAATTATCCCGAGAACATGCGACTCTATATTGGATCATCAGATTTACAGTCAATGAACGATCGAACTGATAGTGAAACAAATGCATCTCAAATTGGGATATCTGGCAAAACTGAAAATACAGATAATATCATGCCTGGCATTGGTGTATATATGTTTAGACGTACCGCTTAGGTATGTCCTTTACTACCGGTTCAACAGGTGGTAAATATAAGCATCATCATGATTATGGACTACAATTTAGAGAGTATTACGGTTTAATCGGATCTAAAATTCTTGTGCAGAATGGTGATGATTGGGCGAATCCAACTAATGCAGGTTATCAAGTTTCAGAGACTTTTAGTAAAACATCTCATGAAAAAGAAACAACAAATGCTGATGTTTATGTTTCATATGGTAAAACAAAAATAGCTGATAACATTATTCCTTATTTTTCAGTTTATATGTGGAAGAGAGTTAGCTAATTCTCTTCCATATGTTAACAACGATATAAGGATTTTGAATGTTTATAGCATCGTTGTTACAGTTTTCTCCACCATTGGTTGTCCCATAAGTGGCGTTTGTTCCTGATCCAATTTGTGATCTATCTCCAGCACCGGCAATCATTAAAGGTCCACCCATACCTGTATGTGTGTGCTGTGGCAATTGAGATTCCAATAATTTAATTAAATAATTTCCACCTTCTGCTCCAGACGTAAAGGACATACTAATGCTCATAGTAATCTGCTAGCAGTTCAACACATTTACGTTTCAATTCAAGTTGTGGATGAACGTATAAATTCATTGTAATTGATACGTTTGAATGCCCTAAGAGTTCAGACAAACTCTTATAATCACAACCACACTCGATACATCGTGTCGCAAATGTATGCCTTAAAGAATGAAATTTACGATGTGGTAAATCTAAATCTTTGAGTTGTCGATTGTAGTACAACCTATATTTATTCGGTTCTATATATTTTTCTTTTCCTGTAACGATATATTCATTATCTAATCCACGGAGGAGTACAGCGTATTGCATGATCCACTTATTTAAAGGAATCGTGCGAATGCTGGAACGTGTCTTAGGTGCTGTGATATTTAACTTGGAACCATCTTCCTTTGTGTATGTTCGTATAATTGTTTTATTGATGTGTAGAAGTTGTGTATCAAAATTAATGTCTGACCATTTAAGAGCACAGAGTTCACCAATTCTTAGCCCTGTATGAATAGTCAGAAGAATACCAAAGTTTTTATTTGTTATTTTAGATTGGAGGGAATTAATCAATGCTACTTGATCTGATTTTTCAAAAATTTCTACCTCCTTAGGCGGAGAATAAGGAAGCTGTATTTCTACTTCTTTTCCTAAAGTAAGTTTTAATACAGCAATAATATCTTGAGCGTATTTTTGAGAAATACCTCCTTTTCCATCGCATCGACCTTGCTTTAATCGATTCAAAATGAATTCTTGAAGTATATCATTATTCAATTGATCTACTTCATAATCACCTAGATTAGGAATGATTTGGTTATGCGAGATATTACAGTAGTTTGTAAATGTAGAATATTTCAGATAAATTTTTTGGTTTTTCAACCAGTCTAAAACTAAATCTTTATATAGCATGAGAGCACTTCCTTTCATGCTTTTATTTTATAGAAAGAGGTAAGAATATGAGTGAAGAAGTTAAGAACAATGAAGAGATCTATAATGATGATCCTATCTATGAAGAACCTTCAAAAAACATCAAAATCGGTGATCTAGATATCACACTTTGCAATGAATTGATCCAGGAAATCAATGATAATCTAAACATCACATTTGTTTGTGAATCTGAAATCGATGTTATTCAAAATGCGTTCGAAGCAAACAAGAATCCTATCGTGTATGGTGATGATTCTTATACTGGTTATACCATTATTGATGAATTTGGTTATAAGGTAGATAAACAAGATAAAACTATTTATCGCATTACTTTATCCAAACCAGAAGGAGAAGAACCGGAAGGTGGCTTAACACAAGAACAGGCATTTGCCATTGCATATGCAATTCCTTTGATGACAAATGATCAAATCTTACAATGTGTATCTGTATTGACTGAATGGAAAGAATTCATTGGTGGAAAGATGGAAGCTAACCAAAGATTCCAATTCAATAAAGAGGCATGGGAATCAAGACAAGAAATTCCGGTTGTTTTAGAAGGGCAAGAACCTGGAATCAACACTGCAGCACTATATCAGAGAATTGAAAGTTCACATGCTGGAACCAAAGAAGATCCTATTCCATATTCACAATTGATGTGCGTATATAAAGATAAATATTATACAGAAAATGGAGTCTTATACCTATGTTTAGAAGATAGTGGACAGCCTCTATACGCATCATGCGAATCCGTCCCACGTTATCTTCAAAAAGCTGAATAGAAAGAGTGAGGTTAATGAAAAAAATGAAGATGTTTGATTTTATGGACGCATATAATTCACTTTTAGGAGCGATTATTGCATTCTTAACGATGATTTTCGGTGAACATTGGTTTTTGTTCGCTTTTTTCTTGGTTCTAAACGTCATCGACTGGATCACTGGTTGGATGAAATCAAGAATGGCCGGAAAAGAGAATAGTGTCAAAGGCTGGCAGGGAGTTCTTAAAAAATTAGGATACTGGTTGATGATCGCCTTTGGCTTCGGTATTGCAGCGTGTCTGATTGAAGTAGGTTCTACGATTGGTATTGATCTTCAGGTCACTACGGTACTTGGATGGTTTGTCCTGGCTTCATTAATTGTGAATGAAGCACGTTCAATCGTTGAGAATTTTGTAGAGGCCGGATTCAATGTGCCAATGATCCTGCAGAATGGACTAGAAGTGGCTGATAAATTGATTAATAAAGAAAATGAGAGCGAGTAATCGCTCTTTACTTAGGAGTTTAAAAATATGAACTATATCGATTTTAAAAATCAAGTCTTAGGACGTGCCTATGATCTAGATGGGTATTATGGAGCCCAGTGCTGGGACGGTGCAATGTACTATCTAGAACGATTGGGATACAGTCGCATCCATTGTTCAACATCCGGTTATGTTAAAGACATTTGGAACAATCGTGCATCGAATGGTATCTTGAATTTCTGCGATGAAGTCAGCGTGATGCAACCAGGAGACATTGCAGTGTTCTTTGAATGTTCTGCGACTCCTTATTCTCATATTGCAATCTTTGACAGTGATGCAGGTGGAGGATATGGTAATTTCTTAGGCCAGAACCAAGGAGGCGCTGGTGGAGCTTTTAACATCGTAAGGCTTCCATACAGTGCTACATTCGCTACTGCCTTCAGACCTAAATGTTTCAGTGGTGGTGGAAGTGCATCCGATAGTTATGATCCAAGCATGCTGATACCTGAAATTGGCGTTGCTACTTTTAGAAACGATATTCCAATCACAGTGCATCGTGATAGTCCAACTGGTCCTGCTTTTGGCGCAATGTATAAAGGAGAAGTCCAACAGTATGATTACAAATTAGTTGGATTTGGGCATCGTTATATCTCATGGAAATATGACAAAGACCCAAGCATTCGTGTCTTTGCAGCAGTATCACCTACCGAAGCTAGACCAGCTGAAGGCAGTGATGATCAATGGGCAACTTTTAGTGAAGTAAAGGAAGAGAATCCATCTGTTCCGGTTGATCCAGAAAGACCGGATGAAGAACCGGAGAAACCGGATTTCTCTGAAAAGGTAAAACATTGGGGTTGTGATATTTCGGAACATCAAGGAGACTTTGATGTATCGAAGTATGAATTTGTAATCATTCGTGCAGCATATGGTACGAATGAGGATAAATACTTCTTAAAAAATGTAGAAAAATGTAGAAAAGCTAACATTCCATTTGGTGTGTATCTATATGACTATGCGCTAAATGATGAGCAAGCACTGGAACAAGCTAGATTCCTTTACAATTTATTAAAAGAACATGATATCGTGCCGGATCTTGGTATCTGGTTCGATATGGAAGATGTAGATGGTTACAAAGGCAAAAATGGTGTGATGAATAAAGATAGATGCACCAGTTCTTGTAAAATCTTCTGTGAATATTTCAAAGAGCGCGGATATTATGTAGGAATTTACGCATCGGAGAGTTGGTTTGGAACATATATCGAAGAAACAGGCTATCCTAAATGGATCGCTGCTTGGATCTCAAATGATGGCAATCTAAATGCGGATCGTTCCGAATTATGCGACCTATATCAATACACTTCGAATCCAATTGATAAAGATGTAATGTATGTAGAATTTGATGTATTTAAATCAAAACCAATTGAAGTGGAAGATCCAGAAGATAAACCGGATATTCCAACATTCCCTCAATTCGATACAGAAGCCTTAAATGAATATTTAAAAGTTTGGGCAGAAATCGGTAATCGAATTTTGGGAAAGAAATAGTGACAGAAACACTTAAAAACAACAATTGAATAACTACTTAAACTAACTGTGTAAAAAAGCCTGCCTTCTAACGAGGGCAGGTTCTTTTTTTGTGCTGAAATAAATTCAGATATATCAATCTTTTCCCTAGATCCATCTTCATTAATACCAAATACCTCTATCCTATTTATATTATTAAGGCCAATCTTATCTAAAAACAAAGATAGATCTTCAGGCTTGATTTCGATTTCCAATTTGATCACCTCCCGATTAATAGTGTAGCGATCAAATCTTACAAAATCATGACAAGTCTATATTTCTTGGAAAAACTAAAGTTCACGCTTATTAATTTACATAAATAAAGTAAAAAAATAAATTTGTTGCCAATTTGTTGCCAATTTGTTGCCAGTAGACACCTTTTTCAAGGCTCTAGAACAGGCAAAAGCCCTTTAAGTAAGGGAAATTACCTAAAGGGCTTTGCCAGAAAGTTTTAAGAAAGAAAATTGTATATACCTTTATATATGGGAAAATTACACTGTTTGTTGCCAATTTGTTGCCAATGAATTTATATTAAAGAGTATTTATTGCATCCAAAAGCACTTTGTCATCAAGATGTGTATATACCTTTTCGGTCAAATCCATAGCACCTGAATGTCCTAAAATCTTTTTGATAGTTCTTGGTTCTATCTTATGATCGGCTAAGAGACTTGCACAAGTATGACGAGTTTCATGCGGTCTGTGATTCATTCCAAGCTCTTCCATTGTTGGGTTCCAATAATTTTTTCTAAAGTTATGATATCCAAATTTTGTTCCTTTAGCATTTAAAATCAGATGATTCGTTTTGCCTTTTTCTTTCATAAATTGTTTGAAGAAAGGGAGCATTTTATCGGCAATCGGAACAGTACGAATGCCATTCTCTGTTTTGCTGTCACCAATTTCAAACACATGTCTATCCAAGAATACATCTTCTTTGGTTAAACTCAATAGCTCCTCGATTCGTACTCCTGAGTAAATCATAATCAATATTATCTGAACAGTTCTTTTGTCTTTGCTTTTCCACAATGTATCAATTTCCTTCTTGGTAAAGATATTCTTTTTCTTCTTGTTTGGGTTTCTATTGCGTAGGCTGGATAAATCAACAGCTTGGCTAAAATCAACGGTGGTTATCTCATATTTAATAGCGTATTTATATAGCATATTAATCAATGTTTTATACCTCTTCAAGGTTGGAGCGTTCTTGCCACTTTCCTTGGCTGCGTTTTCAAAATCAAAAGCTCTCAGCTTACAAAATGGTTTGTCATAATAGTTTTCTAATATAGAGAAGGCAGCTTTATAACCTTTTTCAGATGAATCGCTGACTATTTCAAAGTGCTCCTTGCTCCAAGCATCGTATACTTGTTTAAGTGTTGTGTTTTTCTTGCTTAGGTTGTATGGAGTCTCATTATACTTTAATAACAATTGATATGCTTTTTCCCATGTTTCTGCACTTCCAATGATCAGGCGAGAATACTTTCCAGTTTGATTATCTTCATCAATGATGTAAACAGCTGGGGCTTTTGCGACATAAGGTTTTCTTCTTTTTCCAGATAAATGACTAATTGTTCCAAACCCATTTGGCAGTCTTCTATATTTGTTCTTTTTCATGATAGTACCCATCCTTTCTTTTCTTGCTAAAATTTGGTAAAATGGGTACATAAAAAGTTATATGACTAGTGCTCATACTTTTTATGTACAAGGTGTATTGCCAGTACACCTCTTTAACAACCTTCAGCATTGCCAGTGCTGGAGGATTTTTTTATTTGACATTTTCTTAGTGAATCAATTACAATAATATTACCGGAGGTACTTACTCCTCGACAGGTCAATAGTTGGGATGTCGAGGACGAAAGAGGACGTAGAGTGGGCTAAGAGCTTAAATCAGTTGGCTCGTGAACAGCTCAAAATAAGGCTTCTAAATGATATTCGATTTGATATCACAGTCTGTCAACATGAGGGCTGGGATTATAAGGAGTATCTTAACAGTCTTAAAAAAATCATTGATGGTTTCTTGAAACAAGATTCAACATCCTAGAAAGGAATAGGGAAGAGGTGTAGAAATGGAAATATTTATTGTTTGTTTATCGGCTAATATATTGGGTATAATTTTGGGCCACATTATATATCAAATATATGATCAGAATAAAAGAAATGATATTTAAACCAATCATAAAAAGAACAAAATTTGGATTTTCAGGATTATTAAACAAAATATGAAGATATTTGACACCTAAAAATAAGTTGAAAGAAATCATAAAAAAACAAATAAACAAAAAGATAATACAGTTTAATATTTGTTTATTACGGTATCTTTTTATATCAGGATTTTGTGCTTTTTTGTCAAGGTTGATACTTTGTTGAATCCATAAATATTGCTTTTCAACATAATCCACAAAATCAGACCATTCAATGGAACTCCATAAATCAAAATCGGCGCTTTTAGACTTCTTCAAAAGCTTAATAGAAATATCATACAAATCATCAGGGACATATTGAAAATTGGTATAAATAACATCTCTGATTATTTCTAAAACTTTATCTGGTTTAGTTCCTAAATTTGTAAAGCAAATCTCCCTATATAAAGGTGTATAAACAAAAGTTAACTGATTATCTAAAAGTTTCCTATTCGTGTTCAGTTTTATATTGAAAATTCCGAATATAAAACCAATAACAGTTGAAAAAAGCACTAAGAAAATATCTAATAAATAATCCATAAAAATACCTCACAGTCCAAGAATATTTTATCACAGAGAGGGGATGAGAATATGACAAAAAAAGAAAGAGAACAGATCCATGATAGGCTGACATATCAGATGATGGAAAATGTAAATCGTCATGCAGCTGTTCAAGAGATGATACAGGAAGAGGACAAAGAAGGTAGCCACATGGTAAAGCTAACAGTTGCTTTCTGCGCCGGATGTTTGGTAACACTTGCTGCATCCATGTTGCTCACGATGCTTTAGAAAGGAGGTGTCCATATGAACGAACCGAGATTCACGGGGATGAATGTTCCAATTGAAGCAGCCGCAAACGCTATGAATAAAGATCAGGCGTTTATTCGAGTTGCATTACAAAGGAAAATTCTTCCCATCGGAGCAGCCATGAAGATGGAAGACGATTCACGGAGATATGCATATTACATATCACCAAAACTTTTATATGAATACACGGGATTTATCTATGAACCCGCATTAAAAAAAGCGCCTACACCGACCAAAGTAGAGAGCGCTTAATTGATGGATTCCCTTTTAAATCCATCTCTATTTTAACACAATACGTTCCTGGTCTACAAGCAGGGCATCGGAATTCCCCTTAATTCTGAATCAGTCTTTTAAGCTAATACCAATCGATAATGTGCCAATTCGAACGGTGATCATATTGTAAATTCTAACATGTGTCCGGTGTCTTGCTTGTAGGTCAGGAGCCAAGAAAAGGAGTTTAAATGATGAAAGAAATAACATTAACGGAAGATAAGCTGACAAAATCAGTAGCAGAAGCTGTATCAAATATTTTAAAGGAAGCTCCAAAAGACGAAGAGTGCTTTGGAGATTTCGTAATAGTACATACGATCCTTGGAAGCATGATTGCATCTGAATTACGCAGAATTTTGTTCGGGGGGGGG
>ENA-OROD01000506-OROD01000506.1-human-gut-metagenome-genome-assembly--contig:-NODE-506-length-37849-cov-28.169260_pt1 | contig 37849 bp, 34 predicted proteins | sample MGYA00242123_ERZ509038 | MGnify/ENA primary metagenome ERZ509038 (study PRJEB26280, sample SAMEA2338719) | human gut metagenome | biome: human gut; feature: human-associated habitat; material: faeces... | reverse complement strand
TTCCGCTTTTTCTCTTCTGAATACGAAAGATGCCCGGTTGCTGCTTAATCCATAACCGGGTTTCTCGACAAACTGAGGCAGGCGGCTTTTAGCCGCCTGCCTTTCTTGTCCTGCGCCTGTCTTTCATGAGCGCAGGACAAATTGGAAGAGAATAGAGAAGAAATGGCGCTTCATCTGTGGCGATGAGCGGGTACAGCGTTCAGGGAAAATCAGATGTGCTGCTTCAGGACCTCGAGGAACTTGCGGCAGTCATCGGGATAAATGGCGCCCATATTGGCCACCTGGAACATATTCATGGCCAGATACTTGCCCTTGCCGGGATATACGGTATAACCGGCATTGGCCAGCTCCAGCACGAACTGCGTCACGTCCTTGCCCTCGGGCAGGAAAACGGAGGTCACGGTGTTGGACATCTGCTCCTCCGGCAGCAGGAACTTCAAACCCATGGCGCGCATACCGTCACGCAGGATCTTGGCGCACTCCTGATAGCGGGCAATACGGCCGGCCAGCGTCTCACGATCCAACGTCCAGTCCAGCGCGGCATCCAGCGCCCAGAACAGGGTAACGTTGGGGGTATTGGGGGTCTGGTGGCACTTCTTGGCCATGGCATAGTGCTTGCCCAGATTCAAATAGACATTCTTGCCCTGCTCGGCAGGCACGCTCTCCAGCAGGTCGCGCTTAGCGCAGATGTACGCGGCGCCGGGGAAGGCGCCCAGACATTTGCCGCCCACGCTGGTGCAGATGTCGATATTGTTGTTGACCACATCGATGAACTGGCCGGCAGCGGCGCTGACGCAGTCCACAAACAGGCGCTTACCATACTTTTTGGCCAGCAGACCCACTTCATGTACGGCGTTGATCATGCCGGTGCTGGTCTCATGGAACACCATGCAGATAAAGGTGATCCGGGGATTGGCCTTCAGGGCTTCCTCGATCTTCTCCAGATCGTACATATTGGCCCAACCGAACTCCAGACGTACAGTGGGGACATTGTATTTCGTCAGGATCTCATCCAGACGGCCGCCGAATTCGCCGTTGTTCAGCAGCAGGGCCATATCGTCGCCCTTGAACACGGAGCTGAGGCAGGTCTCGTTGGCAGAGGTGCCAGAACCGGAGACCACCAGAGACTCATAGCTGTCATCCGCCTGGAACAGACGGTTGATCTTCTTTTGCAGGCCGGCAAACATTTCTTCAAATTCGGGACTTCTGTGGCAGATGTCATAATGCATCAGCGCTTCACGGACGGGAGCTTCTACCATAACGGGGCCGGGACTGAACAACAGAGATTTCATCTTTTTATATTCTCTCTTTCATTAAAGTCCGATGCGCCAGCAAGTGTTTTCCCGCACCGGCAGCCTTATAGTAGCATCGTAATGTGGGTTTGTCAACATTTATTTGTTGATATTTCTGTAAATAGCAATAAATATACTCGCTAATTGTGTGATAACGTGGGAATATAGCGAAAAGCGAGTGCGGATACTACGCAAAATGTGGAAAAACGCAGATTTTAGCAGATGGTACAAAAAATTTTTCACAAAAAGAAAAAATGGAGTGCATTTTCAAACGTATTCCGTTATAATGATGTGAGAAAAACACCAAAGCCGCAGAATGGCGGTTTTGAAAAACAGTCAAAAGGCGGTCAGACACTATGCAGCAGGTAAGACGGGAAAGTATCAAGGAGCTGCTCCGCAGCACAGGCTTTGTCAACGTGCAGGAGCTGGTCACGCGGTTCGGCGTATCCTCCGAGACCGTTCGCCGCGATCTTGAGGCGATGGAGAAGGACGGACTGGTGCGGCGCATCCACGGCGGCGCCGTCAGCACACAGCCGCTGGTCAGCGAGTCCGCCTATACCCTCCGCCGCCAGATCCATACGCCGGAAAAGCAGGCCATCGCCCGCACGGCTGCGGATCTGATCTGCGACGGCGACACGGTGCTGATCGCGCCGGGCACCACGACGCTGGAGATCGCCTCCCAACTGCGGCAGAGAGTGGAGCTGACGGTCATTACCAATTCACTGCCGGTGGCAATGGAACTGGCGGGCTGTCCGGGCATCAGCGTGTTCTGTCTGGGCGGGCACCTGCGGGGGGATGATTTTTCCACCTCCGGTATCACGGCGATGCAGAATCTGAACATGTTCAACGCCAACAAGCTGATTATCGGCATCGGCGGCATTACGCCCCAGCGGGGCCTGACGGATTACCGGATGGATGAATCCGCGCTGCTGCGGATCTTTGTGGAGAAGGCGGACTGTGTGATCGGCATTGCGGATCACAGTAAATTCGGCGTGACCGCCATGTATAATATCTGCCCGGCCAACCGGCTGAACCATCTGATCACGGATTCCGGTACGCCGGAGGAGCTGTATAAGCCTTTTTCCGATATGGGCGTTCAAGTGCATATCGTGAATACAGAAGCAGATACAATGTAAGAAAACCGGACACTTCAGCGCTGCTCGCCGTAAAGCGGCGCTGATTTTGTCTATTTTGACCATTTCTGTCAGCGGATTTTTGAAAATTGGTAGAACTTTGCCCGAAAACCTTGACAAACGAAATCCCTGCTGATACACTTTTTTCAACAAATAACAACATATGGATGTTTGTGAGCTGAATTACAAACAAGTTGCGACGAAGCAACGCACCTTTCTCTGATTGAGGGGAAGGACTGCGTTGCTTTTTATTTTTTCACTTGACTGAGGTAGTTATGGAGAAAGCTTACTATTTGGGATTAGATCAGGGCACAACGGGTGAGACCGCCCTTTTGCTGGACCGTGACATGCGCGTGGTGGCCAGAGGCTACCACGAACACCGGCAGTTCTTTCCCAAGCCGGGCTGGGTCGAGCACGTCCCGCAGGAGATCCTTGACAGTCTGCTGAAAGCGGCGGAGCAGGCCATGCGGAACGCCGGCGTCTGCTGGGAGCAGATCCGCAGCATCGGCCTTGCCAATCAGGGAGAGACGTGTCTGATGTGGGACCGGTATACCGGCGAACCGGTATATCCCGCCATCGTGTGGCAGGATCGCCGCACCTCCACCGCGGCGGACGCACTGGCACAGCAGCACCGGGAGGACATCCAGCAGCGCACCGGACTGATCGTGGACGGCTATTTCTCCGCCACGAAGCTGCAATGGATCATGGACAACGTGCCGCAGGTGCGTGAGAAGATCGAAAAGGGGCAGCTGCTGGCGGGAACGCTGGATTCGTGGCTGGTATGGAAGCTGACAGGCGGCGCTCTGCATGTGACCGACTGCGCCACAGCCTCCCGTACCATGCTGTTCAACATCCACGAAAAGCGGTGGGATACAGTGCTGCTGGATCTGCTGGGCGTTCCGAAGGAGATACTGCCGCAGGTGCGGGAATGTGCCGGGGACTTCGGCACGACGCTGCCGCGCTACACCGGTGGCGAGTCTATCCCCATCTGCGGACTGATTGTGGATCAGCAGTCCGCGCTGTACGCGCAGAACTGTTTTACCCCCGGCAGCGCCAAGGTCACATACGGCACCGGCTGCTTTATGCTGATGAACGCCGGAAAGGCACCAGTGACCTCTCACAGCGGGCTGCTGACCTCTATTGCATGGCAGCTGCGGGGCGAGACGACCTATGCGTTGGACGCAGGTATCTATGTAGCGGGCGCCGCCATTCAATGGCTGAAAAACCAGATGGGGCTGATCCGCTCCGCGGCGGACACGGAGGCCATGGCGCTGCGGACGCAGGATAACGGCGGCGTATACTTCGTGCCGGCCTTCAGCGGTCTGGCCGCACCCCACTGGGATCAATACGCCAGAGGCACTATGGTCGGCATCACCGGCGGCACTACCCGCGAACAGATCGTGCGCGCCACGCTGGAGAGCATCGCCTATCAGGTCAGCGACAATCTGAAGGTCATGCGCTCCGACAGCGGCATCCCCATCGAGCGCATCCGGGTCGATGGCGGCATGGTCTGCAACCGCTTCTTGATGCAGTTCCAGTCGGACATTCTGGGCATCCCTGTGGAGGTCCCGGCAGTGTTCGATACCACGGCGGTGGGCGCGGCCCGGCTGGCGGCGCTGGGACACGGCGACTTCCCCGACCCCTACGGTGTGGCCGGCGGGCAGATGAAGAAGTGCTATGAGCCGCACATGAGCGAGGATCAGCGGCAACACCTGCTGAGCCAGTGGGAGCGGGCCGTACAGCGCGCCATGCACTGGGCCCAGTGAAGCAAGTGACCCCATGGGAAACCATTCTGATATACACGCATCATTTAAAGGAGGAAACATCATGAAGAAGAACATTGCAATTCTCGGCGGCGGCAACGGCGCCCATACCATGGCGGGCGATCTGGCCCTGCGCGGCTATGGCGTGCGGATGTGGGAGGATCCCGCGTTTATCGGCAGACTGAGCGTACTGCGCGACACGCTGACGATCCGCTGCACCGGCGAGGTCAGCGGCAACGGCAAGATCGAGATGCTGACCGATGACATGGCCAAGGCCATCGACGGCGCGGACTACATCGCCGTTGTCACACCCTCCACCGCCCATGTGGCCGTGGCGGAAAAGCTGAAGGGCCTTGTCAGCAAGGAGCAGGTCATTCTGATCTACCCCGGCGGCTTCGGTGCGCTGGAGTTCCGCAAAGTGCTGGGAGACGAGTGCCCCGTTATCGTGGAGACCAACAACCTGCCCTACGACACCCGTCTCAACGGCCCGGCCTCCGTGTTCTGCTCCGGCAAGAGTCCTGTCAGCATCGCGGTATTCCCCGCTGACGCGGACAAGTCGTTCCTGGACGACGTTATGGACATCAGCCCCTATGACCGCATCTATGAGGATGTTCTGGAGAGCGACCTGTCTCTGGTGAACCCCTCTGTCCATTCCGGCCCCTGCCTGATCAACTTCGGCGCCATTGAGCAGCAGGATCTGCGCGGCAAATTCTGCATGTATGAGCATTTCACCTTCGGCGCTGCCAAGATCGACTGGGCCATCGACGCCGAGCGCAAGGCCGTGGGCGCCGCGCTGGGCTACAAGCTGACCCCGCTGGAGGACTTCTGCGAGCCGAAGGACGGCGTGCTGAAATGGCAGGACATTTATCAGAAGATGCACGGCGCTCCTGAGCTGACTCCCATCACCGGTCCCGACAGCATCTGGAACCGCTATCTGACCGAGGACTGCCCCAACGGTCTGGTGCCCTGGAGCGAGCTGGGCAAGCTGTGCGGCGTGCCGACGCCCACCATGGACGGCGTGATCAGCATTTACAGCGTGGCGCACAGTCGTGACTGGCGCAGCGAGGGCATCAAGCTGGATCGCATGGGTCTGGACGGCATGACCGTGGCTGAGATCCGCAGCTTCCTCAAGACCGGCAAAAAGTAATCACTCATCAAGAACAGTCCCGTCGGGCTGCTTGAATATAACAAAAAAGGAGAATACACATGAAGAAAGCACTTGCATTGATCCTTGCCATGGTCATGGCGCTGTCTCTGGTAGCCTGCGGCGGCCAGAACGGAAACGAGACCCCCAGCGGCGACAACAGCACCAACGGCGAAGTCATCAAGCTGCGTGTTGCCGTGCAGCAGAATGAGAACCACGAGACCTGCAAGGCCGTGCGCCGCATTGCCGACAAGGTCAAGGAAGCCACCAACGGCGGTCTGGAGCTGGACATCTACTCCGACAGCGTGCTGGGCGACTACACCGCCGTGTTTGACGAGGTGCGCATGGGCACCATCGACATGGCCGTCCAGTCCTTCTCCGGCCAGTATGACCCCGCCTTCGAGATCGGCTATCTGCCCTATCTAATCACCAACTATGACGAGGCCTCCAAGGTGCTGGGCGAAGGCTCCAACACCTACAAGATGATCCAGAACAAGTGCGACGAGAACAACATGGTGTTCCTCGGCTACTTCGCTGAGGGCTTCGTGCAGGTCGGCATGGTCAAGCCCGTGGACAACATGGGCGATCCCAATGCCGCCAAGAGCCAGCTGGTTCGCTGCCCCGCCATCGAATCCGGTCGTCTGGCCATGGAGTGCCAGGGCTTCCCCACTGTTACCATTCCCTACTCTGACCTGTATACCTCCATGCAGACCGGCGTCTGCGACGGCTGGTTGGGCGGCACCGCCGAGCTGAACTATGTGGGTTTCCGCGATGTCATCAAGTACCTGTATCTGGTCAACCAGCAGATGGAGAACAACTCCGGCATCATCAACAAGGACAAGTTCAACTCCCTGCCCGCCGAGTACCAGACCGCTCTGATGGAGGCTTTCTCTGAGGAGTCCGCCGCATCCTTCGGCCGCGCCCAGACCACCGACGAGACCAACATCAAGCTGTGCGAGGATTACGGCATCACCATCGTGAAGCTGACGCAGGACGAGCTGAACGCACTGGCCGACAAGGTCCGTACCGAGACCTGGGACAAGGACTTTGAGATGTACGGCGAGGACGCCAAGACTGCCGTTTACGCCGACATGGGCTGGTAAAGCCGCTTTGTTCAGAGAGAACTGAGTGAATCACATGGATGGCCCGTCGGGGTCTCCGCTTCCGGCGGGCCATCCCCATTCCGATGGATTCTGTTTCGGAGGAACCCAATTATGTTTGATAAGTTTTTACATTTCCGCGAATCACGGGGCTGGAACATCCTGAAAAAGATTCAGGAGCTGCTTATCGTGATATGCGCGTCCGTCTCTACCCTGATCTTCGTGGTAGAGGTCGTTATCCGCTATGTGCTAAAGATCGATTTTCTGGGTTACGACGAGCTGGTGCTGCTGTTTGCCAGCTGGCTGTATTTTATCGGCGGTTCTTACGCCATGTATAAAAAAGAGCATATCAGCGCGGATATGCTGCCCTTGTTCCTTAAGGGCCGTGTCCTGCAGGTCACGCGCGTTGTCGTTGACTGGCTGATCTTCGCGATCACGATCGTTCTGGCAATCTGGGGCGTTGATTTCTTCCTGTACGCTATGTCCCGGACGGCCAACACCACCGTTTGGAAAATCCCCCTGCTGGTCAGCCAGTCGGCGCTGTCCGTGGGTTATATTCTGATGGCGTTCTATGCGCTTGTCTATGGCTTGGAGGACACGCTGCTCGCCATCGCTGACGGCAAAAAACTGCGTAACGAAAAGAGAAAGGGGGACTGTGAACAATGAGTGCAGCAAGTGTGATCATCGTTGCAGTGATCCTGCTGGTTTTGCTTCTAGTGGTTGGCGTTCCCATCCCCTTTGCCTTCTCCGGCGTGACCATCGTACTGGTGCTGGTGCTTGGCTATTCCCCGGACTTCCTGATCCCGGCCAGCTACAATAAGATCAATTCGCTGGTGCTGCTGTGTATACCGCTGTTCATGATCGCAGGCACCATCATACGGGAGGGCAAGATCGGCGACGCGCTGATCGGCTTTGTACAGCAGTTCGTGGGCCGCTTCAAGACCGGACTCGGCGCGGTCACGGTCATCACCTGCGCCATCTTCGGCGCCATCTCCGGCTCCTCTGCCGCCACGCTGTCCTCTGTCGGCTCCATCATGGCGCCCAAGCTGCGTGACCGCGGCTATCCCCGCGGCGTGATCGCCGCGCTGCTGGCAAGCTCCAGCGTGCTGGGCCTGCTGATCCCGCCCTCTGCGGCACAGATCCTGTATGCGTGGTCCTCCGGCACCTCTGTGCTGGCCTGCTTCCTTGCCACCATCGTACCCGGTATCCTTGTGGCCATCCTGTTCTGCATTGTGCAGCATTTTCAGGTGCGCAGCCTCAAGAGCATTGAGGACGCCACTCCGGAAAAGATGGACATGAATTTCGGCGCTGTGATGAAGCGCACCGGCCACGCCATTCCCGCGCTGCTGATGCCCGTCATCGTGCTGGGCGGCATCTATGGCGGCTATCTGACTACCATGGAGGCGGCGGCTGTCGCTGCCGTGTACTGCGTGCCTGTGGCCATTCTCTTCTACCGCGGCATGAAGTTCAAGGATCTGTGGCGGACGCTGGTGGAAGCCGGTTACAGCTGCGGCGCCGTCGCCATGATGCTGATGAGCTGCGGCATCCTCAGCCGTATCTTCACCACCGAGCGCATCCCTGACCTGCTGGTCAGCGTCACCATGAGCCTGACCACCAACAAGGCCCTTATCATGCTGATGATCAACATTGTCATGGTGATCCTCGGCATGCTGATGGACGACGGCAGCGCCATCGTGCTGAGTACGCCGCTGCTGCTCCCCATCGCGTTGAGCATCGGCGTCAATCCCGTGCATTACGCGGCCATCATGGGCGTGAACCTCGGCATGGGTCTGGTAACGCCTCCCTGCGCGCCGATGCTGTTCCTGGGCGCACAGGTGGCAAAGTCCCCGGCCAGCGAGGCCTTCAAGCCCACCATGCAGTACATTCTGTTTGCGTGGCTGCCTACGCTGATCCTGACCACCTGCATCCCCGAGCTGTCCCTGTGGATCCCCCATCTGGTGCTGGGGACCCCCATGTAAGCAAAAGGAGTAACAACTATGGCATTTTTCCGCGGCGATATCTATTCCTACGAGCTGGATAAGATGACCTCGCTGAATGTCTATCTCCCCCACGACGATCTGGCTCGCTGTCAGATCACAAAACCTATGTCAACACTGATCCTGCTGCACGGTCTACAGGGCAACAACAGTTTCTGGACACGGTACAGCTCTGTGGAGCGCTACGCGCAGGAGCACAATATCGCGCTGGTGATCCCCGAAGCGGAAATGAGCCTGTACGCCGACATGCGCTGCGGTCTGGCCTATGGCCGTTATATCGGCGAAGAGCTGAAGCAGATCGTTCAAGCCATGTTCCGTATCCCCACGGATCGTGAGCATTACGGTATTGCAGGCTTTTCCATGGGTGGATATGGTGCACTGCGGCTGGCGCTGTGCTATCCGGAGATATTCGGAAAGTGTATGTCAATCTGCGGTGCAATGGCACTGGGCAGCGAAGCACATCTGTCCGAGCTGCGTGTCTGGCGCGATCCCGGCCAAAAGGCCTATTACGACCCTGACGAGGAGCTGATGCGTACCTTCCGCAAATCCTCTGTCAGCGCATACGGGCCGGAACTTCCCTGCCTGCCGGAAAACGACCTGTCTCAACTGACCCGCGCCGCAGTTCAGACACAAGTTTCTGTGCCCCAGATCCTGTTGACCTGCGGCACGGAGGACTTTACCTACGGCGACAACTGCCGGTACGACGCATTGCTGACGGAACTGGGGATCCCCCATCAATTTTACACATGGCCCGGCGAGCATAATTGGGCCTTTGTGGATGAAAGTGTCCGCCAATATCTGCGTTTCTTTGCGGAACAATGATTTTCTCTCCCGCTATACAGCGCAAAAGCCGCCCGTTTTTACGTCGCGGCTTTTGCGCATATCCACTTTTCCCCAAAAAAGAGTGGCCGGTCTGGCGGCCATATGGTATAATCAATGCAGCGCGGTGAAAGGAGCCGTACATGAACTTTGAAATGATCGAAAACCTCTGCCATGTGCACACGCTGCTCAGCGATGAGGACATCCAGTGCATCAAGCAGATGACGGTCAGTCTTCCCGGTCTGGCCTCCGGCAGCGAGAGCGGCGTGGACTTTTTCATCGACTGTCCCTGCCGCGGCAGCTCCGAGGCGGTAGTGGTGGCGCAGGAATCCGCGCTTCCCTCCCTGTATGATTTCAGCACGGTGGGGTACATTATTCAGGAAGATGCCGAGCCGGCGGTGTTCCGCTCGCTGCGGCTGGGGATCGAAACCGAGGAGGTGCGGGCTGTGACCATGGCCAACACCTCACAGCACTTTGTGGTGCAGACCGTCCGACCCATTCACAACAATGGCCGCGTCATCGGCGCGCTGATCGCCGAAAAGGAGTATCGCAAGCCGGAGCATGAAGCCAGTCAGGAGCAGCCGGTGCTGGACGCCGATGAGCTGGCGCTCCGGCCCTACCTGCGCAATGTGGACTGGCTAGCCGGCTGCATCCACGACGCGGTAATCATCACAGACGAGACGGGCATCATTCGCTACCGCAACGAAACGGCGGCCCGGATCTACCGGGACTACGGATATATCAACGATATCCTCGGCATGGAGTACCGCAAGACCGCCTGCCACGGCGAGCTACCGCCCAACTACGCCAACGATACCGTTATTTCCATTCGCGGCAGCTTTTACCGCATCGAGCAGCGGCACCTGACCGCAGAGGGCTGCGCCTTCACCGTAACCGTGATGCACGATGTCACGGCGGAGCGGCGGCGCACCCAGTCGGAAAACATCCGCAAGGCTTCCATTCAGGAGGCGCACCACCGCATCAAGAACAGCCTGAACATTATTTACAGTCTGTTGGACATGCAGCGGCGGCGCTGCGGCGAGGAAGCCGCCGAAAGTCTGCGCACCGCCATGAACCGCATCATCAGCGTGGCCAGCGTATATGACGTGGCGGGCGAAGCCGTACCGGATAAGGTGAGTCTGTTTCAGACGCTGCTGCAGATCCGGGAGCACTTCAACCAGATGACGGCGCAGGATGGCCGGTCTCTGAACATCACCGTGCAGGGCACAGACATCTCCGTGGATACGGACGTGTCCACCGTGGTGGCGCTGGTCATCAATGAGCTGCTGCAAAACGCCTATAAATACGCATTTCCCGGCAGAAAGGACGGTAACGTCCACATTGAGCTGAACAACGGCAGCCTTTATCCGCTGCTGACGGTGGCGGACGACGGCGTTGGTTTCGATGTCAGCAGCGCCACCGGCGCGGGAATGGGCTACCGCATCATCAATATGCTGGTGCAGAATAATCTGGGCAGCCAGCTGGATGTCCGCTCCGGCCCTGAGGGCACGCGGGTCACATTCGGCTTCCACCTGAGATGAAAGGAGTCACTATGAGCACGATCCATACAACCTCCGGTGGTGAGCGGGTGCTTATTGCCGATGATGAGGTGTTGATCCGCACCAACCTTCAGGAGATGCTGGAAGCCGCCGGATATCAGGTCGTTTGCAGCTGCGGCGACGGTTTTGCCGCCATCGAGGGCTGCCAGAAGCATCAGCCGGACATCGTTCTGCTGGATATCAAGATGCCCATGCTGGACGGCATGGCCGCCGCGCGGTTCATTCTGGAGCATGATCTTGCGCCGGTGGTGATTCTCATTACCGCATATTCCGATTTACAGCTGGTGGAAAAGGCCAAGGACTTCGGCATCGCCGGGTATCTGGTCAAGCCTGTCAGCGAGACAATCCTGATCCCGACGCTGAAGGTGGCGGCTGCCCGCAGCGAAGAGCTGAAAGCGCTGCGGGAGCAGGTGGCCAGATCCCGGCAGGCGCTGGAGGACCGGAAGCTGATCGAAAAGGCAAAGGGTATCCTGATGCAGCGGGACGGCATGACCGAGCAGCAGGCCTTCGACTATATCCGCACGGCCAGCCGCCGCGGCTGCATTTCCATGCGGGTGGTGGCGGAGATGATCGCCGGCCAGCAGCCGTAACGAACGTAAATGCCATCGAATGACAAGTGTGTCGCGGCAATCGCCGCGACACACTTGTGGTTTTGCAGCCAATGCCGTAAGAACTGCGGAGGGATATCCTTCGATTGGTACATTCCGCGCAGCCACAAAATTTAGCCTTACGGCAATAAAATTGGGTAATCTGTTTTAACGCTACCTAACATGAACCACCTCAATTGAGGTTTTATTGGATACGGAAACCACCGGCTCTGCCGGTGGAGGCACCCCGCAAAAGCTTTAGCTTTAAGCATCGAGCGAAGCGAACTACAAGTAGAAGTCTTGATAAAAGAATTAGCCACAAGTAGAACATAAATCGCCCGTTTACGGGCTGTAGTGCAGAAAATGCAAGTGAAATAAAATTCAGTGCCCCTTGAGGGGCTTGCCAGTAATAGGCCCTTATAGGGCCAAATCAAGACCTCCGGCTAAGCCTAATCTCATTAAGATAAGCAAAAATCCAGACCGCTCTATTGGCGGTCTGGATTATTTTTGCAAAAAAATCAAAAAACACTTGACAATTTGAAAAAAATCGGAGGCTTCGCCTTGAGAGAAATTTCAAGGAGGCCACGCCGAGGAAAAACTACCCGAACACCCTAAAAAGAAATCTTCTGAATACCATATCCCAAATGCAGAAAGAACTGCCCCAATATACGTCAGATCCACAGCGAAATTTCACACGGAACCGGAAACTGCCATTTGAAAAACTGTGCAGGACGATACTCTCCATGAGTGGTCAAAACTTACACGTGGAGCTGCAGCGGCAGTTTCACTATGAACCGACAGCGGCAACCGCGTCAGCTTTTGTTCAACAACGCGGAAAACTCCTTCCGTCTGTTTTTGAAGAAATTCTACTGTGCAGATCCCGAGCGATATCCACGACAAGGCGACCTACTTTAACAGCACAAAGGACGGACGTGGCTACAACCTGCTGCACCTGAACGCGCTGTACGATCTGGAGAGTCAACTGTATCTGGACGCCGTCATGCAAAACGGACGGGAAGAGAATGAATCTCAGGCACTTGTGAAAATGGTGGATCGGTCTGAGCTTGCAGGGCCGGTTATTTTGATTGCAGATCGCGGCTACGAGGCGTACAACAACATGGCACACATTGAGCAGAAGGGCTGGAATTATCTGATCCGCGTAAAGGAAAAGCAGGGTATCCTTTCAGGACTCCAACTGCCTGACACGCCGGAATTTGAGACAGTTTTCAGCTATTGTCTCTCCAAACGCCTTACAAACCGTATCCGCCAGGAGCCCCAGAAATATCGTTGGCTTCCCAAGAAGGTTCATTTTGACTACATCGGCGAAGCAAGCGATACGCTGTACTCAATTTCCTTCCGTGTGGTAAGATTCATGGTCAAAGAAGGCTTGTATGAGACCGTGATCACGAACCTTCCCGCAGACAGCTTTCCTCCCTCTCTGCTCTGTATGCTTTACCACAAGCGCTGGGGTATTGAAACTTCTTTTCGGGACCTGAAATATACCCTTGCACTCACACACTTCCATGCGAAAAAGCGTCCGTTCATTATGCAGGAGATCTTTGCTAAAATGACGCTCTACAATTTTGCGTCCCTGCTTCGGCTGCATGCCGGTTTTATGCAGCCAAAGGGTAAATATTCCTACCGCGTGAATGCTGCTTTTGCCGCCCACGCTGCGCGGGAGTTTCTACTTGGCTTTGTGTCTGAGGCAAAAGTAGAATCACTCATTGCAAGTTTCCTGCTCCCTGTCCGACCAGGCCAACAAAAGCCGAGAAATATGCGTGTAAAGCGCCCCGTCAGTTTTCACTACAGAGCGATTTGATACAGCTTTTCATTTGCTTTTCGCGGAGGAGACTCCGCGCTTTTGCCATGCTCGTTTTCGGGCCTATGTGTTGGTGAACCCGTCTCTGGCTTTCTCGCGCAGAGACGGGTCCTTTTGACGGATTATCTTGATGAGATTACGGCGAATGCCGGAGGTCTTGACTTTGTATGATTGTTTTTTCTCATTTGCTGCCACAAAAAGAACTACCCTGCATGATTTTCCAGAACCATGCGAGGCAGTCCTGTTTTGTGCTTTTAACCCGACAAGACTTATGTGCCGGGAACGGACACAACGTCCACGACAGTTCCCATGCGACGCAGCTTTTCGATGATTTTCGGAGGTGTCTGAGAGTCCGTTATCACCACATCAATATCGGAAAAATCGCACATGCGGTAAAAACCCTTACGCATGAATTTGCTGTGATCCACCATGGCAATGCGCTTTTTCGCCTTTTTGATATATCGCCGTTTCAATTCGTTGATATACGTCTCGTCTGTGCTTAAGCCCTCTTCCGGGCTTGCGCCGTCGGTGGAGGTCAGGAATATATCGACGCCGGAAATACTATTCAAAAATTCCTTCGCATATGTACCGGAGGCCGTACCATCTGGCGTTAAAAAACCGCCGATCATATACACCTTGTTTTGGCCGCTTCCCTGATACAACAGTTCCGCTGCGCTGTGGATATCCACGGTAATAACGATCAGGCCGCTTTTCTCCCGCAAATAGCGGCAGAGTTCCTGTACTGTACTGCCAGCATCAAGCGTAACCGTGCAATTATCCGGCACATACTCGGCTGCCCGCAAAGCGAGGGCGACCTTTGCGCTGTGCTCCGCCGCGCGGCGGCTTTCCAGCGGCGCGGGCAATACCGGCGTCTTGGAGCATAGCTCCGCACCGCCATAGGTTTTTCGCAGGATACCTTGTTTTTCCAACTGATCCAGATCCCGGCGAATCGTCTCGATAGATACACCGAACTGTTGAGCGGTTGCCGCAGTGTTGATGACTCTTTCCCGCTCCAGAATATCAATAATCTCTTTCTGCCTGAAACTTCTCATGCTAATTCCCTTATACTTACTTAAAATAATGATAAGATTTACTTGGTGCTGTTATTATATCCACAAATTGGGTGAAAAAGCAACAGCAAATAGAAAAAACATGAAAATCTGCAAAAGGAATGATAATATTGTGACAAAGTATTTCTTTTTTGCACAAAACATTCAAACAATATTGATAACATTGCACATAAATACTTGCAATATATTGACAACAAGCTTACAAGTTGCTATGATGTTTTTAACGTAGAACCCTTTTGCAGGAGATCTGACGGGAGGTAGGCGACATATGTCCGGATATTATGTAGGAATCGATCAGGGGACGACACTGACCACCGCTGTTTTGGTGGATGAACGGTGGCGCGTGGTAGCCAAGGCATCCCGGCCCCATAAGCAATATTACCCCAATCCCGGCTGGGTGGAGCATGACCCTTTGGAGATTTACGAAAACTGTCTGGCTGTGGTATCTGATGTGTTGAACAAAGTGCCCGGCGCATCGCCGAAAGATCTGCTGGCGCTGGGGCTGGATCATCAGGGCGAGACCTGTGTGATCTGGGACAAGGATACCGGCGTGCCCATCTATAACGCCATTGTGTGGCAGGACAGGCGCACTGCGGATATGGCGGATCGGCTGAAGGCACAGCTGGGCAATGAAATTCAAGCGATCTCCGGCTTACAGCCGGATGCCTATTACAGCAGCACCAAGATCAGTTGGATCTTGGATCATGTGGAAGGCGCACGGGAACGGGCGGAACGCGGTGAACTGTGCATCGGAACGTTGAACACATGGCTTTTCTGGAAGATGAGCAATGGCGCTTGCTATAAAACCGACCCAGGTAGCGCCGGCTGCATGATGCTGATGGACCTGCGCAAGACTCAGTGGGACCCCATGCTGGTATCGCTGCTTGGCCTTCCGGTGGAATACCTTCCGGAGATCTGCGACAGCACGGAGCTGTACGGCTATACGGATCCTGAGTGCTTTCTTGGCGTCAGTATTCCGCTGGCGGGTTCTGCGGCGGATTCTCCAGCCAGCATTGTCGGTGGTGGCTGTGCCGGCGAAGGCATCCTGAAAACCTCCTACGGTACCGGCAGCTTTATGAGCCTGCAGACCGGAGACAAGGTGATCGTCTCGGACAAGGGAATGTTCTCTGACTGCATGTGGCGGATCGGCGGCAAGCCGTCCTATCGCCTGCGGAGAGCCTGCTATGTGGCGGGTGCTGCCGTGGAATGGCTGAAAAATGGTATTGGGATCATCCCTGACGCAAAAGCCTCCGAGGAGATCGCGCTGTCTGTGCCGGATACCAATGATGTTTTCTTTGTGCCGGCTTTTGCCGGACTGGCGACACCCTTCTGGGATCAGTATGCACGCGGCCTGTTTATTGGACTGACCGCCGGTGTGACCCGTGCACATCTGGTACGGGCAGTGCTGGAATCTCTGGCATATCAGGTGGCCAACTGCTACCGTGCCATGCGTGCCGAGCTGGGGCATGAGAGCTCCGTGATGCGGGCGGATGGCGGCATTGTGGAGAACCGGTTTGTCATGCAGCTGCAATCCGATATGCTGGGCATCCCCGTGGAAGTTCCAGAAGAGAAAGAGACGGCTGCTTTCGGCGCGGCTTGCCTGGCCGGTGTGACATTAGGTGTATTGCCGTCCATCGAAAGTGTGCGGAAATACGTCAAGCTGAAATGTGTCTATGAACCGCGGATGTCCGCAGATGAACGCGAGGCGCGGATGGCCCGTTGGCTGGACGCTGCGCAGCGCAGCGGACATTGGGCGCGGAAAGAGTAACTGCTTACCAAAGGAGGTAAAGATACATATGAAGGAATTGTATTACCCCGTGGTCGTGGTCGGTTCCGGCCCCGGTGGTTTAGCGGCAGCGGCAGCCGCCCGTGAGGCCGGCGCCAAGCGCGTGCTGATCGTGGAGCGTGATGTGCGCAGCGGAGGGATCCTGCAGCAATGCATTCACGCGGGCTTCGGCCTGAAGTATTTCGGAAAAGAGCTGACGGGCCCGGAGTATGCGGAGCTGTTTCAGGAAAAAGCAAAGGACAAAGGTATCGGCTGGCTGTTTCGCACAACGGCGTTGGAGATCCGGGAAAAAACGCTGGTATGTGCCAGTCAGGAAGGCCTGCTGCACATCAGTTTTGACGCATTGGTGCTGGCCATGGGATGCCGCGAAAAGACCCGCGCCAATCTGGTGATCCCCGGCAGTCGTGTGGCTGGTATCTATACCGCTGGTACGGCGCAGAAGCTTATCAATATTTACGGCCGCAAGATCGGTCGTGAAGTGGTCATTCTGGGCAGTGGAGACATCGGCATGATCATGGCCCGCCGCTTGACGCTGGAAGGTGCCCATGTCAAGGCTGTAGTAGAGCTGATGCCGTTTCTGGCAGGCCTGGCCCGTAATAAGGTGCAGTGTCTGGACGATTTTAACATTCCTCTGCTGCTCAGCCACACTGTGGTGGACATTTCCGGTACTGACCGCGTGGAGAGCGTTACTATCGCACCGGTGGACGAAAACAAACGGCCCATCCTGTCGGAAAGTCAGGTTGTCCCGTGTGATACGCTGCTTCTGAGCGTGGGCCTGATCCCCGAAAATGAATTGAGCCGTACCGCAGGAGTGACGCTTTCCGGTGTGAGCCGCGGCGCTTATGTGAATCAGTACATGCAGACCGATGTTCCGTATATTTTTGCCTGCGGCAATGTGCTCCATGTAAATGATCTGGTGGATCATGTCAGCCACGAGGGCGAGCGGGCCGGTGCCTGCGCGGCGCGCTATGCCGCCGGAACACTGCCCCAGACCGCGCCGGTGGATACGGTGCCGGGCGAAGGCATCCGCTATGTCTGCCCCCAGCGCATCCTGCCCGGAAATGATGAACCGGTCGTACTGTCGTTCCGTACTATCGTGCCCGGACGGGGGACTACGCTGTCCGCTGTTTCCGCTGACGGTACGGTACTGGCCACCAGAAAGCTGCTACAGACCAGCCCGGGCACCATGGAGCAGCTGACCATTGACGCTGCCGCACTGTCGGGCTCCGTCACCGTGACCGCGAAGCATGAGGAGGTGCTGGCATGAAAAAAACCGTTATCTGCACCGTGTGCCCCAACGGCTGCCGGGTGCAAGTGGAATATACCTGCCGTGAGGATGCCGTCGTCAGCGGCAACAGCTGTCCCCGTGGCGCGGAATATGCCGTTGCGGAATGCTTTGCGCCGCAGCGGACCTTTACCTCCTCCGTACCGATCTGCGGCGCTTCCCGCGCTATGATGCCGGTACGCACCGATAAACCCGTTCCCCGTGAAAAGCTGGTGGAGTGTATGGCGGCGCTGCGCCAGATCACACTGACAGCGCCGGTGAAGTGCCACACGGTGCTGGCTGCTGATTTTCTGGGGACCGGCGCGGATCTGATCACCTGCATGACGCTGGAGAAGGAGGGGAAATAGAAATGTACCAGACAGATGTATTGATTATTGGCGCAGGTGCCGTAGGCGTGGCGCTGGCCCGTGAGCTGAGCAAGTATCGTCTGCGGGTCATGATCTGTGACAAGAACGATGATGTGGGCGGCGACGCCTCCAAGTCCTGCAGCAGCTGTGTGGCGACGCAGGCCACCATGCCCACCGGTTCGTTGGAGCATATGCTGCGTGCGGTTTCCCACCCGATGGTCTATCAGCTATGCGAGGATCTGGATGTGCCCATCAATCGCTGCGGCAGCCTGACCATTGCCATCACCACCCAGCAGCAGGCCGGTATCGCCGCGTGGATGGCAAAGGCCTATGCCAACGGTGTATATGACGCTGAGGTACTGACCCGTCAGGAGCTTCTGGACATGGAACCGCACCTGAATCCTGAATTGCTGGGCGGTATTTATGTGCCGCGTGACGGACAGATCAATCAGTTCCTGTTCGTGGTTGCACAAGCGGAGAATGCTGCCGAAAATGGCGTGGAATTTTTGCTGGACTGCCCGGTGCTGGACATTGAAGCCTCCGACAAGGGGATCCAGCGTGTGGTGACGGCAATGGGCGACGTTCAAGCCAAATGGGTCATCAATGCGGCCGGGCTTCATTGTGACGACATTGCCCGAATGGTGGGCCTGTGCGATTTCAGCGTACATCCCCGCAAAGGCGAGTTCTTCGTGCTGGGTCATGATACTCCGGTAAAAGTCAGCCACATTGTTCGATCCATCCCGGCCGGCGGCGGTCACGGCACGCTGGTGATCCCCACGGTGGATGGCAATATTCTGGTGGGACCCAATGCAGAGGACTTGCAGGACAAGCAGGATCATAAAACTACCGCAGCAGGTCTTGGCTCGGTGAAGGAGCAGGCCCGCCTGCTGGTGCCCGATCTGCACTTTGAGGATACCATTACCCAGTTTGTAGGCATTCGCCCGGCAAGAGACCCCGACGGATATGAAATCCTTGTTTCCGAAAAAGTTCCCGGTTATGTAGGGATCTCCGGTATCCGCTCTACCGGTCTGACCAGCAGCTTAGGTATTGCCAAATACACCATCATGCAGATGCATGATGCGGGTCTGCCGCTGGAGCGCCGGGAGGGCTTTATCGGCACACGGCGCGGTATCGTGTCCTTTGCCAACAAATCTGATGCGGAAAAAGACCGGCTGATCTCTGCCGACCCATTGTACGGTCATGTGGTCTGCCGCTGTGAGCAGATCACCGAAAGCGAGATCGTCCAGGCCATTCGCCGACCCGTGGGCGCCCGCAGTATCGACGCTGTCAAGCGTCGCGTGCGCGCCGGTATGGGACGCTGCCAGGGCGGATTTTGCTCTCCGCTGGTCATCGAGATTTTGGCCCGCGAGCTGGGTGTAGCGCCGGAAGAGATCCGCAAACGCGGCGGAAGCTCCTATATGCTGGAACACGAATGACGTCTATTTTACAGCTATGCTGAGAAGATAGAAAAACAAAAAAACGAAGAGGAGATTATAACCATGAAAAGAGCACTTGCCCTGATCCTTGCCCTGATGATGGCGCTTTCGTTGGTTGCCTGCGGTGGTGACAGTAATAACGCCAACACCAACGAAGGCGGCGACACCGACGCCTATTACGAGTGGTCCCTGAGCTGCGAGTATTCCGAGGATAACCATCAGACCAAGGCCCTGAAGGATGCCGCCCAGATGATTGAAGAGCAGACCAACGGCCATATCAAGATCACGGTCTATCCCAACATGGCTTTGGGTGACTATACCGTGGTTTACGGCCAGGTCATGACCGGTGATATCCAGATGTGCGCCAATCCAATTTCTCCGCAGTATGATCCCCGTGTTGACGTGATCAACATGCCTTTCCTGGCCTCTACCTTTGACGAGTTTGAGTCCAACTATCTGTCCAAGGATTCCTATATGTGGAAGCTGTTTGACGAAGTGACCTCCGGCGGCGGTGTCAAGCTGCTGGGCTTTTTCAATGCGGGCTTCATGGGTTTGGGCATGAAGAGCGTGGATTCCGAAAGCTTTGCCGACCTGACCGGTACCGCCACCAAGTCTCAGCTGATGCGCTGCCCTGCTGCTGATTCCTATAACCTGACGATGAAGGCAATGGGCTTCAACACCACCGTGATCCCCTACTCCGACCTGTACAGTGCCCTGCAGAACGGCCTGTGCGAGGGCTGGCTGGGCGGTTCCGGCCTGGTGAACTACGACTCCTTCCGCGATGCCATCAAGTACTTCGTGGACTGCAACGTCATCAACGAGTGCATCCCTGTGATGATGAACGCCAAGCTGTTTGACAGCCTGCCTGAGGAGTACCAGACCATTATCGTGGATGTGTTTGCCCAGATGCAGACCCGTGTCAACGAGGAGCGCGCCGAGCAGGAGGCCAAGGCTGTGGAGGATATGACGGCTTACGGCATCACTGTGATCCAGCCCACCGCCGACGAGCTGGCTGCCCTGCGTGACCGTATCCGCGCCGAGGTGTGGCCTCAGATGGCCAACACTCTGGGGCAGGATATCATCGACAATCTGTGCCAGACCTATAACGTCTCTCTTTCCTAACACGCTTCTCTGCTGCGGGTGACCGCGCACTGAAACACCTTACGTAGAAACGGAGCGGGAGGCTGCCGCACGGCGGCGGCCTCCGCCCCTCATAAGGAGACACACATGAGAAAGAAAATTGAAAATAAGGTGGAAAATTTCTTCCTGTGGAAGTGGTTGCTGGGTGCGGAGCGTACCGTGATGGTGCTTTGCAGCATCGCAGTCCTTTTGACCATTTTTGTCGGTGTTATTTGCCGCCGCGTATTGGGCGTAAACTTCACCAGCAGCGAGGAGCTGCTTGTTATCTTTGCCTTATGGCTGTACTTTATCGGCGGTGTGGAAGGCGGAAACTACCGTGATGACCATATCAAGGCCGATGTGCTTTCTGTTTTTGTAAAAAAGGAAACTACCATCCACATTGTGAATGTTGTTGTAAAGCTCATTTCCCTTGCTGTATCTATCGCGCTGGCGGTCTGGGCCTGGCAGTATTTCCGGTTCTGCCAAGTCGTGGGCGGCAAAACACTGGTGCTGAAGCTGCCCATGATGTGCTCCCGCTTTGCGCTGGTGCTGGGCTATACGCTGCCGGTACTGTATAACATCTATCACCTGATTCTCTCCGTATGCGATCTGGCTGACGCACACGGAGAAGAACCCGCGGCCACGGAAGGAGGAAATGACTGATGCTGCATATTGGTATTGCATTTATTATTCTGGTCGTATTGCTGATCATCGGCGTTCCGGTCATGTACTGCTTCGGAACCGCTTTGCTGTATTCCGCCGTGACACTGGGCTACACCGCCACCGGCATGCTGCCTACCATTTACGGCAAGCTGTCCTCCGTGGTACTGCTGTCCATCCCGCTGTTCATCATTGCCGGCAAGATCATGGAGCATGGCAAGATCGGTGATGCGCTGGTCGGTTTTATCGAGCTGTTTGTCGGCAAGATCAAGGGCAGTCTGGCGGTCATCACATCTGTGGCTTGCGCGGTATTCGGTGCCATTTGCGGCTCCGGTATGGCCACGCTGTCCTGCATCGGCTCCATCATGATGCCAAAGATGCGCGACAAGCGCTACCCCATGGAGATCGCCGCGGCTGTGGCCTGCTGCTCCGCGCCGCTGGGTATGCTGATCCCGCCCAGTTCACTGTGTATCGTGGTAGCATGGGGTGCAAACCTGTCGGTCACGGCATGCTTCCTGTCCACCCTGATCCCCGGCATTATTCTGACGACCCTTATCAGCGTTGTCAGCTATTTTATGCTGCGCAACAAGGATATTGATGTTGGAAACGGCCTTGAGCAGGGCGTGACGCTGCGGGAAGTAGCCGGTCCCCGTACTGTCAAGGCGATCCCTGCGCTGCTGATGCCAGTGATCGTGCTGGGTGGTATCTACGGCGGCATCATGACCACCACCGAGGCGGCTGCCGTTTCCGCCATCTACGCGATCCCCGTGGCCCTGTGGATCTATAAGGGCGTAACGGCCCGCGGCCTGAAGGACGTGTTCATCGATGGCGCCCGCACCACTGGCGTGGTGATGGTCATGTGCGTGATGACCATGGCGCTGGGCCAGATCCTTACTATGGAAAATCTGCCCACCAAGGTGCTGGCCGGCCTGACCTCCGTATCCAGCAACAAGTACGTTATTCTGCTGATGATCAATGTGTTCCTGATCTTCATTGGCATGATCATGGATGATACCTGCGCCACCATGCTGTGCGCACCACTGCTGATCCCCATTGGCACCGCGCTGGGCATCAATCCCTATCAGATGTGTGCTATTCTGGTGGTCAACATCGGTATGGGCAATGTCACGCCTCCCACGGCGCCCTTCCTTTACATGGCTTCCGGCATGGCCAAGGTCAACGCCTTCAAGGTCATGAAGCCTGTCCTGATTATCCTCCTGTTCGCTTATTTGCCCACTCTGCTGCTGACCGCGTTTGTTCCTGAGCTGTCCACATGGCTGCCGGGTCTCATCATGGGCAGCCGGATCGCATAAGCAGAACCGTCGATTTCACAATTTCTGTTTACAGGAGATATAACAATTATGAGCAAAGCAGAATTTCGCTATCTGTCTCAAGAGGATATTCTGGCCTTGAATATTCCCTACATTGATGTGATCCATGCCGTGGAAAAGGTCATGAGTGAGTTTGCCAAAGGCTCCTGCCAGCTTCCCGTAAAGATCCACGTCAATACCCGTCCGCAAACATACATCAACGCCATGCCCGCCTATGTGGGCGGCAGCGATGAGGCTACCGGTTTGAAGTGGGTGGCCGGCTATCCGGAAAACCGTGCCAAGGGCTTGCCGGTCACCTGGGGCCTGATGGTGATGAACGATTGCGAGACCGGCGCGGTGCAAGCGGTGATGGATGCCCGCTGGATCACGGCCATTCGTACCGCAGCCGTAGCCGCAGTGACCGCCAAGCATTGTCGGGTACAGGACACCCACAGCATGACCATTATCGGCGCCGGTGAGCAGGGCAAGTGGAATGCCCGTCTGATGAAACTGGTGATCCCGGAATTGAAAAAGATATATATCGGTGATCTGTATCCCGCAGCCATTGACTGCTATCTGGAAAAGATGCGGCCCTTGATGCCGGATGTGGAATTTGTTCCGGTCTATACCGACGGGGAGCGTCAGGCAGCCATCGACGATTCTCAGATCCTTATCACAGCCACGCAGCGCGGCGATAAGCCGATCATTTACAGTGAGATGCTGCATAAGGGAATGTTGGGTATTCCGCTGGAATCCACCGCTTGGGAAGGAAAGACCTATACCCGCTTCGCCGACCGCTTTGTCTGCGATGACCGCAATCTGGTGGCCACCTATCTGGCTGACGGCAAATATACCGACGGGCTGCCTCCAGTGGAGCGGCAGCTGATCCTGGGCGATATTATCAACGGCGTGGTACCCGGCCGTGCCAGTGAGGATGAGTTTGTGATCGCCTCCAGCCACGGCATTGCGCTGAGCGATGTCGCAGTAGGCAAAATGATCCTGGAAAAGGCAGAAGCGCAGGGTGTCGGCACCATGCTGACGCTAATGGAGGAAAACGACATCATCCGCTGAAGATCTCCGGACATCATATAAAAATGGACACAGACCAGACTGCTTTGTATGCGGTCTGGTCTATGTTTTGCTGCCCGTGGGGAAGTTTCGAAAATACTTGTCAAGTCAAGGGGCGACAATGAGACTGACAGAAAACCAAAATAAAAAAGTATCCCATCCACTGTGGTCAAGACCGCAGTGGATGGGATATACGTTCCATTGACATTGGCAGACCGTTGCTTGCACTTTTTAAGGCGCAATGATCGACAGCCTGCAACGCATGGTCATCTCTGACCGGAATCAGCGGGAGGATAATCGTCCACAAACAGGAACCGCTGTGCATAGTTGGAAAAGTCCTGCAGGATATCCTCTTTTTGATGTGCGCCGGTGACGATGCGATTGACATCCGAAATCGGGCAGGAAATGCATGAATGAACCAGTCCGAACTTGCTGTTGTCAGCCACCAGAATAATGTTGGCCGCACGGGACAGCATTTCCCGCATGATATATGAATCACCCGGTTCGAAATCCGTAACACCGTATTTTGAGCTGACACCGCTTGCGCCGATAATGGCCTTGGGCGGGCAGAAAAAGTCCCACGAACGGTCCAGTGCCTGTTCGGTATGGGCATCCTTGTTGTTGATGCGGCCGCCGATAAAGTACACAGTGGTATCGGTGGAAATAAGCTCCGTGGCCACATACAGAGAATAGGTCACCACGGTGAGGTTTTTCTTGTTCTTGAGGTTTTTGACCACCTGCAGCACCGTGGTACCCGGCCCGAGAAACAGGGTATCCCCATCATGAACCAGTTCGGCGCACTTGCGGCCAATGGCTTCCTTTTCGGCAATGTTCTCTACCATACGCTGCGATACGCCGGAAATGCTGCCGATACGATTGAAAAGAATAGCGCCGCCGTAGACCTTTTTGATCAGCTTTTCCTTTTCTAGATAGTTCAGATCGCGCCGGGCTGTTTCTATGGAAATGTCAAATGTGCGCATCAGCTCAGGTATGGTGACCATGTCCTGTGATGACAGCATTTGCATGATAAGATCATATCGCTCGTTGGGCTGCATGATATACGTTCTCCTTCCTACCGTCGATGGTGCTGGTTACATATTACCATATTCGGTCAGCCAATGCAACGCGAAATTGTTGACCATTTCCCGTAAAGCCGAATTATTTGCCTTTTAGTGGCCAAAAGCGCGTGGATAAAGCGTCATGCCACACGGATGTTGTGCATATACGACAAATAAAATTGTCAAACCTTGTCAAAAAGTTAAAACTTGTTGTCGCATATTGACTGCACTTGGCAATAAGTATATACTAAGGCACAAGATAAATTACCAACTCGTGTAACATGCCCCCAGAAAAACGCTGCGAGACTTGCAAAGGTTCGGGCAAGTTCGTGACGTAAGTTAGTAACCGGGTAGGAGGTTGTGTGCATTGCATATTCTGTATTTTGAATTCAGTCAGGAAACAAATTCCTTTAATCCGCTGTTGTGTGACCTGCAGAGCTTTCATAATTGGACGTATCGGGAGGGACAGGATGTCCTGACTGGGGTAGACCCCAGTATTCCGGTAGAGACCACCGGCATGGCCGCCGCAGTCCGGGAGGTCGGCGCCACGCTGGTACCCAGCATTGCCATGTGGTCCCAGAGCATGGGGCCTGTCACCGCCGAAGCGGTGGATCTGCTGCTGGATCGGGTGCAGGCGACCTATGTCTCCATGGATCGGGTGGACGGCGTATTTGCTGCGCTGCACGGCGGCACGCAGGACACCCGGGAGGACGACACCTGCGGCTATATTCTGCAAAAGGTAAGGCAAATGGTGGGGCCGGACGTGGTCATTGCCGCAGCCTATGATATGCATGCCAACATTACGCCCACCATTTTGGAAAATTCCGATGTTTGCTGCGGGTATCAGACCTATCCGCATGTAGACCCCTATGAGACGGGCTACCGTGCCGCAAAGCTGGGCCTGATGAAGATCCAGAACCGTCGTGCCTTTGTCAACGCCGCTGTGCGGCTGCCTATGATCCTGCCCTGCGCGGGCTATAACTCGCAGGAGGGCATCCTTCACGAGGTGCTGGAAGTTGGACACGAATATGTACGGCAGGGGACGCTGTTGGATTTTACCGTATTCCAAATGCAGCCGTGGCTGGATGTGGGCTCTGCGGGGACTACGATAGTAGCTGTGGGCACTGATGCCGCGGAAGCGGCGGCCTGTGCCAGAAAGATGGCGCTACAGTTGTTTAACGGCCGCAAGAGCTGCTGGCCAAAGCTGAAAACCGTGGATGAGACCATTGATCTGGCGCTGGATGGCGCCACGGCCAAACCAGTGATCCTTGCCAACACCGGCGATTCACCCAACGGCGGTGCCGTAGGCGATAATGTGAGCGTGCTGCAGCGGCTGCTGGAGCGAAAAGCCCCTTTGCGCTTTGCCACTATTGTGCGGGACGGCCCTGCGGTAGAAAAGGCATTTTCCGTCGGCGTAGGCGGCGAGACGGAGTTTTCGCTGGGGGCGGCCTACAATCACTGTGGTCAGACGCCTGCCCTCGTGCGGGGTGTGGTACGCTCGCTGCATGACGGAAAATACATCATGGAAGGCCCCTATAGCCGCGGTTTGCCCCAATATATCGGCAAGGCTGCCGTGATCAGTATCGGCACCTATGATGTAATGGCCTGCCATTTTCCCGCCAACACCGGCGATCCGCAGATCTACCGCCATTTCGGCATTGAACCGAAGCTGTATGATCTGGTGGAGGTAAAAGCCAACACATCGTTCCGGCTGCCGTTTTCGGCATTCGCCAGCTGTTTCTGCACGGTGGATGTGCCGGGCTGCGTCGGCGTGTCGGATCTGAAGAGTCTGCCCTATCACCGTATACCCCGGCCTTTCTATCCCTTTGACGAAATGGACGATTATACCGTGGGCGAAGCGGTGTGCTACGAATAAAATGCGTTACTTTCTGGTGGCAGCATCAGTGAAAAGTAAAATAAGACAAACCAAAATAAAAGGAGGAAACTGCATGAAAAGATCCATCAAAAAGCTTGTGGCGCTGTGTCTGGCTCTCATGATGGCGCTGAGCCTGCTGGCCGGCTGCGGCGGCGGCAGCGAGAACGGAGGAAACAGTGAGACCGGCGTGAAGAAGGAACTGGTGGTGGGCACCGAGGAGAACGTGACCACGCTGGATCCTCAGGCGTCCAACAGCCGTCCCAACCTGTCTCTGTACTGGCTGACGCACAATACCCTTATCAACAACAACGACGGCGAGTTCGAGAACAACCTGACCGAGAGCTATGAGCAGACCGACGACGTGACGTGGGTGTTCCACCTGCGCAAGGGCGTGAAGTTCCACAATGGCGAGGAACTGAAGGCCAGCGACGTCAAGTTTACCTATACCCGCGCCGTAGACTCCTCTTACACCTCCGAGAAGGTGCAGTGGATCAGCGAGATCAACACCCCCGACGACTACACCGTGGAGCTGAAGCTCTCCGCTCCCGTACAGGATATTTTGTTCTTCCTGGCGGACAAGACCCTGAGCATCCTCAACGAGAAGGCTGTCACCGAAAACCCTGATGATGGCTTCAAGATCGGTACCGGTCCCTATGTGCTCCGGGAGTGGGTCCTCAACGATCATACCACCGTGGATCGTTTCGCGGATTACTTCGGCGAGCAGCCCAAGAGCGAGGTCATTACCTTCCGCATCATTCCTGAGGCTTCTGCCCGCCTGATCTCCCTGCAGACCGGCGAAATTGACGTGTGCCTGTTCCCGGCCCGCATCGATCTGGATACCGTTCGCGGCAATTCCGACCTGCAGCTGATAGAGACCGGCGGCGACACCATGCACTATCTGACCTTCAACACCACGCGCGCTCCCTTTGACGATGTTCGCGTGCGGCAGGGTCTGGCCTATGCCATTGACCGGGAAAAGGTCATTGAAGTGGCTGCCGAGGGCAACGGCGTTCCCGCTTACAGCTTCTTCTCCCCCGGCTATGGCCTGACGGAGGACGTGGAGCACTACAACACCGATATGGATAAGGCTGTCGCGCTGCTGAAGGACGCTGGTTACAGCGAGAGCAATAAGCTCAGCTTCACCATGAGCGTCAGCGGCGATGTAAAGCTGCTGCAGGCACAGGCCATCCAGCAGTGCTTTAACGCTACCGGTCTGGTGGATATGCAGATCGAATCCATGGAGCTTACCGCGCTGAAGGCGCTGTTCAAGGATGCTAACTATGACGCATCCCTGTACAACTGGGCCAACGAGAATGCCGGCCCCGACATGAACGTCCGTCCTCTGCTGCACACCGGCAGCGGTTCCAACCGCAGCCACTTTGGTGATGCCGCCATCGACGAGTTGATGGATAAGGCTCTGGTGGAGGTCGACGACACCGCCCGTCTGGCACTGTATGCCAAGATCCAGAAGGATGTCATCGACCAGCTGCCCATTATGCCTCTGTACTATGATACCGTGTATGTGGCTGCCACCGCCAAGCTGCAGGGCTTCACGCCCAACTGCTCCGAGGTGCATCGTTTCACCTACGCCTACGTAACAGAGTAACCTTCTTTTTATCCCAGCAAGTCCACGCGCTGAGGGGCGGTCGGAGCCTTCCGACCGCCCTCGGCCAAAACAAAGATGTAGAGTTTCTTTCTGGAGAGAGTTTATGCTCAAATATGTTTTGAAACGAATCCTGATGCTGATCCCTGTGATTTTGGGCATTGTTTTTCTGGTGTTCTTTATCATGGATCTGGCCCCGGGCGACCCGGTATATCAGATCGTCAGTGAAAATGCCACTGACGAGGAAATCGCCGCCGTAAGGGCGGAATACGGTCTGGACAAGCCTCTTCTGGTGCGTTATGGCAACTATGTCGTCAACATGGTTCGGGGCGATCTGGGCCGCTCCTATATTACCCAGCAGGACGTGCTGAGCCTGTATATGGAAAAATTCCCCGCCACACTGATGCTGGCATTGGCGGCAATATTTGTGGCAGTGGTCATTTCGCTGCCGCTGGGCATCTATGCCTCGGTAAAGCAAAACACATGGCAAGACGGCGTGTGTATGATCTTTTCTCTTCTGGGCCTGTCCATTCCCAACTTCTGGCTGGGCCTTCTGCTGATTATCCTGTTTGCGCTGACGCTGGGGTGGCTGCCTGCCAGCGGTATGCGTTCGTTTTCCTCCATTATCCTGCCCGCCATCACAGAGGGCACCGGTCTGGCAGCATTTATTACCCGTACCACGCGGTCGTCCATGCTGGAGACGATCCGCGCTGACTATGTGACTACCGCCCGTGCCAAGGGCGTGACCAGAAAGGACAGTGTGCTCAAGCACGCTTTCCGCAACGCGCTGATCCCCATTATCACCGCCAGCGGTATGCAGTTTGCCTATGTTATGGCCGGCTGTGTGCTGACGGAGACCGTATTTGCATGGCCCGGCGTGGGCCGTCAGCTGGTGGCTGCCATCAATGACCGTGACATCCCCACTGTGACGGGCTTTCTGGTGCTCACGGCCATCGTGACATGTCTCATCAACCTCATCATGGACATCGTGTATGCCTATGTAGATCCCCGCGTCAAGGTGCAGTATGCCGCACAGAACGCGAGAAAGCGCAAAAAGGCGGAGGTGGGCAAGTAATGAAACAAGAAAACAACGCGCCCGTCCGCATCAAGCACCGTTCACAGGTGCAGGAGGTGTGGCGCCGCTTTCGCAAAAGCAGGAGCGCCGTACTGGGCCTGTCGTTTATCCTGCTGATCATTCTGATCTCGCTGCTGGCCGGTGTGATCTTTGACTACGACACACAGGTGATCAGCGCCGTGGGCAAGCGGCTGCAGCATCCGAGTCTTGCCCATCCCTTCGGCACAGACGAGCTGGGCCGTGACATTCTTATCCGTGTGCTGTATGGCGCGCGGTATTCGCTGGCTGTGGGCTTTGTGGCCGTGCTGGTGTCCCTGATCATCGGCGTGCCGCTCGGCGCCATTGCGGGCTATTGCGGCGGCATTGTGGAAAATGTCATCATGCGCGTCAATGATGTGTTTCTGGCTTTGCCCAGCATCTTCATTGCCATCGCCATCGTGTCCGCGCTGGGTAAAAGCACACTGAATCTGATGATCGCCGTAGGCGTGTGCAGTATATGCACTTTCGCGCAGGTGACCCGCGCGGCGGTGCTGACGGTACGCAACAACGATTACATTGAGGCGGCCCGTGCCATCGGCGCCAACAACCTGCAGATCATCGCCCAGCATGTTCTGCCAAACTGTCTGGCGCCGGTCATCGTGCAGACCACCTTCCGCATGGGCTCTGCCATCGTGTCCGCCGCATCCCTGAGCTTCCTTGGTCTGGGTGTGCCGCTGCCTGCGCCTGAATGGGGCGCCATGCTTTCTGCGGGCAGAAACTATATCCTTGGATATTCCTATATGACGCTGTTCCCCGGTCTGGCGCTGCTGCTGACGGTCATCGCTTTCAATCTGGTGGGCGACGGTCTGCGGGATGCTTTGGATCCCAAACTGAAGCACTGAGAAAGGGGGAGACACAACATGACTGACACGCAGACTCCGGCTCTGACACCGGAGAACGATGTGATCCTGCAGGTGAAGGATCTGCAGGTGGAATACCGCACGGACGATGCTACGATCTACGCGGTCAACGGCGTTGATCTGACAGTCCGGCGCAACATGACGGTGGGGTTGGTCGGAGAGACCGGCGCAGGAAAGACCACCACAGCCCTTTCCATCATGAATCTGATACCTGATCAGGTAGGCGTCATCACCGGAGGCGCCATCGAGCTGGAGGGAAAAGATGTGCTGTCCATGGATGACAGCGAAATGAACGCCATCCGCGGCAAGGATGTGGCCATGATTTTTCAGGATCCCATGACCGCGCTGAACCCGGTGTTCACCGTGGGCGACCAGATCGCGGAGACCCTGATGATCCATGAGCATCTGGACAAGAAGGACGCTCTGGAAAAAGCAGGCCGGATGCTTGAGACGGTGGGCATTCCTGCTGAGCGGGCCAAGGAGTACCCCAGTCAATTCTCCGGCGGCATGAAGCAGCGAGTCGTTATCGCCATTGGCCTTGCCTGCAACCCAAAGCTGCTCATTGCCGACGAGCCTACCACCGCGCTGGATGTGACCATTCAGGCACAGGTGCTGGAGATCATGCAGGATCTGAAGGAGACCTACAAAATGGGTCTTATCATGATCACGCACGATCTGGGTATCGTGGCGGAGATATGCGATGAGGTGGCGGTTATGTACGCCGGCCGCATCGTGGAGTATGGTACGCTGGAGGATGTATTCGAGCATACCTTACACCCGTACACAGAAGGCCTGTTCAACTCTTTGCCCAATATCAACGACCGGCGCCACCAGCTTACGCCCATTCCGGGCCTGATGCCGGATCCGTCAAAACTGCCGGAAGGCTGTGCCTTTGCGCCGCGCTGCCGCTATGCTACCGACGCCTGCCGGGCCAAGCAGCCCCAGAAGCGTTGGGTCAGCTCCACGCACTATGTGGCCTGCAGCGCGTATGACGATCCCGCGTTCCACATTGAAAGAAAGGAGGGCTGACCCATGGCAGACAATATCCTGGAAGTCAAACACCTGAAAAAGTATTTTGAAACGCCGCGCGGCACCCTCCACGCCGTGGATGATGTGAGCTTTTCCATTCAGCGGGGGAAGACACTGGGTATCGTGGGTGAGTCCGGCTGCGGCAAGTCCACCACTGGCCGGGCGATCCTGCGGCTTATCGAACCTACCAGCGGACAGGTGCTGTTTGAAGGGCAGGATGTGCTGAAGCTGAATAAGACGCAGATGCGCCGGCTGCGCTGTGACATGCAGATCGTCTTTCAGGACCCGTACTCCTCGCTGGATCCCCGCAAATCCGTCAGCGAGCTCATCAGCGAGCCGATCCGCCTGCATCACCTTATCCGCGACAAGCAGCAGATGCAGCAGCGGGTGCTGGAGCTGATGGAAACGGTGGGACTGGCCGAGCGGCTGGTGAACACCTATCCCCATGAGCTGGACGGCGGCCGCCGTCAGCGTATCGGCATCGCCCGCGCACTGGCGCTGAACCCCAAGTTTATCGTTTGCGACGAGCCGGTGTCTGCACTGGACGTATCCATTCAGGCGCAGATCCTGAACCTGCTGGGCAATTTGCAGGAGCAGATGGGGCTGACATATATCTTCATTACCCACGATCTGTCGGTGGTAAATCATTTTGCGGACGACATCGCCGTAATGTACTTGGGCCAGCTGGTCGAAAAGGCTGGTTCCGAGGAATTGTTTGCCCATCCCATGCACCCCTACACCGAGGCGCTGTTGTCAGCCATCCCGGTACCTTCGCTGCGCAACCGGAAAAAGCGCATCGTCCTTAAAGGCGAGATCACCTCGCCGGTAAATCTGCCCCAGTGCTGTCACTTTGCGGCTCGCTGCCCCTATGCCACGGAAGAATGCTTTGCTTCCAGCCCGGAGCTGCGTGAAGTGGCGCCGGACCACTTTGTGGCCTGTCACCGTGTAAAGTGACGCATACATGTCTCTATCATGACAGAACCATCCCGGGACGAGAAAATGGTTCTCGTCCCGGGATGCTTTTTATCAGAAACAGGAGGCTGCTATGTTATTCGGATTGACCGATTATCTGCCGGAGGCGGTACTGACCGTCGGCGACAACCTTGAATTTCTCATTCGTATTCTCGTGGCGGAGCTGTTTGGCTTCCTTATCGGACTGGAGCGCTCCAAACGGCAGAAGGATGCCGGAATCCGCACGCACTGCATCATCGCCGTAACGTCGGCTGTTATCATGATCCTGTCAAAGTATTGCTTTGTGGACCTGATAGATTTGGGCATTGCCGGGCGCAATTCCGATCCCGGCCGTCTGGCGGCACAGGTGGTCAGCGGCATCTCCTTTCTCGGTGCAGGTGTGATCTTCCGTGACCGGAACTCCTCGTCTATCAAGGGTCTCACCACAGCCGCAGGCATGTGGGCGACTTCTGCTGTGGGTCTTGCCATCGGCGCGGGACTCTACTGGCTGGGTGTGATGGAGACCGCGGTGGTGGTCATCAGTCAGACGGTGCTGCACCGTTTCCCGGTGGGCAACGACGCTCTTGTGGCGCAGGAGCTCAACGTTCGCATCGCGGATACGCCCGAAATGCAGAAGTACATCCGCCAGTTCGTCAAGAGCCATGGCGGCCACATCGAACGCAGTGATGCCGTGCGGGAAGGCAGTGTGCTGGAGCTGAAGCTCACCGTCCGCTGCCGCCAGCCCATCACGCAGGATGAGGGCTTGGATCTGATCGCCAGAAATCCCGACATTCTGCGCATCAGTATCTAGCGGGAGGCACGAGAGGAAAAACGATGAAAAAAGCGATTGGATATGTATACGTCATTGCGGCAGCTGTTTGCTGGGGCTTTTTGGGGCTGTTCAATCGGGTCCTCACGACGGCAGGGGTGTCGCTGCTGAACATGATGCCGCTGCGCTTTGGCGGCACAGCGATCCTGTTTACGGCGTTTTGCATGGCGTTCAAGCGGCAGGTATTCCGCATCAGGCTGCGCCATCTGCCCATTTTTCTCGGCAGTGGCCTGATCAGTATGCTGCTGTTGGGACTGGTGTATTTCCGCTGTCAGCAGTTGTGCTCGCTGGCTGTGGCCAGTATTCTGATGTATCTGGCGCCGTCGTTCGTGGTGCTGTTCGGCGCAATATTCTGGAAAACGCCGCTGACAGCCCGGAAGATCACAGCGCTGCTGCTGGCTTTGTGCGGCTGTGCGCTGGTCAGCGGTATTGTGGGCAGCGACGTGCGTATTTCGCTGGAGGGTCTGCTGATGGGGCTCGCCTCTGGGTTGTGCTATGGCGGCTATACCATTTTTGCCCATTACGGGATGCGGTACTACGATTCGTTTACCATGGCGTATTGGACGTTTCTGATCGCCGGGGTCGCATCGCTGTTTTTGGCGGACTGGCCGACGCTGCTGCCGGCGTTGGCTGAGCCGCGGACGGGTCTGGCTGCGCTTGGCCTTATGGTCGTTGGGACCGCCCTCCCGTTTACGCTGTATACCAAGGGGTTGGAAACCGTGGAAGGCGGGAAAGCGGCGATCATAGCCAATATCGAGCCGGTAATGTCGGCGGTCATTGGCGTAACGGTGTTTCAGGAGGCCTTAAGTCTGTGGACACTGACCGGCATTGTTTTGGTTCTGTCTGGTGTGGTAGTGCTGGCCTGCGAAAAGGAGCCGGGCAAGTAGTGCAGGGGTAGGTTAATCACTTGTGAGAAGTATGTCAAAATGAACCCTCCCGGAAAAACCGGGCGGTCATTAAAATTGAACAATACTGCAAACGCAGGAAGGATCGTATGAAGCCGAAACGGCAGGAAGATTCTTCCTGCGTCTTTGCTTACTATTTTTATCGCGGTATTTGCCATCGCCGTGATACCGCAGAAAAGAGAAGCTTTGTAAAAGCCGTTGGGACGATACGGCAGGAAAGTCGTCAAGGGAGAGGCAAGCTCCCGCCCTGTATGCCGTAGTCAGAGTGCGGCGCCGGTCATACGGGGTATCGCGCATCCCTCGATCCGTCGCCGGGCGGATCACAGGACACCGGCGGAGCCTCCCGCAGCCGAGTTCAGCGGCCTGGTGTCCGCGGTCGCTCACACGAGCAGAGGTCAAAGACCTCCATACCGCAGCATACTGACCTGGCACAAGTAAAGAGAGACAGACATACAGGTAGGCCGCAAAAAGCACACAGCACCAAGGTTTTCCGCCTGCGGCAGTCTATCCTTTCTGCGGAGATACACCGGAAACAGCCCTCCTTGCCAACGGGTGAAGTGCGCCCATCTGAACATAACTTTGATTTCAAGGAGCTTTCTCTATATGACCACAAATGGTATTTACCACACCCTCGTTGCCCAACTGGATAAGCTGGCCCGGCACAACCGGCAGGGCAGCTTCCGTACCAAAGATCGCTACTACGAGGCGGTCAAACGGTTCTGCGCCTACCTCGCTGTTCATTACCATCTGCAAAAGCTGGAGAACATCAGCGGTAAGCATCTGGTGAGCTATGTTCTCTATTTGCAGGAGCAGGGCAAGTCGGCCAGCACCATCAAGACCGACCTCTCCGCCATTCGCTTCTTCCATGACAAGATGTCTCATCCACGTTATACGCTGCCGGGTAATGAAGAACTGGGCGTCGCCTTGGAACGCCGCCGCTTCGGACAGATACGAAGCGTTCGCATCGGTAGGCAGATCCGTATCCCTCGGGAGGCCCTGCTGGAGTTCCTGCGAAAGTAAATCTCTTCGTCACAGAAATATGTAAATCTCTTCGTCACAGAAATAAAACTTGCACAATAGCCGCGCGGGATATATCATGGTAGTGGTACATTCCGCGCGGCGGAAAGGAGCGTATATGCCGCGTACAAAAACAGGAAAAGGAGCCGGTGGCGCCGGTTCCATCAGAAAGATCACAACAACAAAGAACGGCAAGACCTACACCTACTGGCAAGGCCACTACACAGAGGGCTTCGACCCCGGCACAGGCAAGCAGATCCAGCGCAGCATCACCGGAAAGACACAGAAGGGAGTGGCTCAGAAGCTACGTCAGATCACGGCATCACTGGATGACGGCACCTACAAAGTACCCTGCAAGCTGACGGTTGGAGAATGGCTGGACATCTGGACACAGGACTATCTTGGCGGCGTGAAAGCGTCTACGGCGTATCTCTACAAAAAGAATGTGGAGTTGTATATTGCGCCGCGTCTTGGGAACATCAAGCTGGAAGCACTGAAGGCCCACACGGTACAGCACTTTTACAATCAACTTGTCTCTCCAACCGACCCAACAGTCAATCCCCTTTCAGCAAAGACGGTGAAGAACATTCACGGCGTTTTTCACAAGGCCATGCAGCAAGCGGTGCTGATCGGCTATCTGCGCGTCAATCCAACGGATGCCTGTACACTTCCCCGTGTTATCAAGAAAGAAATGCACCCGCTGGAGGAAGATCAAATCGCTGCATTTCTGAAAGAAGTACAAGGAAGTCCCCACGAATGCCTTTACAAAATCGCGCTGTTTACAGGGCTGCGGGAGGGCGAAATACTTGGGTTAGGCTGGGAGCATATTGACCTCGAGAACGGCATCCTGACTGTGAAACGTCAACTCCGCAAAGAGCAGAAAAAGGACGGGCAATACTACTTCTCTCCGCCGAAGAATAACCGTGCCCGCAGCATCTCTCTGTCTCCCTCGGTGGTGTTTCTGTTTCGCCTGCAGAAGCTGAAGCAAAACGGTATGAGGCTGGAAGCAGGCGATGCCTGGCAGGAAAACGGTCTGGTCTTTTCCAATCAAACAGGCGGATACTTATCCTATCGCACGGTGTACGACTGCTTCAAGCGAATCGTAAAGAAAATCGGTGCGCCATCCACCCGTTTCCACGACCTGCGCCATACATACGCAGTTGCCTGTATCAAAAGCGGCGATGACATTAAAACCGTGCAGGAAAATCTCGGCCATGCCACTGCGGCTTTCACGTTGGATGTTTACGGACATGTTACGAAACAGATGAAGCAGGATAGCGCTCAGAGAATGGAGCAATTTATCCAGTCTGTTTCTATCGGGTGACTTCATAAGGCTAAAAATAAGGCTAACTCCACTTTTGGACAAGACAAAAACCCTTGAAACCATGTGGTTTCAAGGGTTTCCAATGGTGCGCGGTACAGGACTCGAACCTGTGACCCCATGCACGTCAAGCATGTGCTCTAGCCAGCTGAGCTAACCGCGCGGACAACGGTAATATAATAGCGTAGAACGGCGGATTTGTCAACACCTTTTGTAAGAAAAATGCAAAAAATGTATGGGGCGGTGGGTTTCACCGCCCCATACACCGTTTAATCCCGGTTTTCGTATTTCCGCAGCTGCCGCTCAAATTCCTCGCAGCGCGGACAGCTGACCGTCACCAGCTCTCCCGTGCGGGGATGGAGGAACCGCAGCTCCACCGCCTGCAAACACTGGCCCGTCAGGCCGGGGACAGGCTTCTTCGCGCCGTACACCGTGTCCCCCAGAATGGGATGGCCGATATAGGCCATATGGACGCGGATCTGATGGGTGCGGCCCGTCTCCAGACGGCAGCGCACATGGGTGGCGCCGTTATAGCGGGCGATGACCTCCCAGTGGGTCACGGCCCGGCGACCGTTGCGGGTGTTGACCGCCATTTTCTTCCGGTCGGTGGGATGCCGCCCGATGGGCGCGTCCACGGTGCCACTGTCCTCCCGGAGATTGCCCGTCACCAGACACTCGTAGGTGCGGGCAAGGGTATGGTCGCTGAGCTGAGCGCTGAGCGCCAGATGGGCGGCGTCGTTCTTGGCGGCGATGATCAGGCCGCTGGTGTCCCGATCGATACGGTGGACGATGCCGGGGCGCTTTTCGCCGCCGATGCCGGACAGGGAATCGCCGCAGTGATGCAGCAGAGCGTTTACCAGCGTGCCGTCGGGGTGGCCCGGTGCGGGATGCACCACCAGACCGGCAGGCTTGTTCACCACGATCACGTCCGCGTCCTCATACACCACGTCCAGCGGGATATCCTGCGCCTCCACAGCGGTCTCCTCCGTCTCGGGACGGCTGACCTCAATGGTCTCATCTCCGGTAAGACGGTAGTTCTTAGCTGCCGCCGCGCCGTTGACGGTGACGCCGCCGGTCTCCAGCAGTCTGGCGGCGGCGCTGCGGGTCAGGCCATCGGTGTGAGCTGCCAGCCATGCGTCGATCCGTGCGCCCTTATCCTCACTTGTCGCCGTCAGTGTCAGATGCATCGTCTTTCTTCCTCGCGTCGTATTGTTCGTAGAACCACAGGTAGTACACCGCGCCTAAAATCACGCCCACCACCACAAAGCAGTCGGCCAGATTGAACACGGGATAGTTGAACAGCAGCAGGTCGAACATATCCACCACATAGCCGTGAACAATGCGGTCGATGATGTTGCCCACGCCGCCGCCTAAAATCAGCACGGCGGCCGCCGCGCCCAGCGGATGGCGCACGATGCGCCGGATCAGCAGATAGGCCACCGCGATCATCAGCGCCGCCGTTACCACGATCAGCAGGGCCGTTTTCCCGGAGAAGCTGGACCACGCCGCGCCGTAGTTGTGTACGCGGGTCAGCTGCATGAAGCCCGGCAGAAACGCCGTGCTCTCGCCCAGCGCCAGATGATGCACCGTCCAGCTTTTCAGCAGCTGGTCACAGCCCACCAGCACTAAGATCACGGCGGTATAAAGAGCATAGATCATGTGAAATCCCTCGCTGTAAATTCAAAGTACCCCCATCATAGCGCATGGCGACGGAATTTGCAACTTTTATTCTGCGGGTTTCTTGTATTGCGGTTTTGAATATGGTATAATATTATGATTAAATATCGCCCTGCGCATCGCGCCGGGTGAAGGAGGTACCCTTGGAACGAAAGAATGTGGTCCTGTCTGACGCGGATATGGAGCGTCAGCGGGAGTTTACCAAAAAAATAAGAGAGCTGCACCGGCAGCGGGGCAAGACCGTCCGGGCGCTGGTGGATACCTTCGGCTGCCAGCAGAACGTGGCCGACAGCCAGCACATCATGGGCATGCTGG
>ENA-OROD01000505-OROD01000505.1-human-gut-metagenome-genome-assembly--contig:-NODE-505-length-37874-cov-3.617203_pt1 | contig 37874 bp, 31 predicted proteins | sample MGYA00242123_ERZ509038 | MGnify/ENA primary metagenome ERZ509038 (study PRJEB26280, sample SAMEA2338719) | human gut metagenome | biome: human gut; feature: human-associated habitat; material: faeces... | reverse complement strand
AGGAACGGGGAAACATTTGAACAATCGAACAATCGAACAATTCAGCAATTGAATGAAGGAAGGGAAAATAAGGCAGGACGCGAATTGACACCGCCGGAATGAAACATCCCTGTTACAAGTTTTCTTCATAGAAAATTTCGTCATGGTGAAAAACCGGTTCATTATTTCATCTCCTTGTCATAACTTAAAAGATCGCTGTCAATATTTTCTGCCCGGAAAAGCCATTTCCCGTTTTTCAATACGGTTTTTCCATATACGGATTGCAACTGTTCCGGAGCTCCGACTGTGATTTCCGCCTCGGCTGTTCCGGGGCCCAATGCCACGACTGCCACTCGACGGCTGCCGTTACCATCGGAGAACTCCCACGCGCGGATGTCTCCCTTTATCGTTTTGACCGGCAGTTTTTTGACTGGCTTTCCCGACAACAGAAAAGGTTCGAGTTTCCGCAGCATACCGATGCCATGCCGGATGGTTTTCAGGTTCTCCTCCGTATTGCCGTCAAGTTTTGGATCGGGTTTACACAGCGGTGTATAGGTATAGAACACATAGCCGCGAGGTTCATAGCCTGCCGCCAGCAGGATCATCGAACGGAATTCGTTTGCAGACGGAAAACGGAAGGTTTCCGCCTGTGCCGTTGCAGGAAAATAACGGCGGAAGTTGAACATCTGCGGGACAATCCAGAATGGAAGACCGGCTTCCGCAGTTTTCTGCAAATGAGTTTCCATGGACTTGATCGAATGATTGTTTTTGATTGGATAGGGATCGGAGCCGATGATATCCGCCGCGGGGCCATAGGGTTTCATAGACTCGGTTGTATAACCGACCGCTCCTACAATCCACACCGGATGTTCCGGGTCAAGCCGGTTCAGCATATTGCGGCGTTCCGTCATTTCCGGGATCATCTGGTTCGGCAGTTCGTCGCAGGTGTAATACCCCAGCAGGGCGGGACGGTTGCGGAAGGTTCGTGCCGTTTTTTCTGCGATCGCGGCGGGAGTCGGTTCGCCATAAAGGGAGGTGATTGACCATTTGCCCGCGTTCCGGTAAAGATTTTTCAGGGAAAAGATGAGTTTCATATGATTCTTTTCACAATAATCGAACACTTCCCCGATCCGTTCCCAGCCTGCTTTCTTTTTGCTGAATCCCATGGAGAGGCTGTTGTAGGGGAGAATGGTGTTGAATCCTGCGTTCCGGATTTTGTCCAGCTCCCAGGTGAACTGGGCGTTGCAGTAAATTCCGATCGGCAGAAAACGCCTGCCGTTGACTACGGCATATCCCTGTTCGTCGATCCGGCAGGATGCCGCGGGCTGTGGCGCCGGGAGTTTTCTGACGGTTAACGGAATAGCGGTTTCTTCCAGTATCAGTTTCCGGGCGGTATCCACCACGGAGATTTTCAATTCTCCGCTGCCTTCGAGTTTGCCCGGCAACTGCAGCGATGCCTTTCCGTCTCTGATCGGTGCGGACATCCGGTGTCCGTTGAATTCGCCGCAGACCGCCAGCTTTCCGGGCTTGGCGGCATTCATAATGGATTTGCCGTCCCTGCTGAATGCCAGCCGGAGCGTTTTACCGGGAGCGATGATCGACATGGGGGCGTTCAGCGGGTAGACGGTCCATTTCATGTCCGCCGGAGTGACGGTCAGATCGTCATAATAAACTTTGCCGGTACATCCTTTGCCCAGATACAGGGTTATCCCTGTTTTTTCCGTATTCTCAGGGACTTTCAGATGATTTATCTCGATCCGGGTCCAGTCTGCTGTGCCGCGAAGCCCGTTCGGATACGCTCCTCCGCGAATCCATTTCCCGTTTTTGTCGGAGAACTCCACCGCGAAAGTGCCTCCGCGACGGTCGCCGCCTTTCACATCTTCACTGCGGATCATGATGCTGAAATTGTAAATTCGTCCCGGCTTCAACCGCAGGGACTGGCTGGATAACTGGTATTCCTCCGGATTGCTGCGTTCCAGAAGAAGCCCTCCTGACGCCACTGTCCCGAATCCGCGCTCCACCTTGGCTTTTCCTTTCAATTTCCAGCCCTTGGTGCCTTCTTCAAAGGACGGATTGATCACTGGCGGAACCGGTGTCTTTTCCGTTTCCGATTTTTCATATTGGCTCAGGTCAATTCCCGCGGCGAACAGTGTGATCATCCACATTGCCGACATACAAAATAATTTACTCATAAAAATTCCTTTCACTTGAATTCTGTTCCATTATGTATGATTTCATTTCGCTTCCGGCAGCTCCTGCATGAATCTCGGAAAATACGGCACTTTGCGATGAATCATTTCTGCGGGTTTTGTTTTCATGACTTCCCGCAGGACTTCATAGACTGTCTGCCAGTATTCCTCTTCCCTGATTTTTTCCAATGGGATGAAGTGCCCCTCCTGCTGCCAGTGAGACAGATAAGAGACCAGTTTGACTTTTCTGTGCAGTCCCATTTTCTTCAGTTCCTGATAAGTGCCTTCCGCCTCGGCGTGCCAGCAAAGCAATATTTCCGGCGGAGTGTCCGCGCACAGATAGCGGGTGTGCTGTTCCCACGCATTCAGGGAATGCCCCGGCATGACGTTTTCACGGTATTCCGGAAAGGCAATATCGTATTTCCGGCGGATTTGTTCCCAGTTCTTATCCGCATACTCCTGGTATCCTTCAAGCGATGCTTTGAACTGCAACGCGATCCGTCGGTATCCTTTTTCAACGATCTTCCCGATGACAAAATCAATGGAGGAAAAAGTATCATATTCCACGACGTGTACCGGCAGATTCCCCGCATGATGCCGCGCCACTCCCGCAATTCCCGCACGGTGAACGGTCCGGGCGAGTTCCGCAGTCAGGGTTCCATACCCGAAGACCAACCCGTCGATCGGCTGTTTCTCCCAGAAATCCATATCCTGCCGCAGCCGCTTGTTGCGCCCGTCCAGAAACAGCATATTGTAACTGTCCCGTGCCAGACATCGGTGAATCAACTGGAAAAAATCGTGGGTGACATCGGTCATTTCCGCACTGCCGGAGCATAAGAAACCCCAGGCATAATACCGTTCCCGCACTGCTGATGCATGGTTGATGGCGGAACCGCGGGGACCGGGAGAGACCAGTCCGCTCAGGATCAAAGGTTTGACCGCTTTGCTGATCGTTTGCAGTGAGACCTGATATTCCTTCATCAGCGCCCGCAGCGGCGGCAGTTTTTCACGGTAATATCCTCCCGTGATCCGCTGCTCCAGTTCCGCCGTTATTTTAGTGTGTTTTGTTTCGATCAACATCCAGCTGCGCATCCGTTTTTTACATAGTTGCTTCTTGCAATACAGTGTTCTATAGTCTGTTCTATATTAAATTATACAACAAACTGAGAAAACCGCAAGTATAGAACACTGAAAAAAAGCATTTTTTTATTTATGGTAAAAAGGAGCGTTACACATCTGCGGGATGGATGATACGGTCGGCAACGGCTTTCAATGCTTCTTCTTTTGTTGAGACGATCCCGTCGAGCTGGAGATCTGCGGCATACTTCAGCAGGAATCCGACTTTGGGGCCGGGCAGGACACCGAGCGCAAGAATGTCGGCGCCGGTCAGGAACGGTTTCGGGACGGCATCCGTGTGCGAGGATTCCAACTGATGCATCCGGTCAAGCAGCAGGAGATAGTTGTCCAGCTTGCCGTGGCAGGAAATGCAGTCGATCCGGTGAAGCTCCAGCTCCAGCGGGAAGTTCTGACCGGCAATGAGTCGCCGCCATTTTGCCGTCCGCATTTTGTCGACCTGCGCAAAACGCATGTGATTGCGGACTGCCGCCGTAATGTTTTCCATCATCCTGTAAGGCATCTTCAGCCGCCGCAGGATTGTTTCCGCCATTTCCGCGCCTTTTTCCTCATGGGAGAAAAAATGGACGCGCCCGTCTTCCCTGACTCCACGGCAGGACGGTTTTCCCACATCATGAAGCAGAACCGACCAGCCGAGTTCCGGCGACGGATATGCGATATGGGAGAGCATCAGCATGGTGTGTTCAAAGACATCGCCTTCGGGGTGGAATTCGGGCGGCTGTTCCACGCCGCGCATGGCGTCGATTTCCGGGAGGAGGACTTTCAAAATACCGAGTTCCGCCGCCAGACGGAATGCCCGGTCCGGCATCGGACCGCACAGAATCCGCGTGAACTCGTCCCGCACTCGTTCCGAGGAGAGAAAACGCAGTTTATGGGCGAGTTCCCTGATTGCGGACATTGCCGTCTTGTCGAGTTCCAGCTGCAGGCGGACCGCAAAGCGGATTGCGCGGAGCATCCGCAGGTAATCTTCCGAAAAACGGACGACGGGATCTCCGATTGTGCGGAGAACTCCCCGCCGGAGATCGTCATAACCGCCGGTACAGTCGATGAGTATTTCTTTTTCAGGATCAAGGAGCATGGCGTTGATCGTGAAGTCGCGTCGGGCGACGTCCTCCTGCGGCGTTTTGCTGAAACGCAGAGTCTCCGGGCGCCGCCCGTCCTCGTAATCGCGCTCCTCGCGGAATGTGGCGACCTCGAAGTTCATGGAGTCCGCGACCACCGTGACGACGCCGAACGATGCGCCGAGCGGGATGGAGCGGGGAAACAGCTTCATGATCTCCGCGGGCACCGCATTGGTCGTAATGTCGTAATCCTTCGGGAGCTTTCCGAGGCAGAGATCGCGGACCGCGCCGCCGACGATATACGCTTCAAATCCGGCATTGCGCAGTTCCGCAACGATTCCCGCCGCGGCGGAAAACATGCGGCGTTCCCGGATATTCCTGTTGATTTTGAAAGGTATTTGCATAAAAAATCACTTCCGGCATTTGAGTTTCTCTCTTTTCATGCTTAAATATGGACTGGAAAACAGAATTTGCAAGAGGATTTCATGAAAATAGCATTCTTCGGCGGGACTTTCGATCCGGTTCACAACGGGCATCTCGCATTGGCAAAGCTGGTGCTGGAGCACCGTTCAGCCGGGCGGATTCTGTTTGTCCCCGCTCCGAATCCGCCGCATAAGACGGACCGGGAGATCACTCCGTTTGAAGTCCGTTATGAAATGCTGGCTCTGGCTCTGGAGGGGAAAGGGGAGGGTTTTGCCCTCTCCGACATCGAAAAACGGCGTTCGGGGCGTTCTTATACGATAGATACTTTGAATCAACTGTCGAAATTATATGAATATGATGATATATTACTGTTGATCGGGGAAGACAGTCTCCGGCAGCTCCATTCGTGGAGACAGTGCCATGAGATTGTCCGCCGCTTCGGGATCATTGCTTATCCGCGCGGAGAGGAGCCGGTTTCGCGGGAGGAGTTGAGGCGGTACTGGGCGGAGGAGGAAACGGAGAAACTGTTGAGTGCAGTCCTTCCCTCGGCGCCCTGTTTTCCGGTATCTTCCACGGAGATTCGCGGGATGATCCGGCGGGGGGAATGGGAGAAGGCGGAGGCTCTGCTTCCGCCACCGGTCATGAACTTTATCAGAAAAAACGGTGTCTATACAAAATAACCTCAGGAGGGGAATCATGGCAGAAGCAGGAACGGCAAAGAAGACGGCAGGGAAAAAGGAAACGCCTGAAGAAAAACTCGCAAAAGTCTGCGAGGAAATTGCGTATGACAGGAAAGCGGAGAACATCATCCGTCTCGACCTGAAAGAATATTCGGCGGTCAGCGATTATTTCGTGCTTTGCACCGCGACTTCCGAACCGCATATCCGCGCCGTCGCCGAACGCATCCAGCGCGATGTGCTTGAACAGCTTAAAATCAAGCCGCTCCATGTGGACGGTTCCCCGGAAAGCCGCTGGATGATCGTGGATTTCGGTTCCGTGATGGTTCACGTCATGGACGAGGATACCCGTTCCCTGTATCAGCTGGAAAGTCTCTGGGGCGATGCGCCGAAGTCCGATGCGATCAAACGCATTGAGGCGAAGGCGAAACGGAAAGCCGCCGCGGACAAGAAAAAACAGAAAGAAGCATAACACTCCATGCCCGGACCTTTGAAAGACTACTGGACTGAGTTCGACTGGGAAGCCGAACTCAAGAAAGACGATGCGCGGATCAGCACTTACATGCAGGAGCTCCCCCGCTATATTGACCTGCCTTCGGAAGACGCGGTGATCATGAAGCATATTCAGGATAAACCCGAGCTCGTCCCTTTCGGAGGAGATTATAAGAACTCATCCCTTGCGGGGCTGTTTGAAAATACGGATTACGAGGAGGACATCACGTTCAGCGAAGAATGGCAGAAACGTGACGGTTCCGATTTTTATATCGTGCTCGGACGTCTTTCAAAACTCTGGGCACAGTATTTCGCTTCGCTCGGCGGACGCGGGGAGACCGTCGGCGGAATGCGCATCCTTTGTTTCTACGGCAAACTTATGGCGCGCTGCGCGGACATCATCGACATGGAGGAGGATGAATATCCCGCACTCCGTGTGGCGATCATGAAACGCCTGCTTGCCGATGTGAATCTTCTGCTGGGAGAGTTCCGTCTTTTCGGTTCAAAGTTTCCTGCTTCGCGGGCAAAAACCGATTTTCATTTCGAACATGTCATTGTCCTGCGTGAAAAAATGCTGACTCTGCTGGAGAAGTACCGTTCCGGCAAAAATGAAAAGTGAAACGGGGGAAACACCGGAAGCTTTTTATTGTTGTGTCAAGATTGCCGGAACCCCGTCAGGAAGAAAGAAAAGATTCAGTTCAACTGTTTTTCATAAAGGCGCTGTCTGCCCGGTTCCGGAGTTCCGGCAGAGGCGCCGCATTTTTTCCGTATTTCAAAGATGGTTCATCGCTCCCTGTTTATAACCGGAGCGGTTGATTTCCACGTGTTGAAATCCCAGGAGAAGGAGTTGTTTCCGTATCTCCGGCTCAAGCCGGAAAATCCGCCGCAGATGAACAGGTTTCACTTCAATTGATGCAATATTCCCGGCGAGATGGCGCACACGGACATCCCGGACGGAAAACTGTTCTTTGAGAAGCTGTTCCGCTTTCATGACACGGTCGATTTCCGTCTTTTCAAGCGGCAGTCCGCAGGGAAAACGCGAAGCGGCGCACGCAGAGGCAGGCATCATCCAATTCCCGATTCCGAGCCGGCGCGCAATCAGCCGGATACGCCGTTTCCCCAGTCCGGCTTCAATGAAAGGGTGTCTGACGCCCAGCTCCGCCGAGGCTCTCATTCCGGGGCGCCAGTCGGAAAAATCATCCGTATTGGCGCCGTCGCAGAGATACCGGAACCCTGCGGAACGCAGTTCATCGAGAGCACTGCCCATAATCCGTTTTTTACAGTGGTAACAGCGCATGGAGTCATTTGCACGAATCGCCGGATCGGACAGCACGTCGATAAAGACTGTTTTTAAAGGAATGGAGTAACGTTTTGCAGTCTCTCGCACAAGCTGGCTCTCCCGTCCGGGGGCAAGCGGAGTCTCTGCATGGATCAGGATCACGTCTCCCGTGTTCAGGACTCTTGAAGCGAAGACGGCAAGCGCCGTACTGTCCGCGCCGCCGGAAAATGCGATTCCCAGAGGAGCATATCCCCGCAGGATTTCCGCAAGGCGAACCTCTTCCGGCAGGGATTTCATGGCAACTTTCCGCCCGCAAGAAATGTCTCATACTCGTGAATCAGGATTTCCGACATCTTCTGCCACGGGAATTTGTCTTTGACCAGCTCCCTGCCGCGAAGCCCCATTTCAGCGGCTTCCTGCGGATGTTTCAGCAGATGGAGCAGGGCATTCTTTGCGGCTTCCGTGTCCTGCGCAGGAACCGTGAATCCGGTTTTGCCGTTGATCACGACCTCGGGGGTGCCGTCCAGATGATACGCCACCACGGGTTTTGCCTCGGCAAGAGCCTGAACGGCAACGCGCGGCAGTCCCTCTTTCAACGAGAAGTGAGCGGCAATATCCATCAGCGCAATATAACGGTGAACCTCTTCCGGGGACACCAGCCCCGCAAATGTGACGTGGCGACGGATTCCCAGCGATTCGGTCAACGCCTCGTATTCGTAACGTTTCGGTCCGTCTCCCAGAATCAGGAAATGAGTATCGGGCAGTTCCCTGACGATCTTTGAGGCAATCGGGAAGAAGTCTTCGTATCCCTTCCTCGGAAACAGGCGCGCGATTGCCCCCACGACCTTGCGGTTTTCCGGAATTCCGAGAGAACGGCGCAGTTCGCCGTCCGGTTCCGCCTCCAGAAAACGGTCCAGCTCCATGCCGCTGTAAACGACTTGATACTGCTCCGGGCGTCCGATCTTTTCCGAGAGACACTGGTCAATCATCGCCTGCGCGACGGCATAAATCCTGTCGCATTTTGTGGCGGCGTAACGCTCGGCATTGATATAAATCATATTCTTCAGCCTGCTTTCGTAAGGTCCGAATGCCAGTCCGTGAATCGTGTGGACAACCATAGGCACTCCTGCCATGCGTCCGGCGATGCGCCCGATGATCCCCGCTTTGGAACTGTGCGTGTGAAGAACGTCGAACTTACGTTCCTGAAGGAATTTTTTCAGGTGGAGAATCGCCCGGAGATCGGTAAAAGGCGAAATTTCACGCACAAACAGAGGGCATTCGACTACTTCAAACCCCGGATTTTTCATTTTCTGGAGCAGCTGCCCTTCGCGCCCCTCGGAGGGGCCTGTCAGCATAACGCACTCGTGTCCGGCCTCCACAAGCCCGCGGGCGGAAAGAAATGTATTCTCCTGGGCGCCGCCGACAATCAGCCGTGTGATAAAATGGCATACCTTCATAGCAGGTTTCAACTCGCTTTCTGCACTGTTAAAACGGAAAAAATCCTTTCGCGCGCGACCGGGAGAGAAAGTGAATCAATCAGCTTTCCCCTCTTGTCATAAACAGCCGCGCGGATGGTTCCGTTCTCATGTTTGATTTCCATTGTTATTTTAAAGTCAAAATGAGAAAATTCAAAGAACAGATCGTCGTTTTTAACGAATGTTTTCACTTTTTGCGAAAAATAGCGGTATTCCCCTTTGCCGCAGCGGTCCAGAAACGAAGTCCGCACATCATGACCGTATGCCGTTGCATATGCTTCTTTTGCGGCGACGGCGTTGAAAGAAGGTTTTACCATCACCAGATTATCGACACGCATGACCGGAAACAGATATTTCGCGCCATAGGTTTCGGAACGCTGTCCCGAGGTGAGAATCAGATACGAAAGGGAGGCGTGCCCGCGCCGTTTCAGATAAGCGGCGGCATCTCTTGCAAGAGAAAAATCCGGTGCATTGACCAATACGGAAAAATCGTATTCCGGCACGCTCAGCAGAACCGCCGGGCGGCGCAGATTTCCGCCGGCAATCACTGCCGTTTCCGGTTCGGGAGTATGGAAAAGGTCCGTGCACCAGAAAAAGAGGATGATCCCGAGCAATGCCAGCGCACGCAGCACCGTCTTTTTTGACGGAGAACGGAGAATCACCATCAGGAGAGCCAGAGACAGCAGGACGCTCCATGCCTGCGGAACAGGGCGGATGAATTCACCGAGTCCGGAAAAAAAGGAGCAGACCCCGTTGATTCCGGCGGACAGCAGATTCAGGATATAAGCGCTGAACGCCAGAGACGGCGGAATCAGAAATCCGATCAGGGAACCGAGGCAGAACACGAAGAAGCAGAGCCAGGAAAGCGGCAGAATCAGCAGGTTCGTCAGCACGGAGAACGGAACCGTGATTCCCTGATAGATCAAGGTCAGCCCGAAACTTGCCAGCCATGCAATGATACAGCCGGACAGGGATGCGAAAAGCATTCGCGCGAAGCGCAGGCGCCAGAATTTCGTATGCGGAATATGATCCGCGGGAACCCAGCGCATCTTTTCAAACAGCATGGAAGTCCATTCCGACGTCAGCGGCAGAGATGCCACAAGGAAAATCACCGCCGTGAACGAATATTGGAAACCGGGGTCCATAAGCTGGCGGGGATTCCAGATCAGCAGAATCGCGCAAGCCATGAATACGGAGTTCAGAACCGAACCGCGCAGCAGGAAGGCGCGCATGAAACACCACGTGCAAAGCATGGCAAGCGCCCGGAACGCAGGCATTTGCAGTCCGGTGCTCAGGGCATACAGAGCGGTCAGCAGGGGAACGATGACACAGCGCATGCGAAACGGCAGGAACGCCAGCAGCAGAAACATGACTCCGGCGAACATGCCGATATGCAGCCCGCTTACGGTCAGGATGTGGATTGTGCCGCTGCGGATGAAATCCAGCCTGGTCTGATACTTGATCCCCTGACGGCATCCGAACAGCATGGCGGCGCAGAGAGTCTTATCCGGTTCGGATGCAACCGGCGAGAGAATGCGGCCGAGCAGAAAATCGCGTGCATTCAGCAGACCGCTCATAAAGCCGGTTTCCCGTCCGGTCATTTCCGGAGGTTCCGTCAGCCGGAAAAGATAACGGATTCCGCGGTTCTTCAGGTATTCGCCATAGTCGAACGCTCCGGGAAAAAGCGGCGGTTCCGGCTGTTCCAGCACCCCTTCCGCAAGAAATTTCCCACCGTAAACAAGAGGCGGATGCTCTTTGGGAAGCCGGACCATCACAAGCCCGTCAATTTTGTGCCAGACTCCGTAACTGCTGTATTTCGCACGGTCAAGACGGCAGAGAATATTTCCCGGAACAGGCATCCAGCGCAGACGCGGTCCGCAAACGGACGGGTCAATGACGGTCAACTCTCCGATTGCGCCGATCCGCGGGCGCTCCTGCGCAAATGCCGCAACCGGATCACGCTCGTAACGCTCCGTATGCCATATCAGCGAGAACATTGCCAGAAGACACGGCAAAGCGAATTTGAATGCCGCATCCCGGGGACCGAAGCACCATAACGCCGCAAGGGAAGCCAGAGGCGGAATCAGAATTACGGCAAGTCCCGCGTCCGGCAGCAGAAATGCCGGAAGAAGTACGCAGAGAATTCCCGTGAGAACCACGCCGCAGGGAAGTGTCCGCGAAAATTCCCCGGACAGAAACAGAAGCCTGTTGCGGGCAGATACCATTTCTTTGAATAATCTTGAAAACATCATGCAGGAAAATACACTGTTTCTTTGTCGTTTTCCAGCGCCGGAAAGAAAAAAGACACCGGATCAGCAGGCGGAGCGATACAGCATCATTCACTCCTCCGCAGTCTTGTCTTCGGCTTCCGCTTCCAGCATGGTTCCGGAAATGGATTTCAGCAGTGCCCGGTCCGGCAGACCGTCCTCAGGCAGACTCATGGTCATGCGTCTCGCACAGTACAGCCCGATGCTTCCGGCGATGAGATCCGCAGCCAGCCTTGCCGCAAAGACGCCGTTCAGGGAGCGGAACCACAGCGCGAGAAGCGTAAACGGGATCATCAGTCCCGCAATTCGGAGCGCGTTCAGCCATGCGGAAATTCCGGGACGTCCGCATCCGGTGAAAAAGAACGTCGAATAACGGTGAATCTCAATCATGCCGAAACCGAACGAAATGATCCGCAGATACGCCACCATGATCGGAATCACTTTCGGGTCCGTGGAAAAGAATTTCACCATCCAGGGAGCGGACACGACAAACAGAAACGCCATTCCGAGAAGATAGTAAAATGCAAACCGCATGGCAAAACGGCGGCACTGGTTGATTCTCGAATAAAGCCGCGCACCGTAATTCTGCCCGACCATCGGCATCAAAGCGGTTCCAAGCGCCATCGGGAAGAAAAAGGCAACGACTTCAAGGCGTCCCGCGGCAGCGGAGGCGGCGACAGCTTCGTCTCCGAACTGGGAGAGAACCCATGTCACCACGCCGTTTCCGATCGGCATCAGCAGCATTCCGAACATGGACGGAATCGCGAAACGCGTAATCATGAGCCAGGTATTTTTCAGGAATCTCCATTGAAGCGCGACAAATGTCAGGAACCGGTAGCGGAAATGAAGAATCAGCAGCATGACCGCCGCCGCAAACGCCTGCGAAAGCACCGTCGCCCATGCCGCTCCGGCAATGCCCATGGCTGGAATTCCGGCGAAACCGAAAATGAAGATCGGGTCCAGAATCACGTTGATCAACATTCCCGCCACCATCATGCCGCTGGCGATTTTTGTGGAACCCGCCGCCATCAGGATGTCATTGCAGCTCATCGTGAGTGCTGCCGTGCAGACGCCCCAGTACCAGATCACCATGTAGCTGCGGATGTAGGGCATGACATTGTCCTGCGCGCCGAACTGACGGAAAGTCCAGTCGATAGAATGCGCGCCGAGCAGTCCGCAGATGATTGACAGCACCAGAGTCAGGCACCGCCCCGAGGTGATCAGCTTCGCCGCCTTGCCGTGTTTTGCGCCGCCGAGCGCCTGCGCCGCAGTCGCCATGATTCCGGTTGCGAGCCCGCGGAAGATGCAGCCGATGATCATGATTACGGGAAACGTATATCCCATGGCGGCGAGTGCAACGGTGTTATGAAGCTGCCCGACGAAGTAGGTGTCCGCAATATTGTAGCCGGAAATTGCAAGCGTTCCAGGAAGCATTGAAATTGCGGTTGAAATCATGGTGCGCCCGATCGGGGCGCTGGTGAAGGAGCCGTTTCTGTGTTTCATTTCAGGTCGTATTTCTTCAGTTTTTCTACAATAAGAGCCGATACCTCGGCGATTTTATCAATTTCCTCTCCGGTACATTCTTCAGTGAAAATGCTGTTTACCAGACGGCGGAAACGTGTGTCGATGTTTTTCAGGTGCGTTTTTACCGCGGGCAGAACCCCGATCAGGATTTCACGCCTGTTGTCCGGGTTGCCGACCCGGCTCAGAATCCCCAGGCGGACCAGCTTGTCCACTGCCGCGGATACCGCTGACTTGGACAGCCCCGTATGGCGCATGACGGTCAGCAGGGAACATGGTCCGAGCTTCTCTATCGTAACCAGATGCGAGAGCTGGCGCAGACTCAATTGCGCGATGACATCGTCAGTCTGGTTGTCGTTCCAGTACTCGGCAATCGCCCGCCGCCGCAGAACCTCGATATCCCGGTGCATTTCAAAAAAAGCTTCTGTCTTTTTCATAATCATCCTGTTTTGGAACAGTTCTAAAATGGAACTATACAGCGAAAATCGTTTTTTTTCAAATAAAATTCAGAAAAAAAGAACCGATCCGATGCAGACGGAATTCTGCCGGAAGTTTTTCCTTTCACGTTCCATCGCAACTACCGGAACAGCCTGCGGAAACGGTGCGGAGTGATCTCGTAACGTTTCCTGAATTGCATCCCGAAATAATTGCTGTCATAGAATCCGCATTTTGCGGAAATGTCCGTAAGAGGCAGGGAGGTGGTCCGGAGCAGTTCCTCGGCTTTTGCGAGCCGGAGATTCAGCAGATAATCCATCGGGGAAAAACCGGTCGCCTGTTTGAAATGCCGGAAAAAGGTTGCCTCGGACATATTTGCCATGCGGGCGAGCGAGGCTCTGTTCAGCGCTTTATTGTAATTCGCCTGCATGAAGTTGATGATACGCGCCATTTGCAGAAGTTCGTTGTCTTTTTCCTCATTGAGCTTGATGCAGAAACGGCAGATCATGACGAAAAGCTCTGCGAGAAGGGAACGCGCCAGCAGTTTGTAACCGCTTCTGCGTGATCTGATTTCGTCGTGAAGCCGTTCGACAAGAGCCTGCACGAATGCAAGCTGTCCCTTATCCAGATTGAGGTGCCGTTTGAAGTGATTGCTTTCACGGGAATTCGGTTCAAGATGAAAAAAGAGATGATAACCGGGCAGGTTTTCAATTTCCCGGAAATCGAAACAGAGCTCTTCTGTTTTCCAGAGAATATTGTAAACCACCAGATGATGCTGACTTGAAAAACCGTGGACATGACCCGGATGAAGCAGAAAAATATCGCCTTGTTTCAGTTGATATTCTCCCGATGACGTTTCATAGCTTCCTGTTCCGGCAACCACCAGCAGAAGCTCGAAAAAATCATGGGAATGCGGCGCCGCCGTGGCTTTTGCATCCCGCACCATTTTCACGGTCAGGGGAAAATCTCTGGTTTCTTCAAAGGCTTCCCATTTGAAAGTCCATTCCGGCTGTAACTGTTTTGCCATTTTTCTGCCTTTTTTATGAATATGATCGAAAAATAATGTTTTTTGAATGAAAATTCAAGGTTTTATTAAAAAAATTATGTAAAATATATATCATGAAAAATTGAATTTCTCAAAAATTAAACAGGAGAACAATCAAAATGGAAGGAGAACAATCAAAATGGAAAATTTGACAGGTTGGCATCGGCAAGACAGGAAAGGTAAAAGAGAAAATTTTACCCTTATCGAGTTACTCATCGTAATTGCAATCATAGCAATTCTGGCAGGTATGTTGCTGCCGGCATTGAATGCAGCGCGGGAAAAAGCAAGAACAACCAGCTGTCTTAGCAATCTTAAGCAAATAGCATTAGGCATGACTTCATATGCAGGGGATTATAATGAAGTTATAGTAGGCAATCTAAATGGAAGTAATGATGTTCTTGGTGGCTGGGGAACAGGAGTCGCTCTTAATCAAGTTAACAGTAATTGGTGCCGTTTGCTTTTTGACCATGCAAATGTGCCTAAAAATATTTTTGTTTGTCCCTCTGGTATTCCTGATGAGTTTGTAAAACAGTATGGTAACGGACTCAGTTATACAACCAGTGGAATCGCGTCTTTTCAATACGGCAGTGTTACAGATATTCGCAAGCTGAACAAGTTGGATAAAAATTATATTATTTACAGTGATATGCCGGAAGCAAGTTTTAATCAGTATAAAGGTACTAATTATATCTCCGCATGGTTTATGCCGCGAAGTGTTCAACAATGTGGAAGCAATGCGGACTGGAATGACTGGATTGCAGCCACAAATGGTAATAAACATCGGCATAATAGACGCCTGAACTATGCTTTTACTGATGGTCATGTAGAAAATGGTGAAGCTAAAAAAATGGTTGTCAAAGAGAACTACTTTCAAAAAGACGAATGTGATCGCCTTTAATTTCAGGAGAACAAAATGCGTACTTTAATCATTTTCATATTTCTAGGCATAGCGGCAACCGGATATGCAAAAATTCTGCTTACTGAAAAAGCCATAATCATGCGGAATTCCAATGTGGAAATCCAATTTAACCGTAAAGATCTTTCCTTATTGCAGTTGAGGGATTGCAGGCGGAATGTGAATTATGTTCTGAAACCGGGAGGTTCACTGTTCCATGCATCATTTGGAGCTTTTTCTGGAGACAGTTGGCGAACGGTTTCCGATTACACTCTCAACGGTTTTAATGTAGCGGGGTACCAATTTAAAAAAGAACGCGATGAGAATGTTGATATATTGAAACTTTATTACCTGGACGGTATTGTCAATGATGCAGGAAACACGGCTGATATTTGTATTACCGTATCTTTGCCGGATGACAGCCCGTTTATTAATTGGCAGATTGCCGTGAATAACAAATCCGGCACGCCATTGAAGGAAGTCCATTTTCCACTGTTGAATGGTTTGGCTTCCAATGCTCCAGGCAGTGAGAAGACCGATTCCGTGGCAGTTCCGCTGTTTTGCGGCAATATCTGGAAGAACCCTCGTTATACGTTGGTAACAGGTCAGGAAATGAGTAATTACCCGATGGGAAGCGGACTGGCTTTTCAGATGATGTATTATAATGATGGACAAGGTGGAGGTATCTACTTTGCGGCGCATGATGCTGAAGATTATCATAAAACTTTCGCCTGTCGTCCGGAAGGAGGGAGTTTCAGGATGTTCAATATTCATTATGCTGAAACCCCCCCGGAACGTGCCGTAATTGATATTCGTACACCGTATGATTCAACTACTCCTTTCGGAAAATGGGAATTGCCTTACCCAATCGTAACCGGTTTGATTTATGGGGATTGGTATGATGCCTGTAAAGTCTATCGGAAATGGACGCTGAATCATAAGCGCTGGACACCTTTGGCTGAACGGGACGATGTTTCCGAACGTTTTCGCAGTGAAGTTATGGGCTGGATGTGTCTATGGGGAAAACCGACAGTTCCAATCACTCCGGTAGTAAATGATAAACCTAACAATGATCCGCATTTCATACAAGTGTGCAATAAAGCCATGGATCAAGTCAGTGATACGATGGTGGCGCTGCAGAATGCATTAGGGGTAAAGTTGGGAGTACACCTTTATATGTGGTATAAATGGGCGGAAATGGATTATAAGTATCCTGATTTCTTTCCAGCATTGCCGGGAGTAAAAGAGGGTATCGCGAAGATGCGTGCAGAAGGGGTTGCGGTAATGCCGTATGTCAACGTCCTGCTTTTTGACAGCAGCATACCGCAGTACAGTGAGGCAAAAAAATATTTTAAGAAAAACTTAGATGGCAATATTATTTCACCCGGTCCGACAGGAAAGGGGTTATATCAGGGAGGCGGTTGGGGTGGTATGTGCTTTGCAACGGAATGGTGGCAGGACTTCATAACCAATGTATATCGCCGGCTTAAAGATGATTATAACTGTGATGCAGAATACATGGATCTGCTCTTCAGCAGCCAGAGCTTCTGTTTTGATAAAACTCATGGACATACCATTGCGGGAGGAAATTATTTTGGAAAAGGAGGACGCGCCATTACAGAAAAAGTAAAAAAATTGCGTCCCAAAGGTGAATCTTTTATTGTTGGCGAGAACACCGGGGAAACCTACATCGGAACGGTAGATGCTTTTTTGGTGGCTCTTCCAGAGACAGAACCGACATCCATTCCAATGTTTGAAACAGTGTATGCAGATCGAACCAATCTGATGGGGCTTTATTATGGGGGCGACTCCCAATTATGCTTTGAACTCGTTCGGGGGCGTATGTTCTGGTTGGCTGGAGCAATTGATCTTAAAGATCAAAAAAAGATTGCCATCTGGCGTAATCTGCTTCATACCCGAAAAGCAGCCCTGGAATTCCTTTATGATGGTGAATTCCTGCGTTCCCCCGATGTTTCAGGGATTAAGCATATAAAGGAAAAATGGCGGGTTTTCCTGAAAAACCAGCAGGAAGTTGAATTTTCAATTCCTGTGGTATTTGCAGAAGCATATCGTTCTCCTGAAGGAGCAATAGGTCTGGTTCTGGCGAATCACACAGAGCAAGAGCAAACTGTTAATATTCCTTGGAATGCTCGTGATTGGGGATTTAAAGAAGGAACTCAAGTGAAACGAATGGATTGTACCGGCGGCGTGTGGAGTCCCGCTTGTGAATATACCATAGGAAAAACTGTTTCAGTAACGATTCCCGCTAAAAATGCTGTGGTAGTCAAACTTGCCGGAGAAAAACCTGCCATGCCGATACTTGGTGCATTTTCTCCCGGCGGCAGTCTGAGCGGTCCGGTTTCACCTGTCACTTACAATGAGGATGCACGGTTTAATCCCGATAACAAAATATATTGGTCCGGTAATTGATGTAAAAACATCTCTTACTTATTAATTGAATGAAGCAAGAAAAATGATTTTTTCAGAATTGAATTTCAACGTCGGTTCTTTTACGGAATTGCGCGGAAAGTGGCGGGCAAAGGCGGATGCCCTGATTCCGGTTTTGCAGCACAGGCAGGTTGTACCGGAATCGCTGGCGGAACTCGTCGACGATCCGGAGGCATGGCAGGGAATGCGGGCGGTTCCCATGGAGGAGGCTTCAAAACTTTCTCTGCTGGAATGGAAGAAGGGAGAGTCTCTTATCCTTGATTTCGGGGAACATCATGTCGGATATTTTACGCTGTCGATGCGCATTGCCGGCGATTACTGCGACTCTCCGGTTTCCCTGCGGCTGCTGGCGGCGGAACTGCCGTTCGAACTCGCTTACAGGGCGGAAAACTTCAAGGGCAGCTTGAGCCAGGCGTGGATACAGGAGGAATACATCAAGATCGATGTTCTTCCGGGAACGGTCCGGCTTCCGCGGCGGTATGCCTGCCGCTATCTCCGCATCGACGTGATCGCAACACCGGGCACACTGGTTTTCGACAGGATTGAATTCGATACCGTTTCCGCCGCAAATTACCTGCCGGAACCGCCGTTGCATCTCTCCGCATTTGAGAAGGAGATTTACACCGTCGGATGCAGAACCTTGCGCGACTGTATGCAGACATGTTTCGAGGACGGCCCGAAACGCGACCGGCGGTTATGGCTCGGGGATCTTTACCTTGAGGCGAAAGTGAATGCCGTGACCTACCGGGACTTTCACCTTGTTGAACGCAGTATCTACCTGCTGGCGGCAAACATCGATGAACATGGAATGCTTCCCGCCTGCGCTTTTGAAGACAGCGGAATACGGACAACCTGTTTCATCCCGGATTATTCTCTGCTCTTTCCCGCCCTGCTTCTGGAGCATTGCAGGGCTTGCGGAAAACGGGGAATCGCAGAAGAATTTTACCCGCTTGCCGTGCATCAGGCGGAACTGTTCCAGCGTTTTCTGCAGGATGGCTGCATTTTGAAGAAAGACCCGGACTACTGGTTTTTTGTGGATCACTGTGCGGAACTCGAAAAAGATACCGCGGAACTTTGCATCTATCTGTTCGCACTCCGAAGCCTTGCGGAACTGGCACATCTGCTTGGCATACCGGAAGATGGAGAGAGATTCCGCAGGGAATACCAATATTGGCGGAAAATCGTCCGCAGCCATGCCATGGACCCCGTAAACGGAGTCATGGTGTCCGGCGCATCCCGCCAGATTTCCGAGGCGTCCCAGATATGGGCGGTTCTTTCCGGTGTTTTCGATGCGGCGGAGGGAAAACGCGCCCTTGCGAAGATGAAAGAGCTTCCGGGAGTGATCCGCTCCCGCAATCCCTATGTGCAGCATTATCTGCTTGAAGCGTATTGGCTCTGCGGAGAGGAAGAAAAAGCTTGCGGACTGATCCATGATTATTGGGGCGAAATGATCCGTCTGGGGGCGGATACGTTCTGGGAGGTGTTCGATTCTTCGGACCGGAGCCCGGTTCTTTACGGCGATGCGTGCCTCACCAGCGCCTGCCATGCCTGGAGCTGTACTCCGTGCCTGTTTCTTCACAGGAAAAACGCCCGGAAAACATTTGATGTCCATGAGGAGGATATGGCTTTGGCATCAGGGGTGCTGCAATAATCCGGCAGATCGTCACTCTCCGTTTTGAAGGGGCATGATTCATCACATGAGCCTGGCGGAAACCAGCAGGGGAATTGCCGCCGTGTCTCCGAAGACGATGATGTTGTCTTCCTGCATTCCGGTGCGTTCGATTTCAAAGACGATCCGGTTGCCGCCGGGAAAAGTCTTTTTGACCGTAATGGACGGATTCAGCGGGAAAGCCCTGAGATTCACGAGATCGATATCGACGGATTTCGGAAACACATACTCCAGCAGCCACGAGCCTTTCGCATAAACCGAGAAGAAGTTGATATAATAACCGCCGACCGGAAGATCCAGGTTCTTGCCCGTGGGATATACTTCACGCGAACTCATGAGATCAAACTTGAACGGAAAAGAAACGCTGTGGTCTCCTGATTGTCTCACAAGCCGGCGCGGAGAGATTCCGCGTCCCGGGCGTTCCCCCGCAATCAGGGAAAGCGGTTTTTCGGAATCGGACGGAAACTCGTTTTCCACCCAGAAAGTCCGGTTCTTCAAATCCCAGACGAGAGTTGTGGACATTGAAATCCCCGCCCTGCGGCAAAGTTCTCCAAGAATCAGCGAGGTTCCCTTGTCGATCATTTTCCGGTGATTGACGGAAGAAAGTTCCAGGCCGACCGTCATTTCCATATCCGCGACCGTATTCAGCGCCATGGAATAAACTGCGTTTGCGTCTTTCTGCGGATCGCCCGAAGGCCCGTCGGGAAAAGTCTTTTTGAACAGCGCGTCAATATACTCTTTTTTGTCGAACGCTCCCTTTTCCATCTGATATTCGTTCTTTTGCTCCTTGCCGGAAACCTCGGAGGGGGAGACGAACCGGAATGCCGCCGCCATGGAACGCATGGTCTCCGAAAGACTGTTCAGCAGTGCGGTGTCCTGCACGACTTTCTGTTCCTGCACCTCGATTTTTTTCGTTACCGACCTGCCGTAAAAACCGAAAATCGTCAGAAGAATAACGGATGCCGTGAGTGTGCCTCCCAGAAAGGAATACAACTGATATTTTTTGATGTGGATCGTCATTTCCAGCCTTTCAGTTTCTGTATAACGGATTTATATTGATAATGATAGAAAAATGACGGCAGAATGACGGCTTACCACGGGTCAATTTCCATCGTTACGACGAATTCCATTGCTTTCGGAGGATTCGGCAGAACTTTCAAATCCTGAACCAGTTCCTCGACGGAAGCGTCCATGGCGCGGTTTCCGGAACGGCGGATGATCGTTGCGGAAAGCACTTTGCCCGCATTGTCGATCCTCAGCCGCACCTCGACCTTCGGCATGGAATTGTTCAGCGCCGCTTTATTCGGCTGATTCCAGTTACGCTTCAAATACGCTGCAACTTTGTCATAGTAGTCTATCAGGTCTTTATCCAGAACTCCGACCGGACCGCCGCCACCGCCGGCAAGTCCTCTGCCGCCGCGCATTCCATAACGGCTGGGGGTGCCGCTGCCGGTTCCTCCGGTTGCTGCCCAGTTTTTCAGAATATTGCGGATATCCTGCTTACGGGTGTCGGAACTCCTTCTCCCGGAGGTTCTTATGGGACCCTTTCGAATGATTTTCGTACTCTTTCTGATTTCATCCGGACTTTTCCACTTCGGCTTCGGCTTGACTTTGCTTTCCTTCGGCTTGACCAGTTCTTTCGGCACTCTCACTTCTGTTTTCGGAGTCTTGACAACAGGTTTCACTTCCGGTTCGGGAGGAGCGGTTTCCACTTTCGGCTCCGGTTTCGCGACAGGTTCCGGCTCCGGCTCGACGATGGGATCGGGAACATCCGGGATATCCGTAATCGGACCGGGATCGCCATAGTTGGGGATTCCGATAGGATCAGGTCTTGCCGCATCCGGGTATTTTGACGGTCTTTCGTTGTCATTCGGGGGACTGTCCACCAGAGAGACTTTGGTAACGCTTACAGGAGGGTTGATGAAATTCGACAGAGAATACAATAGAAACGGAATCAGAATCAGCCCTGCGTGAAATATGGAAACGGAACCGAAAATCAGGGAACGTTTTCCACCTTTGACATAGGGCAGAGGAGCCGTGCCCGGTTCCATGTGATGCCTCCGTCCGTCAATCTGCCCTGTCATTTGTCCACCTCGGTAATCAGTGAAATGTCCGTGAATCCGGCATTTTTGACATCTTTCATCACCTGAATGACGGACCCGTAAAGCAGATCCTTGTCCGCACGCAGAAAGACTTTGATCCTGCCGCCGTCCGGGGATGCTTTCAACTCGCGCAACCGCGCAATCAGCCGTGCCGGATTCATGATCTTTTTCTCGAACTCGATATCTCCGTTTTTCTTTACGTTAATGACCCGGGAATATTCATCGGGTTTCATTTCCGAAGCATTCATTTTCGGCGGGGAGACATCAATGCTGTACTCCAGAAGCGGCGCCGTGATCATGAAAATGATCAGCAGAAAAAAGACGGTATCCATCAGCGGAGTGATATTGATCTCGTCATAGGATTTCGATTGAAAACGCCTGCGCATACCGTCCGCCCTTGTTCATCTGGAAGTGCTGATCTGTTCGATCTTGAGCTTGACCAGAAACTCTTCGACGAAATTGTCCATTTGAACGATCGTGGCTTTGATCAGGCTCGTAATGATATTGTAGCCGACCACGGAGGGAATCGCAACGAGCAGTCCGAGAACTGTGGTAAGCAGGGCTCCGCTGACGCCCGGCGCGAGAGTCTGAATATCCGCCTTGCCCATGATCGCAAGGTCCGTAAACGCCAGCATGATGCCCCAGACCGTTCCAAAGAGTCCGAGAAAAGGACTGATCGTAATCGCCGTGGCAAGAAAAATCATTTTCCGTTCCAGTTCGAGAATCTGGTCGGCGACAGCCTGTTCCAGAGAAGCGCGCACCACATCGACTTCCGTAGCATTCAGGGCGCGGCGTCCCCCTCCGGGCAGTTCGATGTTCAGGGTCTTGATCCGTTCATAGGCGGCTTCGCAAACCCTTGCCGAAGGGCTCGGTTCATCGGCAATTCCCTCATTCATGGAAAGCGGGTTGCGGCGTTCGCGGAACCTGCGCAGGAAAGAGGCGCAGTCATTGTGCGCGCGCCGGAGGCTGATTCCCTTTTCAAGCATCAATGTCCATGTAAAAACAGAAAATACAAACAGCAGGATGACGATTCCCTGTCCCATGCCGTCGGAGTTTTTGAACGCATAGTAGAGACTCGATTGCGCAAAAGAGAATACTTCAGGATAAATCATGATATTACAGCCTCACAACAGAAATACTTTGTTTCAGTGGAACGATCCGCGATACGGTAATCTATATCAAAATCATATAAAAACTACTTGGCAAGAGAAAAAAATGCACTTTTTTTGAAGAGAAGATGCGATAACGCATTTGATACGGTTTTTCCGGCTTCTTCTGGAAACGACCTTGAAAAATAAAATTCTGGTGTTATACTATCGTTGCCGGTGATGAAGCTGAACATCACCGGCAACGATTTTTACAGAAAATAAACCAAATAAATTTCAGTCGGTTTCCTCCGGTATGGTGGCATTTGCTTTGCTTCACCCTTTTATTTCGATTGTCTCTCCGAGAAAACGCGGTTTGCGTCCGAGGATGAAAACATCGACAACAGCGGCAGTACGTGCAAGAATTTCGCGGCATCCCATTTTCAGGCGATATGCCGGATATTTATCTCCGGGGTCCGTCGCGGCAAAACCGATGGCGCTGATATCGTGCCCTGCTGCAATGAAAAGCGCTCTTGTACAGTGGAATTCCTGAGATATGACGATCAGTTCCCTTACCTGAAAAATCTTTTTTGCGCGAATCACGGAATCCAGTGTGCGGAAACCGGCATAATCAGGATAGATGTCTTTTTCCGGAATTCCTTTCTCAATCAGGGCGTTACGCATTGCCGTGACCTCATCGTATTCCTTGCGCCCGTTGTCGCCGGATACAATGATTTTCCGGATTTTCCCTTTTCTGTAAAGCGTGGCGGCGGCATCAATCCGGCTTGTGAAATATAAGTTCGGGTATCCGCCGACTTCCGGTTTGGTTCCGAGAATCAGCCCTGCTCTGAATGCAGGTATTTTTTCCGCTGAATGATAAACTTTCCTTGCATGGGAAAGCACGATCAGGTTGCAGATCAATAAAAACAACATTCCGGCGGTGACCAGCGTTCCCGTTCCGAGCAGAAACCATTTCCCCTTTTTCAGTTTCAGAAAAGAGTTTTTCCAAACGGAAACGGGGACATCCGGATATTTCATCTTGAATTTCACGGTGTCCCCTGTTTTTTCAGAAATGGGTCAATGCCGGTTTCCCGAGCGGAAAGACATTGAATCCGAGGGTATAGAGCCGTTCATGATCCAGAATATTCCTGCCGTCGAAAATGAAAGCGGGCTTTTCCATCAGAGAAAAGATTTTTTCATAATCGTATGTTGTGAACTCTTTCCAGTCGGTGATCAAAGCAATGGCATGCGCCCCCCTGACCGCTTCATAAGGATCTTCGAAGTATTCGATTCTGCCTTCCGTATTCGCAAGATCCAGCTTGGCGTTCTCAATCGCTTTCGGATCGTAAATCGCAAGCGAGGCGTGTTCCCCGACCAGGAGGTTCGAAATATAGATTGCCGGTGATTCCCGCGTATCGCCGGTATCTGCCTTGAACGCGAAACCGAATACGGCGATCCGTTTATTGGAAACCGTATTGAACATGTTCTTGACGATGCGTTCCGCGAAACGGCGCTCCTGATACTCATTCATGAGTACAACCTGTTCCCAGTAGGCGGCGACTTCATGCAGGTTGTAGCATTCGCAGAGATAGACCAGATTCAGGATATCCTTTTTGAAGCAGGAGCCGCCGAAACCGACGCCCGCCCGCAGGAACTTGCTTCCGATACGGGAATCCATGCTGACTGCGCGCGAAACCTCCTGAATATCCGCCTCGGTTTTTTCGCAAAGCGCCGAAATGCTGTTGATCGAGGAGATTCTCTGTGCCAGCATCGCGTTGGAAACGAGTTTGGACATTTCACTGCTCCAGACATTCGTCGTAAGAATCTTCTCACGCGGCACCCAGTGTGCGTAGATATCGACCAGGCGCTGCATGGATTCATGTCCGTCAGGCGTCGTCATGGAACCGATCAGGACGCGGTCCGGATTTTCCAGGTCAGCCACTGCCGTTCCTTCCGCAAGAAACTCCGGATTGGAAAGAACGGAGAAGTTCAGTCCTTTCGTATTTGACTGCAAAATCCGGTGAATCGCCTCTGCCGCACGTACCGGCAGAGTGCTTTTCTCCACGACAATCTTGTCTTCCGTGGAACACTCCACGATCAGGCGCGCGGATTTCTCCCAGAACTGAAGGTCGGCGGCTTTGCCTGCGCCGGAACCGAATGTCTTGGTCGGGGTGTTGACGCTGACGAAAATGATTTTCGACTCACGGATTCCTTTTTCCACATCTGTCGTGAAAAAGAGATTCCGCCCTCTGGACTGCGCCACAAGCTGTTCAAGCCCCGGCTCATAAATCGGCAGACTGTCTGAATTCCAGCGAGCAATACGGTCCGCGTTGATATCCGCCACCGTCACTTTATATTCAGGGCATTTTGCCGCGATCATCGCCATCGTCGGCCCGCCGACATAGCCGGCACCGATGCACAGAATGGTTTTTTCATTCCCCATTTCATTGTCTCCTGTAAATTTTAGCGCAAGTAATCTAGCCTGCGACTTCATAATATGCCAGTGAAAAAGACGGCAATCCCGATAAAAATACTCTTTTTGTCATGTCCCGGCCAGTCTTTCCCGGACGATAAACGGTTCTGTCGCGGCATTCCTGATTTTTACCTGCCGTAAAGTTTGGGACATGAGGCGGATGGACTTGCAGTTTTCCCGGAAACTCGCCTGTTCCCTGATAAAAAACATTATTTTATCAAATTATCAAATTATAATACTTGACAAAATGAGATTTATAGAATATAATTAAAGCAACGACGTGAAAGTGGATCTGTATTATGATAAAACATAAACATCAGCAGTTATATGACCTCTTGTCCGAGGAACTCCGGCGCGGGACATGGCCGTGCAATGAAAAGCTCCCGAATCTCAAGGAGCTGGCGGCACGCTATAATGTCAGCATCAACGTCGCGTCAAAAGCCGTGGAACTGTTGAAAGAGGCGCATCTGGTCAGTGTGAAGGTCGGAGACGGGATCTATTCCGAAACCTCCGGACAGGCGGAACTTGTTGATTTCAAATACTCGGGCGAGCGGCTTTTCGGACAATACACAGGCGCGAAAACACTGCGGATTCTCATGCAGGACAACACAGAGTTCCAGCTTGCATTCTGGAACGGGGTATTCGACGCCATTACGCTGGAAAATCCGGATATTGAGCTTCAGGTCAGTTACAATATGGCGGAAAATAAAAATCCCCGGGATTTCGATATCGGAATCGCTTCCCCGGAATATCTTGCCGGTGCCGGGCTTTGCGGAGAGGCGCTGGTTCCCGCAGATATCAGATATGAGTTCGGCAATGATTTTTACGAGGGGCTTCCTGTATCGCCGTCGGAATTGAAATGGAAGGGGAAAGAGTTGTATTTCCCATTTGCATTCATTACTTCCCAGCTTCTTTTCCGGGACGGTGCGGAACAACCGGAATCCGGTGAAGATGTGCTGGATTATATTGAACGCCTTGTTTCAAAGAGCAACGGGGCTGTCGGATACGGACTGCTGAACTGCCGGGGGCTGGTTGCGAACAATGGGCTTGATTTTGCCGACTCGCGGAGCGGGGAATTCAGAATGCCGGAAAGGCGGCGGCTCATGGAGGTGTTTCACCGTGCAAGGAAGCTGTACCAACGGGGCGATCTGGTCTGGATGCATGGACGTTTTTCCGACTATGCACAGATCTGCAAATTGAAAGCCGACCAGCCCATTCATATTGTGGAGTGTCCATTCAACCGTATTCGGCCGGAAGAATTGAAGGAACAGGGACTCAGGCGGGTACCTTATCCCGACGGACATTGTTTTACAGCCACACCGTTAACCGCAGTCATCAGCCGCGGTTGCAGATTTCCGGAAGAAGCCCTCCGCGTCATTCGCAAACTTCTTCAGAAAGAGATCCAGAGGAAAGCTTTGGAAAACGGAATTTTCCTTCCGCTTCACCATACGGAACTGGAACGTGGCGGTTTCGGTTACTTGGCTGAAAAACTGGAAAAGCAAACTCATCACTGGATGTTTCTGCCCGATCCGGAACTGCTCCGGGTGATTCATTATTTCTTCGCCTGGGAGTTTTTTTATTACCTGAACGGACAGCGTGATGAAAATGTTTATGAACTGATTGAAAAGAAGATTCAATATTATCTTTCAAACAAGGAGGAGTAACGATGAAGTGTCGGTTTCTGAAGCGTTTTACATTGATAGAGTTGCTGATTGTAATATCGATCATTGCAGTACTTGCCGGAATGCTGCTGCCCGCCCTCAACAAAGCAAGAGAAAAAGCCCATGCTACTGCATGTATGAACAATCTTAAACAGATCGGGACTGCTTATGTTCAATATTTCAATGATTACAGCGACCGCTTTCCCGGAGGCAAGGATTCCAGTATTCCGTCGCTGGCGAAATGGGGATACCTGAATCCTCCCGGATCGCCCGGTTTTTACCGGCAGATGTCTTGCCCTGCCGATAAGACGCCTGTCATTTCACACAATTATTCTCTTCTTTACTGGCTCCGGATGGATCGTTATACTGGCGGCTATCCGGAAGTTTACCGGATCGTCAGCCGGATTTCCAAACCGTCACAACGGGTTGTCACGGCAGAAGCCAAACGGGCCTATAATTCCATTACCGATTATAATGACCTCAACAATGGCCGTTATCGCCACACGTCAAACTCCATGTTTCATCTGTGGATGGACATGCATGTCGAATCGCGGACATTGTCTTACTGGACCATCATACAGACCAATTCCGTTACTCAGCCTCAATATCTGATGGCATGGTACTATAAAGACTGACAATCAGAAAGGATAATAATATGAAAACAAGTCTTGTATTGACAGCAATCGCAGCAATGAGCTTTTTACCGCTGCACGCGGTTCCATCGGCGGCATTCCATGCCTCGTTCGATCAGGATTTCAATGCCGTGAGCAAAACCGGATATGTTGCCGGAAAACATTCTGCGGATGTCCTTTATGAAAATCTAGCGACTTATCTGAAAGATGGCGTAAACGGTACAGGGGCATTGATCGGTACAGGCAATGAAAAACGGGAAGACTATCATATTGAATATCCCAATCATGACTTCATCACGCCGGAACAGGGCAGCGTCGTATTCTGGGTCCGCCCGGAAAACTGGCAGGGAAACGACCGTAATTTCCATATTTTTTTCCGTGCGGATGGAACGGATGCGGATCTGCTTGTATATAAGGTTGCATGGAATTCCGAATTGTATTTTCTCCTCGGTCCGAAGAAAAAATCCGGAGGAAAACAGGTCTGGACAACCATATCCGCGCCGATTGGGCAATGGCGGCCCGGTGAATGGCATTTTGTCGTTGCGACCTGGGGCGGCGGGACCATGAAGCTTTATATCGACGGAATCTGCAAGGGACAGAAAAAATTTATCCGTCCCGGATCGCCGTTTCTTAAATTCGGTGCAGGAGGACTGCGCCCGAAACAGTGGAAAACCCCGCAGAACTATTCCCTGATTGATGAGCTTATGCTCTATCATGTTATGCTTACCGATGCCGATGTGCTTGCCAGATACAGGGCTTACAAGCAAAGCAGGATCGTGACCGCGGATGAATCGAAAGTCGCACCGTGCAACATCATGAGCGGTTTCAATCCGGCTGAAGGTACAATGGAGTTCGATTTTGCCGTGAAAGAGATTTCTCCGGACGGAAAATTTTACCGGGCGGAAACCTGTATTGAAGACGGAAACGGTAAAAAGATCGTCAACCGGATTCTGGCTCCGCAAAGTACGGAATATCACTTTGCATTTCCGGTGGACTCCCTGCCGCCCGGAGACTATACGTTCAAGATTACGGTACTTAAAAATGACAGCAGGCTGAATCATACGGTATCCCATCCGTTTGCAATTCCGAAGCGTCCCGAACCGTGGCGCAGCAGCCGGACAGGAACGGCGGCAACGGCGCCGTTTCCGTGGACCGCGCCCGCATGGGATGCCGCCGGCGGGGTATTCTCCTGCTGGAACCGTCAATATGTGTTCGGCAGATCCGGGCTGCCGGAACAGATTTTCTCCGCAGGGACGCCGCTTCTGGCACGTCCGGTTCTGCTTATGCTGGATGGAAAAAAGCTCAATCCCGGTCCCCTGCGCATGGTTTCCTCAGACGAGGAAAAAATCGAATTGGAGGGAACGGCGGCGGCAGACGGATTTACGGTTAAAACCCGTATCTGCGGAGAGTTCGATGGTTTTTTCTGGGTGGACATGGAACTGATTCCGGAGAAACCGGTTGCGGCAATCCGCAGTCTGACTCTGGATTTTGCATTCCGCAAGGAGCAGTCCACCTTGTTCAATGCAATGATCAAGCAGTATTCGGATTACCATCCGGGGCACGCCGGGAAATTCCAGGCTTATTCACTTGACCTTTTCCGGGAACTGTCACGCACCATGTTTGTCGGAAATGAAAAGACCGGATTGGAATGGTTCTGCGAAGAACTTTCCTCATGGAAAGTGCGTAAACAGGCAGACAGTCTGCGGCTGATCCCCGGCAAAGAGGAGAACCGCATGCTGCTGACGCTGGTCGATCTTCCGACTGCCGCCGGATTGAAACACCGTTTCCGTTTCGGCTTTCAGGCGCTTCCGGTGAAACCGCTTCCGGCGAGCTGGCGTACCGCCCGTGCGTTCGGCAAGGGAAAAAATGATTTCAACCCGTGGTTTCCGTGGTCTGAGGTACATAACATCCCGGACCCGGAACGCAAAGCGCCGGATTTTGACAAAAGATGGCGGAAGGTTTCCGGCTATCCCGCCGTACACTGGTATTTCGCCGGATTTTCCAACAGTCCCTTTACCCGCGAATGGAGTTTCTACGGTCCGCTGTGGAGCCTCACGCCGCCGGAAGTCGGGACAATCGGCGACATCCGGTCACGGGAATGGGCTTTCGCGCGGAACTGTCCCGCGGCGCCTGGCTACATCGACTGGTATGTGCACAGTCTCCGCAACACCATGGAGAAGCTGAATATCAGGCATCTTTATTTCGACAATCAGGATGCGCAGTTCTGCGATAACTTCCGGCATGGATGCGGCTGGAAAGGTACGGACGGGCGGCATTACCGCACCTTCAATCTGCTTGCAACCCGTGAACTGACCAAACGCATTTACCGCATGGTGAAAGCCGCGCATCCGGAAAGCCGTATCATGCGGCACATGTCGACAAAGACCGTGACTCCGGTCATAGGTTTTGCCGATTTCATTGCAGACGGGGAGATGTACTGCGGAACCATCGGGCGCGATGAGCACTACAAAAATATTTTTGCCCCCGAAATGTTCCGGGCAATGTTCATGACGCTTCCTTACGGCATTCCGCGTTACTTCATCCCCCAGTTCCAGCGTGCGATCAAACTGCACAGCCCGATCAGGAACCGTTATGAAAACGCATGGAGCAAGAAGCATCTTGACAATCACCGCGCAGTCCTGCGCCATTTCAAAGGATATCTGTTTGTGCATGACTCCCTGATCTGGCCCGCATTCGGTGTTTCCTGCGATGACTGGTGGAAGATTCAGGATGAATTCGGATTCGACGGAAGTGAACGCTTCATTCTCTACAATGATCCGGAATCGCCGTTTACCGCGCCGGACAAAGTCATGGTTTCCTGTTATGTGAAAGCCGGAAAGCTCCTGATTATTGTCATGAACGATTCCCGTGAATCCGCGCCGCTGACAATCAAAGTGGACCCCGTAAAATTCAAGGCTCTGAAGATTTCCGGTTCAAAGCTGGCGGATATGGAGAGAGGAAACGATATCAGTTTTGACGGCAGCCGGATTCTGGTCAATGTCCAGCCGCAGGATTATATGATTCTCAGATCAAGGCAATAAGGGGAGTGGTGAGAGAAATGAAAAGATTGTGTCTGCTCTGTTCCCTGCTGTCGTTCCTGAGTTCCGCATATGGAAATGAGTCCGGTTTTTTTCTGGACAGGCAGAAATCTCTGGAGGAAATCCGGCAGGAAAACATAAAATTCCTGAGTCGCCATGCATCCAGATTTTCGTGGGGTGATTATACCGCACTGCTTGATGAATTGGCGGACTCGTCACGCTATCATGTGGTCACGGGCAGGAACTTCATGAAGGAAAAAGCAACGGACAGAGTAACGGTATATTTCCGGCATGACATTGATGTGGCTCCGTTTCATGCGGTGATGATGTCTGAGGAAGAGAAGAAACGGAACATCGGAGCCTCCTATTATGTCCTTCATTCCGCTGCATATTACGGCAGGAAAGAACCGGGGAAAGTATTCCGTTACACGGCAATGGATCTGATTTATCGGCAGATTCAGCAGAATGGACATGAAATCGGGGTGCATAACGATCTTTTTTCCATGATGCTGACCAACGGCATTGATCCGATATCTTTTCAGAAAAAGGAACTGGAGTATTACAAAAAGGCGGGAATCAAGATTACGGGAACGGTCTGCCACGGCGGAGTCATTAATGCCTGGGGACTGAATAATACCTGGCTGTTCTCCGATTTCCGCAGAAGCGGCGAATATAAAAAAGACGGCAGGACATACTCATATGGAAACCGTTCCGTCACGGACTACGGTTTTTCCTATGAAGGCTATCTGCTGAAATGCAATATCCGCTTGAGCGATATTTCCGGGTATGATGCAGTGGAACTGCTGAAACGTCTGCGGGCCTGCAAACCGGGTGACAGAGTGTCTCTGCTGATTCATCCGATCCACTGGCGGCGCAACTGCCCGGAAAAATAAGCTTTTTTGAGGATTCCCGCGCTCCGTTTCAGAATTCAAATGTGTAACTTCCGCAGGGCAGGGACAGCAGAAGCGAGCCGTTTTTCCGTTCATAGCCGGAAAGCGGAGCGCCGTTCTGCTTCACCCCTGCCGGATCGGAAACCGGAAGAAGCACTTTCACCGATGTGTTTGCCGGAGCCGTGATCTGCCAGCAGAGATGTTCCTCTTCGTATTTCCAGAAACTGGACGCTTTGCCGTAAGGGGTTTCAAGGGACGCTTTCACATATCCCATGCGCGGATCGGGAATCGCGGCAAAGAGCAGTTCCCGTCCTCCGGGAGCGGCATGGGAAATGCCTCCGGCGACGGCGCCCATCCATTCCGCGACGGCTCCGTAGGCATAATGATTGAAAGAGTTCATGTTCACATCCCCGAAACCGTCTTTCACCGTATAGGAGTTCCAGCGTTCCCAGACCGTTGTGGCTCCCTGATTCACGGAGAACAGCCACGAGGGATATTCCTCCTGAAGCAGAAGGTCGTAGGCGGTCGAAGTCAACCCCGCATTCGTAAGGGCAAGCATCAGGGAGGCAGTGCCGACAAATCCGGTGCTGAGCCGGTTCCCGTTATTGCGGATAAGCTGTTCCAGAAGCCTGATTTGCTTTTCCCGCTGTTCCGGCGTCAGAAGATCGAAGTGGAGCGCAAGCACGCAGGAAGTCTGGTTGCGGGTTTTCATCAATCCGTCCGCACCCACGAATTCACGGCGGAACGCCTCCGCAACCTCTTTCGAGAGTTTTTCAAAGACTGCGGCGTCCGCAGCCCTGCCAAGAATCCGGGCGGTTTTCGCGACAAGATGCGCGGTATAGGAGAAGTACGCGGTTCCGATCAGTGGACGCGGCGTTTTCACGTCGTCCAGAGAGAGCCAGTCGCCGAAACCGAGATCCGGGCGGATCAGATTGTCCGAGGTTGTTTTCTGGAATTCGATCCACCGTTTCATGGATTCATAATTTTCCGTCAGAAAACTTTCGTCACCGTAGCGCTGATACATTGTCCACGGGCAGATTACGAGGGCATCGGCCCATGCGGGCGAACCCTCCACTCCCGATTCGAAGATATTCGGCGCGATATGGGTTCCCGAACCGTTCTCGAACTGCGCTTCCCGCTGGTCCCGGAGCCACTTGCGGAAGAACGCGGCAACGTTCATATTGAATGCGGCGGCGGCACAGAAGACCTCCGCATCGCCGGTCCAGCCGAGACGCTCGTCACGCTGGGGGCAGTCGGTCGGGACTTCAAAGAAATTGTCGCGTTGTCCCCAGCAGATATTGCTGTAAAGCTGATTGACTTTCGGCTGCCCGCACTCAAAGGAGCCGGTTGTCTCCAGCTCCGAATGCAATACGATTGCCGTCACTTCGATTTCATCCGGCGACCCGGAAAACTGGAAGCCGTCCACCTGCGCATAACGGAAACCGTGGAACGTGAAACGGGGCTCCCATGTAAATTCCTGCTCAAGAGGTCCGGAGGTCGTATAATAGTCCGTGGAACGCGCACTGCGGTAATTCAGGTTGTAAAGCGTACCGTCCTGATTGAGCATTTCCCCGAAACGGATCGTGAACAGGCGTCCCGGATAGCCTTTGACCTTGATCCTGACCCAGCCTGAAATATTCTGCCCGAAGTCCCAGATGCAGACATCCGTCCGCGGGCGGAGCAGTTTCACCGCGGGAATTTCCATGATTTTCCTTACGGGGAAACAGCATTTCTGCACCAGTGCCGGAGATTCCGCGGCATGTTCTCCCGCAACGGCATCGCGCCATGCGGAGTCATCGAAACCGCAGTCGTCCCACCCCGGCATCTCAAGACGGGAGTCATACATTTCGCCGTCGTAAATGTCCGAATAGAGAATCGGGCCTGTCGCCGTTTTCCAGCCTTCGCCGCTGGTGATCGCTTCGCTTGTGCCGTCCTTGTAAAGGATTTCCAGGCGCGCAAGGAATTCCGGATATGCGCCGTAGAGATTGCGGCGGCGTCCGCTGAGGTATCCGCAGTACCAGCCGTCGCCGAGAATCGCGCCGATCGTGTTGCTCCCGCTTTTCAGACTGCCTGTGACATCGTAACTCATATACTGAATCTGCTGCGAGAAATCGGTCCAGCCGGGGACGAAATAGTCGTTTCCGATCCGTTTCCCGTTGATCCTTGCCTCGAAAAGTCCGCGCGCGGTGACATATAGCCTGGCTTTTGCGATCTCTTTTCCACAGGAGAATTCATGCCGGAAATAAGGGCTGGGCGAGGAACATGCCGGATTGTTGCCGTCAAAATGAATCCACCGCGCTTCCCATTCGGCATTATGCTGAAGCGCGATTTCAAACTCCGCGATTTCACTTGCCTCCGACTCCATGCCGTTTTCGTCCCAGACCGTCACCTGCCAGCAGACATGCTGACGGGAAGCAAGTTCTTTTCCGCCCCATTCCACATACAGCGACCGATCGGACTCCACACGCCCGGAATCCCACAGATCCGCATTTCCTGCAAGCAGTTCCGCTTTGTCCGACGCGGCGAGAATCCGGTAGGCGGACTGCCGGAAACCGGTCCGGTCCGAAGATATCTTCCATGAAAGCAGCGGACGTGACTCCATGATGAAGACAAAACCTTTCAGCAGAGCCATAACCCGTAAGTCACAGGGACGGAAAGAAACGGATGTATCGGAAGGATTCATGACAGACCTCTTGAAAATTGAATGCTTTTCATTTATATTCCTTCCCTAATATATACGCGCTCGGAAGAAAAGTCTCACATAAAATGGCTTTCTTTTAGCATAATCTGTCCGGATTTTTATGAAAAACAGAAAATATATTGATATGCAGGCAGCCGATCTGTTTCAGGAGATTTCGTTTCCCCTGAAAGTATTCATGTATGATTACGATTCGCCGTCGAATGACTGGCACCGCCACAACGGCTTCTACGAGCTTGTGATCGTGTGCAGCGGCACCGCAAAAAACGAACTGCCCGGAGAAACGGAACTGGTTGCGCCGGGAACCATCTTCATGATGCCGCCGGGAGCACTGCACCGCTATACGGCAATCCGCCATTTCCGTCACTACAACGTATTGTTTTCGGAAGAACTTCTCAATACGGGAAACCTGAATCTTGCCCGTCAGCTTGCATCCTCTCCGCTATGGCGTTTTGCGGGAAGGCAGTGTTCTCCGTTTGTCCCGGTCAGCGAAAGCGCGCTGTCGAAAACCGTGCTGATGCTGGAAACGATACGCAGTGAAATGTCCATCCGCTCTCCGGGGTGGCGCGAAGCGGCGTTTGCGGAGTTCATCCGCGTGATGATTTACCTGATCCGCATCAGCAAACTGCCGGACAGCGAATCCGGGCAGTATTCGTTCCAGATCGGGCGGGCAATCCGCCTGATGGAGGAGAAAGTGTCGCAGGAGCTTACTCTGAAATCGATTGCGGAATCCGTGAACATGTCCGAAAGCAGTTTCCGCCACAGATTCCTTGCGGTCACGGGGATGTCGCCGATTCGTTACCTGATCCGCCTGCGGTTGAAAAAGGCGCTGCTTCTCCTGACCTCCCCCACTTCGATTTCAAGCATTGCGCTTCTTTCCGGGTTCGCGGATCAGAATTATTTCTCGCGCCAGTTCAAGAAACAGTTCGGAATCACTCCGCATGAATTTCAGAAAAAATATGTGGCGCAGCAGCTTTCCGTCAATGAACTGCTGACGGGGCTCATGGATATTGACACCCTGATCTGCCGCTGAAGTTTACAGCCCCGTCGGAAGATCGAGAAACTCGGTTTCAATGTCGAAGTGTTCCCTCACTTCCTGCATGACGGCGTCCACGCCGGGAGTTTCCGAACGGTAATGTCCCATGGAAAGCACAGAAACTCCGGCTTCCAGCGCATAATGATACGCTTCGTGCGTCATTTCGCCCGTCACCAGGCAATCGATGCCGAGCGCATACAGTTCACTGAACACCGCCGGATAAGCTCCGCCGCCGGAAATCGCCCCGACACGCATGATTTTCCGTTCAGGATCACCGAAAATATGGTAAGGACCCTCGGAAAGCAGGGCGCCGTCCAGAAGCTTTGCCAGTCCTTTGACCGTCATTTCCTTCGGGAGCATTCCCTGAAAACCGATGTTGTAAGAATCATATTCGCCGAAAGGAGAGGGGTTTTCCAGTTTCATCATTCTGGCAAGCAGTGCGTTGTGCCCTATTTCCGGGTGTGCGTCCAGAGGCAGGTGCGCCCCGTACAATGAAATGGAATTTGCGGCAAGCATCGCGACGCGTTTGGCATCCAGGGAAAGAATCCGTTTCAGCGACCCGCCCCAGCTGATCCCGTGATGGACGAAAATGAAATCCGCATCCAAATCCGCCGCAGTCGTGAACAGCGCGTGGGAGGCGTCCACTGCAAAAACCGCCTTGAACACATCCTGCCCTCCCTCGAACTGCAATCCGTTGTTGGATGCATCCGAACGGAATTTTGCGATATTGAGCCGCTCATCGAGAAACGCAGCCACATCTTTCAGCTTCGCCATTTCACTTCTCCTCTTTTCTGATAAAACGTTTTGTAATGACTTTCCAGCGCAGATCGCACTCCTGTTTTTCCTGAAAGTATTTTTTCAGCTGTTCCGGTGTATCCGCAAGCGAGGCAAATGTATTGATCTCGTCTGCGGTGCAGCGGAACAAGACTGCCTGCGGCATCTCCACGCCAAGCGAACGCAGAGCGTTTTCCGCACGGAAATAACGCCTTCGCGCAAAAATATTGCAGACGGTCAGAAACACCGGCCAGACGAATGCAAGAATCCAGAACGGCCATGCGGGAATCATCGGCCAGTAGGTGACACGCCCGATCTGGACAAGCAGAAGCAGAAAGACCGGCAGGATGAACAGAATCGCATCCTTTTCGCTCTTGAAGCAGTTTCCGGTATAACGGCGCAGCGGGCTGTGCGAAATCGCATAGGCGAAGTGTTCCTCATACTCGTGATCCTGAATCGGAGTCCGCGCCACATGGCAGAGCTCATGTGCCGTCAGCTCCTCGCGCCCGTAAATGAAAAATTTCTTCCTGTCTCTGAAACTCCGGCGGATGATGAAAAGCGTGGGCTGGTCTTCATAAGATGAAATCGAACAGCCGCCCCAGAGAATGCCGAGCCCGTGTTTCGGAAAGAATCCGGGGACCCATTTCACGGCGAAACCGTAAGCTTTGCGTGTGGTCTCCGCGGCTTCTTCGAGAATTGCGTCCGGAATCTCCATGCCCGCTTCGATCGTAAGCCCGGTATAGGGGTCGATCTCTTTTTCCGCGGCGAGCTTTTCCCGCAGTTTCCCGATCCGTTCCTCCTCGGCAAGCAGACGGTCCGCATATCCGGCGGCTGTCTCTCCCGGAGCGATCAGCAGTCCCTGCGAATCCAGTTCGGCAAGCAGTTCAGGATTCCCGTTTTCTTTCAGTGTCCCAATCTTTTCTTTATCCGGAAATGACATGTTGTCTCCAAAATATTTCAGTATGTTCCGTTCTTTTTCTAATAGCTTACTTAAATCCTGTGTGATTTCAAGTCCCCGCAGATAAAATTACGGGAAAAAGGGGGGAAAGCAGGAGTTCCGGGGTTTGAGCGTTTTACTGTATCCTTATGTTTCATCGGAAAAAACAGGATTTTTTTCAAGACTCCTCTTGACAATTCTTCTGTTTTCGCTTATAATTAATATGACATCTAATATGATTTAATCGGAACTGTTAATATGAAACTGTATGAGAAAATCGGAAATGAACTCAAAAACGCCATTGCCGGAAATGTGTTGAAGCCCGGCGACAAGGTTCTTTCCATCAGCGAAATGAAGGAAAAGTATCTGGTCAGTCATATTACGGCGCTCCGGGTGTACCGGGAACTTTCCGCGGAAGGGCTGATCGCATGCCGCCACGGACAGGGGTATTTTGTCTGCGACCGTTCCCCGAAACAGCAGAAAGTTTTCGGGCGTTTCGCCTGTTTTGTCCGAACCATGCGGTCGCCGCGGGACAATGACAATTATTTCAACGAGATTAATACCGGAATTCAGATCGAGGCGGGAAACCGCCGGATTGATCTGCTTCTCCCGCATCATGCGGCGCTGCTGGATGCCTATGTCCCTTCGCCTGAAATGCTGGACGAGATCAGACGGGCGATGCTTTCCTGCGCGGACAGTGTGGACGGTTTTCTTCTGGACGAACGGATTCCTGATGAGACTGTTGCCGAGGTCATAGAGAAAACAAAGAAGCCTGCGGTTGTGATCAACCGCAGGACGAAGCTTCCCGTCAACATGGTCTGCCCGGACAATGAAAATGCTTTGCGCATGATTCATGACATGGGGAGCAGGATGAAATATACGCAGTTCATCTTCTGCGCTAAAAGAGATCAGTTTTCCTATGATTGTTCCGATTATAATTCTACGGAGCGTGCGGCACTGTTCCACAGGCTTTTCAAGGACGAAAAACATGAGCTGATTGAAAACTGCCTGATGGTTCCGCGGGAGATCTACCTGAAGAAGATCGATGAGGCTTACCGGCGGCGCCGGAAGCAGGGGCGGGTTCTGTTGATCTGCACGACTGACGTGCTTGCGGCGGATCTGATTTCTCATTTCCTTGCGGACGGAAAATTGCCCGATGATCTCGGGATTGCAGGGCTTGAGGGACTGGCTGTCAGCAGGAAGTGCGCTCCGACTCTTTCCAGCATGAGGGTTGATACGCTTGCCGTAGGAATGAAAGCGGTGGAAGTCCTGCAGTTGTCCGTCAACGGCACGGATTCCTATCTGCCGTCAACCGTTCTGGTTCCCTCTGTTTTCGAGCCGGGCGGGAGTATGAATTAATGAAGAAACGAATGACATATCAAATCAAAGACGGGGAGAATGCGGAATGAAAAAGAGAAATTTACTTGCATTGATCGAGCTGTTTATCATGAAAATCTATAAAAGGGTTGTTCTGCGCTGCCTTACTTCTTCATTCAAATGTTTTAATGTTGAATTGTTCCAATGTTTTTCTCCTTCTTACTTCCCTGTTCTCTGTTCGA
>ENA-OROD01000502-OROD01000502.1-human-gut-metagenome-genome-assembly--contig:-NODE-502-length-37958-cov-11.304831_pt1 | contig 37958 bp, 32 predicted proteins | sample MGYA00242123_ERZ509038 | MGnify/ENA primary metagenome ERZ509038 (study PRJEB26280, sample SAMEA2338719) | human gut metagenome | biome: human gut; feature: human-associated habitat; material: faeces... | reverse complement strand
TGCTCCCGGCCTACAAGGCGGCAAACCTGAACCCCATCGAGGCACTGCGCAGAGATTAAAAAACGAACGCCGCCGGTTTCCGTTTCGGAAACCGGCGGCGTAATTTTTGCCTTTGTTAAGGATTACACCGCACCCAGATATTCTTCCAGGCACAGCCCGGAGTCCTTCATGTCCATGGAAATTTCCCTGCCTACGTACCGGAAGTGCCACGGCTCGTTGGTGATGCCGGTGATCTCCGCTTTTTCCTCGGTGTAGCGGAGGATGAAGCCGTATTCCCAGCAGTGCTCCGCCAGCCAGGCGTTGGCTTCCTCTCCCGAGATGTCCACGGCCAGACCCATCTGATGCTCACTGGTGCCGGGGACGGCTACAGTTTCCAGCGCCTTTTTCCGGGCTTCATCGAAGTCAAGGTCAAATTCTTTCATGTGTTCCTGCGTCCGCTTTTCCAGAATGTCCGTCTGCTCCTGCATGGTGCGGTAGCCGCAGTTGAAGATGTACTCGATCCCCGCGCCTGAGCAATCGGAGAGCATCTGCATCAGCGGCTCGTAGCAACGTTGATCGACCCGGTGCCAGTCCACCACGATCACGGGGTTGACGGTATAGTAGCTTGGAATCGGGTGGGCGGCGTTGACGAGGATGACCTCCATGCCCTTGGGGGTAAAAAAGTGGGTCTCCCCATCGATCTCCGTGGGGCCGACGGCGGCAGAGCCGTCGGACAGGAAGTAATAGTTGTACTCGCCCTCCTGATACCAGCCGATGGTGGCTGCACCGTTTTCGCCGAAATAATACCGCTTTCCGCCGATCTCCTGCCACGCCGTCACCATGGTGCCGTCGGCCTGATAGTAGCGCAGTCCGTCCTCGGAGGTGAGCCAGCCGGTGTGCATGACGCCCTCATCGGAAAAATGGTAGCGGTTTTCACCGATGAATGCGTCGCCGGTCAGAGGCTGACCGCCTTCGTCAAGGTAGTAAATGTCCCCGCCGATGTTTGTGAAGCCGGTCTGCATTTTGCCGTCGTCGCCGAAATAGTACCGCTTTCCATCGATCTCCTGCCAGCCCGTGGCGAGAACGCCATCGGGGAGGTAGCAGGGCACGCCGTCCAGCTGCTGCCAGCCGGTGAGCATCCCGCCGTCATCGCCAAAGCAGTAGGTTTTTCCGCCGATGGTCTGCCAGCCGGTCAGCATGACACCGTCGCTGCCAAAGTACCGGGTAACGCCGTCCTGTTCCAGCCATCCGGTGGCGGGAATGCCGCCCTCAAGGAAAAAATACCGCTGCCCGTCTATATCCAGCCAGCCGATAACGGGTTTGGCGTGAAAGTCCCGATAAAAGCGCACGCCGTCCTTTTCCGCCCAGCCGCTGCGATCGACCTTGGCGTCGTATATCAGCCATCCGGCGCAGGCCGAAAAGGCGAGCAGCTGAAAAATCAGCACAACCGCTAAAATACGGCTGGTTTTCGTCTTCATATTGCTTCCTCCGCAAAAAGTAACCGGGGGGAGCCGCTTCGGTTCGGCAAAATTCCCCCATGTAACGCAGTATATCATCGGATGTGGAAAAATGCAACCCGCTTAAGAGAAGCTTCATAATCTTCCAGCGACAATTCCTCCGGGAAGTGTTGCTTTTTTGGGCGAAATATGGTATTATAAATTGCAATTTGAAGACAGGGGGCCGCTTTGGTCGCAGACCCCGAACAGGAGGTAAGAAGCTTGGCAAAAAAAGTACTGTGGATTCTGTTTGCCGTGGTTTTGGTTCTGGCGCTGGCGGTGGCCGGTGTCACGGGGTATTTCTGGTATCAGAACAACCACATTTTCGTCGAGGACGCGGTCTACCCCATCAACGCGAAGACCCTGGATCTGCGGGGGCAGGACATTTCCTTTGAGCATTATGACGCCGTCCATTCCCAGCTGCCGAACTGCGAAATTTACTGGGACGTACCCTTCCAGGTCGGCAAATATCCCAATGATACCACGAAGCTGACGGTTGCGGATTTGACCGAGAAGGATATCCGGATTCTTGTGAACTATTTCCCCAAGCTGAAAACCCTGGACGCCACCGCTTGCAGCGATTACGCGGTTCTGGAATCCGCCAAGCAGCAGCTGCCCGGGTGCGAGATTCTTTACGAAGTCAATCTGGGAGGCAAGTCCTTCGCGCCGGAGGTCACCGAGCTGACGCTGGAGGTCGGGGACTATGACTACGATACGCTGATGGAGAATCTCCAATATCTGCCCGACGTGCAGCAAATCACGCTGAAAAAGCCGGAGCTGACCCTGGAGCAGATCGACGAGCTGAAAACGACCTTTGGGAACATCACCTTCGACTGCACGGTGGACATCGGCGGCACGGAGTACACCATGGACACCACCGAGCTGAACCTGTCCGGCATTTCTTCCGGCGATGTGGCGGGTATCAGCGAAAAGCTGGCCATGCTTCCCGGACTGACCAGCGTGGAGCTGATGAAGTCCGACGGCACCAGCAGTCTTACCAAGGATGACGTCAAGACCCTGAAAGAAGCAGCTCCGGCGGCATCCTTCCACTATGTCTTCGACTTCTACGGCGAGACCCTCTCCACCACCGAGACCACGGAAGTCCACATCAAGAATGTGAACATCGGCGAGGAGGGACTGCCGGAAGCCCGGCTGGCGCTGGATCTGATGGAGAACTGCAGCCGCTTCGTGCTGGAAAACTGCAAGATCTCCAATGAAAGCATGGCGCAGCTCCGTGAGGACTACCGGGACAAGACCAAGGTGGTCTGGCGCGTGCCTTACGGCGGCGGCAGCTGCATGACCGATTGCGAGGTCATCCGCTGCACCTACGAGCTGACGGACAAGAATGCCCAGAATCTGGTCTACTGTGAGGACGTGCGGTTCATGGACGTAGGACACAACGATGTGACCTTCCTTTCGGACTTCTCCTTCCTGAAGGGAATGCCCAAGCTGGAAGCCATTATCATTTCCAGCGCCTATGTCTCCGACCTGACGCCTTTCGCCAACTGCAAAGAGCTGAAATTCTTCGAGGCGGCCTTCTGCGGCAATATCGAGGACCTCAGCCCGCTGGCGCAGTGCGAGAAGCTGGAAATGGTGAACATCAGCTTTACCAAGGTCAAGGATCTGTCCCCCCTGGACAATGTTCCCATCAAGACCCTGTTCGCCCAGAACTACAGCGCCAAGCGGATCTCGGCGGAGGAGCAGAAGCGGTTTGCCGAGGTTCATCCCGACTGCCTGACCCAGTACACCGGCGATCAGCCCTATGGCCGCGGCTGGCGGTACGACGAACACGACAAATACCTGCCTTACTACGGGATGCTCCGGAAGGTTTTCCGCCTGGACGACAACATCATCCCCAACAGCGTCGGCTGGTATTTAAGAGAAGGCGACACCGACCTGCCCACGGCGGAGTCCTGAATCTGAATAAGCAAAGCTCTCCCGGAATCCGGGAGAGCTTTTGCTGTACGGTTGGCGGAATGCGCGGCAAAAGAAACGGCAATACTTCTTTGCAAAATCCAAATGTTATGGTATAATCGATACAAAAGGAGGGATTCCCATGAATCTGGAAGAATTAAAAAGAAAGATGGACGAGGAGCACTATATCTATGACGATACGCTCTCGACGGTGCTGTACGTGGCCTTGCAGCTGGGCAGGCCGCTTTTGATCGAGGGCGCCGCCGGTGTGGGCAAGACCGAGGTGGCCAAGGTCATGGCCGCCGCTCTTGACCGGGAGCTGGTGCGGCTGCAATGCTACGAGGGGCTGGACGAAAGCAAGGCGCTCTACGAGTGGAACTACCAGAAGCAGCTATTGTCCATTCAGGTGAACATGAACGCCCAGGACAGGGAAGCGCTGACCCGCTCGCTGTTCAGTGATGAATATCTGCTGGAACGGCCGCTGCTCAAGTCCATCCGCTCGGAGAAGCCCGTGGTGCTGCTGATCGACGAGATCGACAAAGCCGACGAGGAATTCGAGGCGTTTCTTCTGGAGCTGCTGTCGGAAATGCAGGTGACGATCCCGGAGGTGGGAACGATCCGGGCAAACTCCGTTCCCTTCGTGGTGCTGACCTCCAACCGGGCAAGGCCCCTGTCCGAAGCCCTGCGGCGGCGGTGCGCCTATCTGTATATCGAGTACCCGGATATGGAAAAGGAGCTGGCCATTCTCCGGGCGAAGCTGCCCCATGTGGACGACCGCCTCTGCGCCCAGGTGGCGCTGGCGGTGCAGAAGCTCCGCTCCAACGAGGTCATTCTGAAAAAGCCCTCCATTGCCGAGACGCTGGACTGGGCGGCGGCGCTGGACGCTCTCGGCATCCGGGAGCTGACCCCTGACGCCCTGCGGAAGACCGCCGGATTCGTGCTGAAAAACAACGAGGACATGGCGGCGCTGGATGCAGAAGAAATGGGCGGCTGCCACTGCGGCGGCTGCGAGGGGCATCACCATGGCTGAGCCGGACGTTTATCTGGAAAAACTGTCCGCCTTCTCCCGGATGCTCCATCTGGAAAATCTAAGCGTCAGCCCCAAGGAGACGGAGGACGCCGCCCGACTGCTGATCGCTCTGGGCATGGACGACCGGGAGCGGGTAAAAACTGCCCTTCGAACTGTCTACGCCAAATCCCGGGAGGAGCAGATCACCTTTGACCGGGTGTTCGACGGCTTTTTCCTCTCGGAGGAACAGATCCGCCGTCAGGCAAAGGAGCAGATGGAACGGGAGCAGGAGCTTGCGCAGCACCGCAAGGAAGCGGAGGAGGAGCTTCAGCTGAACGGACAGCCTATGGATTTGAGCGAAAAGCAGCGGGAAACCTACGCAACCATGCCGGAGGAAGCCCGGCAGCGCCTGCGGGGCTTCATGGAAAAGTACCGCGGCACCGCCGAGCGCAACCCCAAGCTCTACGGGGATTTCATCCATTCCGTATTCACACGGGCGATTATGGAGCAGCAGATGCTCATGGAAAACGCCGGGGTGGGCGGGCAGGAGCTGGACCCGGAGATCGGGATTCTCTACCGGGACATTTCCCAGTTCAAGGACACGGAAATTCCCAAAGCGATCGAGCTGATTCAGGCCGTAGCAAGAGAGATCAACGGGGAGCTGGCGGCCAAGGGTCACTCCGGCGGTCACATGGGAAAGCTGGATTTTCGCCGCACCATCCGCAAGGGACTGGAAACCGGCGGCAGCTTTTACCGCCTGCGCTACCGGAAGAAGCGCCCCAAACGGAAGCGTCTGGTGCTGCTGTGCGACGTGTCCGGCTCCATGGTGCAGTTTTCGGAATTTGCCTTGCGGTTCATCCAGAGCCTGAACCAGGTCTCGGAAAGCTCCCGGGTATTTCTGTTCTCCGAAACGGCGGTGGAAGCGGACGCCTTCCGGCTGCAAAACATGGATTTGTTCCGCAGCTACGTAAAGGATTCCGGGATTTACGGCCGGGGTACGGACTTGGGCGAAGCACTGGAGACCCTGTGTGCCATGCATCCAAGCGTGCTGGGGGCGTCCGCGACGCTGCTCATCCTCTCCGACACCAAAACCATCGACCAGCCCCGGGCGGTCGCGGCGGTGCGGGAGGCAAAGCGTCAGGCGGGACGGGTGATCTTCCTGAACCCTATCCCGGAGGGGAAGTGGCAGTATATCAGAAGCGTTCAGACCATGGCGTCCATCTGCCCCATGGTATCGTGCAGCACCCTGCGGGAGCTGGCCTCGGCCTGCCGCAGACTGACAAAGGAAATGTAAACAAGTTGACAGCCCTCCGCGCCGTAGGCGCTTCCGGAAGGAAATTGCCCGACGAATTTGATGGGTGGTCGTAAAGTGAATGGGGCGTATCCGTGCAGGTACGCTCCATTTTTCAATCCAACATGCGGGTACAACCCCTTGGCTCTCCCTCCGGGAGAGCTGTCACCGAAGGTGACTGATACTGAAATTCAATTAAAATCTTTTTTAAAGATTTTAGGGTCTATCTGAAAACCGTCAACATGCCCAAACAGCGGGTCTTTTCCGCCTGCTGTGCACCATTTTCCCTTGTAATACACAAAGTATTCCTGCGGAAAAATGGCTTCAGCAGGCGAAAAATCCCTCGCTGTTGGTCATATTCCCGGTTTTCAGATAGACCCTAATTGAATTTCAGCATGAATATGTGGTGTTTTACAAAAGATGTGAACAAATATGAACAAATATGGGGAATTTAGCTCATGGAAAAATTGTGGATTTATGATATACTAAATCTTAGTAAGCCATACTCCCAAATTCGCGCGTAAACGCGCAAGGAGGTAAAGAAACATGCTGGATGTATCCTATTACCGCAAAACGGACGAGATCATTTCCCGTTACGTCCGGGATGCACGGTCCCTGATCCCCATTATGCAGGATATTCAGGCGGAGTACCGCTATCTTCCTGCGGAGCTGCTGAGCTATGTTGCCAAGCAGATCGGGATCACCGAAGCCAAGGCGTACTCGGTCGCCACCTTCTATGAGAACTTCTCCTTTGAGGCAAAGGGTAAGTACGTCATCAAGGTCTGCGATGGCACTGCCTGCCACGTTCGCCACTCTACCCCGGTTCTGGAGGCACTCTGGAAGGAGCTGGGGCTGAGCAAGAAAAAACACACCACCGACGATATGCTCTTTACCGTGGAAACGGTGTCCTGTCTGGGCGCCTGCGGTCTGGCGCCTACCATGATGGTCAATGAGCAGGTGCATCCCTCCATGACACCGGAGAAAGCGTTGGCGTTGATTGCGGAATTGAGGGGGAAAGGCTGATGATCAAAACTTGTGAAGAACTGAATCAGGCCCGCGTTCAGGCGCAGCTGGAGATTCAGAGCTATGCCTGCCGGATTCTGGTCTGCTCCGGCACCGGCTGTATCGCGACCGGCTCCCATAAGATCCATGAGCGGTTTGAAGATCTGGTAAAAGAGACCCCCGGCATCGAGCTGGTGTTCTCTCCCTGCGGCGGCCACGACGGCGAGACGGTCGTCGGCGTCAAGAAGACGGGCTGTCAGGGCTTCTGCGAGCTTGGCCCGCTGGTGCGTATCCAGAAGGGCGACAAGGTCATTCAGTACGTAAAGGTTCAGCCCGGGGACTGCGCCGAGATCGTGGAAAAGAGCGTTCTGGGCGACGAGGTCATCGAGCGCCTGCTCTACAAGAAGGGCGAAAAGGTCTACGTTCAGCCCGATGAAATTCCCTTCATCGCGAAGCAGACCCGGATCGTTCTGGAAAACTGCGGCAAGTTCGACGCCGAATCTCTGGACGAGTATCTGGCCTCCGGCGGCTTTGACGCGCTGAAGAAGGCCATGTTCGCCATGACCCGGGACGAGGTCATCGACGAAGTGGACCGCTCCGGCCTGCGCGGCCGCGGCGGCGGCGGCTTCCCCACCGGACGGAAGTGGAAGCAGGTCGCCCGTCAGAAGGAGACCGTGCGCTATGTGGTCTGCAACGGCGACGAGGGCGACCCCGGCGCGTTTATGGACGGCTCCGTTATGGAAGGCGACCCCTTCAAGCTCATCGAGGGCATGATGATCGCCGCTTACGCCGTTCGTGCGGAAAACGGCTACATCTACGTCCGCGCGGAATACCCCATGTCCGTGGCACGGCTGCGCAACGCCATTGCCCAGCTGGAGGAACGGGGACTGCTGGGTGACAACATCCTCGGCTCCGACTTCTCCTTCCATATGCACATCAACCGGGGCGCGGGCGCGTTCGTCTGCGGCGAAGGCTCCGCACTGACCGCTTCCATCGAGGGCAGCCGCGGCATGCCCAGAACCAAGCCCCCCAGAACCGTAGAAAAGGGTCTGTGGGAGAAGCCCACGGTGCTGAACAACGTGGAAACCTATGCCAACGTCCCCAAGATCATTCTGCAGGGCGCGGACTGGTTTAAGTCCATCGGCACCCCCGGCAGCCCCGGCTGCAAGACCTTCTCCCTCACCGGCGCCATTGAAAACACCGGCCTGATCGAAGTCCCCATGGGTTCGACCCTGCGTCAGATCATCTTCGACGTGGGCGGCGGATTGAAGGACGGCGCGGAATTCAAGGCCGTGCAGATCGGCGGCCCCTCCGGCGGCTGCCTGACGGAAGAACATCTGGACGTTCCTCTGGACTTTGACTCCGTGAAGAAATACAACGCCATCATCGGCTCCGGCGGCATGGTGGTCATGGGGCAGGACACCTGCATGGTGGAAGTCGCCCGGTTCTTCATGAGCTTCACCCAGCGGGAATCCTGCGGCAAGTGCACCCCCTGCCGGGAAGGCACCAAGCGGATGCTGGAGATTCTGGAGCGGATCGTCAACGGTCAGGGCAAGTTGGAGGACATCGATACGCTGGAAGAACTGGCGAAGATGATCCAGAGCATGGCACTGTGCGGTCTGGGCAAGTCCGCCCCGCTGCCGGTTCTGTCCACTCTGGCCACCTTCCGGGACGAGTACGTCGAGCACATTGTGGATAAGCGGTGCCGGGCCAAGCAGTGTACCGCTCTGCGCCGGTACGTCATCAATCCCGCGTTCTGCAAGGGCTGCTCCAAGTGCGCCCGGAACTGCCCCGTCAACGCCATCTCCGGCGTGGTCAAAAAGCCCTACACCATTGATTCCAACAAGTGTATCAAGTGCGGCGCCTGTAAGGAAAACTGCGCCTTTGATGCCATCTACATCGAAGCGTAAGGAGGGCAATCATGGGTACTATTACAATCAACGGAAAAAAGGTAGAATTTACCGACGAGAAGAATGTTCTGACCATCATTCGCAAGGCCGGTTTCGAGGTCCCGACCCTGTGCTACCAGCCGGAGCTGTCCATTTTCGGCGCCTGCCGTCTGTGCATGGTGGAGGACGACAGAGGCCGCTTCTTCGCCTCCTGCTCGGAAGAACCCCGGGACGGCATGGTGATCTACACCCATACCGAGCGTCTGCGCAAGAACCGCAAGCTCATCGTGGAGCTGCTGCTGGCCGCCCACTGCCGGGACTGCACCACCTGTGACAAGCACGGCAGGTGCAAGCTGCAGAAGCTGGCCTACCAGCTGGGCATCAACAATGTCCGCTTTGAAAATCACCGGGAGATCCAGCCCGTAGACTTTTCCTCTCCCGCCATCGTCCGCGACCCCAACAAGTGCATCTTGTGCGGCTGCTGTGTCCGGGCGTGCTCGGAGCTTCAGGGGATCGGCGTTCTGGCCTTTGCCCACCGCGGCACGGACGCTACCGTGACCACCGCCTTCGACCGCAAGATGGCCATGACCAACTGCGTCAGCTGCGGACAGTGCCGCGTGGTCTGCCCCACCGGCGCCCTGACCATTCACCACAACATGACCGACGTCTGGCAGGCGCTGGGTGACAAGGACACCCGCGTGGTCGCCCAGATCGCTCCCGCCGTCCGCGTGGCCATCGGTGAAGCCTTCGGTCTGCCCAAGGGCGAGAACTCCATGGGCAAGGTCGTAGCGGCGCTGCACCGCATGGGCTTCGACGAGGTCTTCGACACCGCCTACACCGCCGACCTGACCATTATGGAAGAGTCCGCGGAATTTCTGGAGCGGGTCAAGGCTGGCGCCAACCTGCCGCTGATGACCTCCTGCTGCCCCGCGTGGGTCAAGTTCGTGGAGAACGAGTATCCGGAATTCAAGGAAAATATCTCCACCTGCCGTTCCCCCCAAGCCATGTTCTCCGCCATCCTGAAGGACTACTACCGGGACGAGGCCAACGCCAAGGGAAAAAAGACCGTCGTAGTCTCCGTCATGCCCTGTACCGCCAAGAAAATGGAGGCGGAGCGCAAGGAGAGCTACACCCACGAGGAGAAGGACACCGATTACGTGCTCACCACCACCGAGCTGATCCGGATGATCGACGCCCACGGCATCAACTTTGAGGCGCTTCCTTCCGAATCCTGCGATATGCCCTTCGGCATCGGCTCCGGCGGCGGCGTGATCTTCGGCACTACCGGCGGCGTGACGGAAGCGGTTCTGCGCCGTCTGATCGAGGGTCACGACCCGGCAACCCTGCGTGCGATCGCGGAGTGCGGCGCACGGGGCGATGAGGGCATCAGGGAATTCAGCGTTCCCTACAACGGTCTGGATGTGAAGATCTGCGTGGCTTCCGGTCTGGCAAACGCCCGGAAGGTGCTGGAGTCCGTGAAATCCGGCGAGAAGGAGTACCACTTCATTGAGGTCATGGCCTGCCCCGGCGGATGCGTCATGGGCGGCGGCCAGCCGGTCTACGGCACCAAGGTGCGCCGGGCAGAGACCCGCACTAAGGGACTGTACGAAGCGGACGGCGGCATGGCCATCAAGAAGTCCAACGAGAACCCCCTGATGGACGTGTTCTACAACGGTTACTTTAAGGGCAAAGCCCACGAGCTTCTGCATAATCCCCACGAATAAATTTATAATTTCCGGGGCGCACCCATTTGGGTCAATGTTGCTGACTTAGTGACATTGGGCACGCGGCTGTCCCTCTATTTTATGCCCTTTTATCTCCGCCTCGCGTCCATCTTTATTCTTGTGCTATTGGATTTCATTTGTGCCAGCGGGGAGAAGTTGTCGTAATTCTTGGTCAAGTCCGCGTCGAAGATCGCACAATAATGTTTCGTCATGGCAAGGGTGCTATGCCCCAAGAGTTTTTGCAGAGTAAAGGCATCTCCGCCACAATCAATCAAATACTTTCGGGCAATGGTGTGGCGGAACAGATGGATGCTTGCCTTTTGGACTCCCCGCTGCGTGTTATACCTCGCTATGGATTGCCGCAGACCATTCTCCGTCAGTTGAGAGCCGGTTTCTGTGCAAAAGAGGAAATCCAGCCGCCTCCCCGCCTCTGTGCCGCAGATGCTCCCGCAGAATGGACACCATGGCACTACAAAGGGGAATGACCTGGGTCTTCCTGTTCTTTGTGTGGCGGTAGAACACCACGCCGCCGTCCAAATCCACATCTCGGATTTGATACTATTTCCTGATTAAAATCTTAATTTTAATCAGGAAGGCATCGCCTGACGGCGCTGCCTGTTTTGTGATTTATAAGGAAAGAAATCACAAAACAAGTCTCATATGAACTCCATGCCCTTCAGGCAATTAAAATCTTTTTTAAAGATTTTAATTGGAGTTCAGTATAAATCCGAATAGGTTTCTTTCACAGTTTTCTCCGCCTTGTAGAGCGGGATATTGAGGCGGGTAATGCCTTGCTCATTGCACCAAGAGAAAAAGGATTTGAGGGTGCGTGTATAACTGTTGATGCTGTTGGGGGAAAGGTGCGCGGTGCGCATACTGATAATCATTGCATCCAAATCCGCCTTTTGGAGCATGGCAATGTCCATCTTTACATCCAAGTGCCGCGCCACGGCTTGAAACTGGGCTTGATAACTTTGCAAAGTCTTTTCGGCAAGCCCCTTTGCCTTTTTGGAAATGATGAAGTCGGAAAAGGTTTCCTCGATGGTTGCACTCACTACTAACTTGATTTTAGCCATAATATCTGTCCTCTTGATTTCATAATTTTTAGCCTAAAATCAAGAGCACAGGTCAGCGCTTTCCTTTTGGCGAAAACCAAAGAAAATCACACATCACAAGCGATAAAAGCAAGAAAAAGCCTTGATTTCAGAAGAAATCAAGGCTTTTTGCGGAGATAAGCGGGATCGAACCGCTGACCTCTTGAATGCCATGCTTTGGTAATGAATATCATTTGATATTTGTGCAATAATCAGCCCAATAAGTCCATATAATTCGCATAAAAATCCATTATATATCAGTTGGTGCATAGTGTTTCGTCGTGATTCCGGTATGCGTTCCGGTACGAAAAGTAACGCGTGTTCAAAAAGTAACGCGGTAAACTTCAAACCGCCAGACTGAGAAAGGATTTTTTATGGAATACATTACTGTTAAAGAAGCAGCCGAGAAATGGAATACATCCGTTCAGGTCGTAAGACGTTTTTGCAGGCAAGAACGAATTGCCGGTGTTGTTCAGCAGGAAGGGGCATGGTTGATCCCAAAGTACGCAAAGAAACCCGGCAGAGCAGAACCCATGGAAGCGGGGGCTGCCATACTCCCGGCGTTGGCACAGAAGCTGCTCCGACAGAAAAAGAAGAGCTTTCACGGGCTGTACGATTATGTCCAAATCAATCTGACCTACAGCTCCTGCCGTCTGGCCAGCAACCGGCTGACCCGGCAGCAGGTGGAAACCATCTTCACGAAAGGAAAGGTGTCGGTCTCCTTTGAGCCCATGAAGGTGTCCGATTTGGTGGAGGTGCTGAACCACTGTGTCTGCGTTGACTACATCCTCGACCATACGCAGGAGCCTCTGACTCCGAAATTCATCAAGGAGCTTCACTACCAGCTGGTCTTTGGCACGGTGGATGACCGCCGGAAACGGGTTGCACCGGGGCAGTACCGTAGCCCCAAATCCTCCCGCAGAGTACCCTTCATGCTGCCGGCTGAACAGATCAGTTCCAAACTGAAAGCCTTGATTGCGGAATATGAAGCGCTGACGGAGGTGGAGCGCCGGGACATTCTGCGCTTTCATGTACGATTTGAGCGGATTTTTCCCTTCGAGGACTGCAACGGGAGAATCGGTCGGCTGATTCTGTTCAAAGAGTGCCTGCGCCACGATGTGATGCCCTTCATCATCGATGACAAACGCCGAACCCGATATCTGGAGGGCCTCCGGGAATGGGACGATGATCCCGGCATTCTGACGGAAGTGGTGATGGAAGCCCAGAGTCGCTTTGATGCCCAGATTCAGCTGCAAAACCTATCGGAGGACCGACACAATTTCCTGTCGGCAGGCGTTATGGAGGACTGATTATGAAGATCGATTACATACCCGCAGGGGACTACTGCATCCCCAATCTGGAACTGCCCCAGGAATCCCGTCCCATCGGCAAATGGGGCAGAATGCACCGCTGCTACCTGGAAACCTACCACCCCATTCGGTTCAATCAGCTCGTCCTTTCCGGCACCCTCTGGACGTATCTGGCTGACCTGAACGAACAGGCGCAGGCGCGTATGGACACGCTGATGGAACAAATGAAAGCGGCAGAAGGCGTAATTGAAGACTTGAAAGCAAACGATCCTATGGCTTGGGTGCAGAGGATGAACAGCATCCAAGCTAGGGCGGAGGAGATCGTCCGGGAGGAAATCATATATGGGGAGGCTGCGGTATGAGCATCTTAGAAGACTTTTGGTATGGCAATATCGAGCCGTCCGAGTATGACACATCCTCCGCAAAAGAGTACAAGGAAGCACTTCTGCGTATCAGCCGGAATGAAGAAAGCCTGCAGGATACGCTCACGGACGCGCAGAGAAAACTGTTCGCACAGTACCTGGACAGTGTTCGTGAATTTCAGGACATGGCAGAATGCCTGCTGTTCCAGAATAGCTTCCGTCTGGGCGCCAGAATGATGCTGGAGATCATGAACGAATAGGCGAAGCACCCACGGCACCCAGCGGTCTGCCTGACCGCTGGGTGCCAAATGATTATGCGTAATAACTCCAAGGCAGCATGCTTGGGAAAGACTGCGATCAATCTTACACACGCAGAAAAACGCTTTATAGAAATGGAATGCGAGCGTTTCTTACCATATAGACACGAGTTTTTAATCATTCTTCTTTTATACGCTTTTTTCTTTAATATGATGGTAATTCACTTCAAAGTCCATCGTATTTTTAGTTCTACCAGAATCCATATTACTTTGTGGATAAAAAAGATTCCTGTTCTATTGTTACACCATACTCTAATATTCTTTCCATCGCATCCTCAAAGATTGGATACTCTTGATTCACCAAAGCAGCTTTTATCTTTTCCAAATATTTTAAGGAACGAACAAGACCATTCATATGATGGGCTGTAACATCCTGCCCAGACATCCGCATAGGCAATGCCTTTGGAATCAACTGTTGAAGCTGTGAATACATCTGGAAGCCTCCGAGATCAATATCCGCCCAAAAGAAAACCTCACAATCCGCACGCAAAGCCGCCCCAATTTTGGCAAAGAGCTTTTTCTTTTGCGGGCTGAGAAAACCGCCATGATAGACAACCAATTCTTCCTTGCAGCGCTCTGATAAAATATACTCATCGTAATTTGTCTTGTTTTCGATGAATGTTATCTTTTGCGTTTGTTTTAGATCGATTGCGGTAATGTAATCAACAGCAGTGCTGGGCAATGCAATGCCGAATGGACCAGCAGCACTCAGATTAATAGAGCCGGTTGCGGTATGGATAACACCATTTCCTGCAAGCTCATACAGTTCTGGGCGTGCGTAAATGCCTAAGTACGCCAGCTGGTTCCGAATACCCAGTTCCCCTTCCTCACTTGCCTGCGCCAAACCCGTATCATATGTCTGGGCAATGCGCAGGAAGCGCTCTCTCACACATCTCTCAAAATATTTGGTGTCATGATAGCACTGGCTGCTGAACGCCCGCATGGTAATCGATTCCCCATGCATGGAGTCATATACTTCAAATGCCGTAAGTAAATCCAAAAGAGACTGAAAGTCATTTTTGCAATACGATGGCACTCTAAAATTTCTCTGTGCTTCGGTACATATATCGTCCCGCCAAGAAACAATCCACTGCGTAGAGACATGCGAAAGCTGTTCAAGAACCGTTGATGCAACTTTAGAGGCAAGCTCTTTTGGATGCGTTCGACCAACAAGGCTGTAACACTCCTTGACTTTGTCCAGATTTAGACTAACGCACGATAACACCGGCCTGCCTTTTACCCACTCGTTTGTAACGAAACCTTCTTTTTCCAATGCAGTTGCGGCATCATTAAATGTATCCCGGATAGACGCATCCTGATAATCGTATTCTGGAAATTCCTTCTTACCGGAAGCAATGCGAAGCATTACCCGCCTGTTTGATACGCCAGGTTCCATTAAATGCTTGCTACTTTCATATTTATCCAACAGACGGTTGAGGATAATTACCTTCGTCATACGCATTCCATCCTTTTTCCGTAAGTCAGGATATGCATTTGATACTTATCTTTGCTGACCAGAAGGGTACGATCTGCTAGCGGCATAATATCAGGCAGCTTATCCGGTGGTGTGCAGATAATGGCCTGCAATCCCATTTTTCGGAGAAGGCGGACACTTTCCACAATTCTTTCACTGTCCATTTTGTTGAATGCTTCGTCGAAAACAACTAAGCGAACAGTATTGTTAACCAGACCGGACAGGTTGTTGACCTGATAAATCTGCGCAAACGATGCAAGTACAGCAATGTAGAAAGGCGTCTGGGTTTCGCCGCCAGATTTGGTGTTCAGCGTCTGAGAAAGCATTTGCTTAGAGCCGTTTTGATCTATGGTTTCCAGATCAAATTTCAAATAGGTTCGAAAATCCGTAAATCGCTCAATATTCTGCTGCAGCTCACTTTGCTTTCTGGCATTGACCTGTGTATCGTCTGACATAGCAATGCGGCCAAATAGGTCCTCGATTAGTTTTCCGTATTTTTGTTGGAACGGCATTGCAAAGAGACCGGCTTCACCTTCCATAAGCTCCGGAGCCATAATCATATCATAATAATCTGCGTAGTCAGGGTTCCGATCAACACGGAATTTATATCGGTCCGTACCAAACTGTGCCTGATCCAGAGCTCTATTCAGGCTTTTTACCTGATCCTGAACCTGATCAATACTGGACTTAAGCTTCGCCAAAAAATCATTCTGGAATTGCTCCATGGCGCTTTCGTAAGCCGCCTTAATTTTGGCGCGATATTTTGGAAGTTCGCTTTCTTCCAGCAGGTTCTGTTCAGCAGCATATTCCTCGTTATCCATAGCATCAATCCGGAAAGAGCAAGGACGGAATTTATCTGCATACTCAGAACGCGCACGGAACAACTTTTGCATAGCGGATTCTCGCTCCCGCACGGTTTGTGCAAGGCGATCATTGAAGTTCTTATAGACAACGGATGCTTTCTTCAGTCGGCTTAATTCCTGCAGATAACGAGGAATTCCTGTTTTTTGAATAAAGTCTTCAGAAAACTCTTCCGCTATACGGTCTTCCATATTGGCTATTTTTTGATTGATTTCCGGGAGAATATCCCAAACCAGCGCATGGATGCGGTTTTCTGAGAGTGCTTTCTCTTTGATGTATTGCTCTTTGCTATCGCCCAAAGACTCGATCTCTCCAGCAAGCTTCGCAATGATTTTTCTCTGCTCGCCCAGCCAGAACAGATCCAAGTGGGACATTTGCTCCTCGATTTGCTCCAATTCGCGGGAGATTTCCAATCCCCGGAGGTAGTCTGTCTGGCGCTGGGGTACTATACTCTGGATATAGCGAGCAGAAAACAGCACCTCATGGTTTTGGTGCTTTGAAAGCGTCTGATAGATCGGCACCCAAATCTGAAGTTTCGATTGAAGCTCTGTAAGCTCTGCTTCAATGCGGGCGATTCGGAGTGCAACCGCGCGGCGACCAATGAACGCATCGTCCATCAGCTCCTTCCGGATTGGTCGAACAACGTACCCCTGATAGAGCATGCCATCTGCTGTGATTGCAGTTTTACTTCTCCTCAGCTGATCCACATGACTGCAGCAGACAACGCGTCCCAGCAGATAATCAATATAGCTGCGCGCCAAATCATTCTCCGTCTCCACCTTTTTCGCAAGACTGTCTGGCCACGGTTCCAATCGTTCTCTCTCGCGCAGTTTTCCAATATCAACCAAGCCAAAGGAATTCATTCCAAATTCCCGCTTAATCTGATCATAAATGCGCAGAGCATCACGGTAGTATTCCGGAGGTACCAGTAGATAGAATTTCTGCGTGTTCAGATATCCCTCCACCGCTCGGCGCCAGTGTTCCTCGGATTCCGGGATCTCCAGAACGTCCGCAAGGATATCGATCCTAACCGATTTTCCCGCCTTCTTCGTTAATTCTACCTCAAGACGCTCTTTCAGGCGCAATAGCCCCCTTGGGTAGTCTTTCACATTCTTGCGCAGATTGTCCAAGGCGACCGCTTTCTGATCCTGTTCGGCTTTTAGGTCATCAGTCAAAACTTTCACTTTATATGCTGTATCGCGGACTGCAGCCATAAAATTCGCCGTTGCATCTTGCGCTCTTTCAAAGACTGCAATGGATTTTGCGAAAATCTCATAGTTGCAGTCTGTGAACAGCGAATATGCCTTTTGGGCCGTATCTGCCGCATCTGTGACCGAATGCAACACTTCATTGATATCCCACCCCAGGATTGTTTGGCAGAGGCTGCACATGTTGCCAGCCTCTTGTTTCAAGTCAACCACTTCATTCTGAAGCTGCCGGAGCAAACGCTGCTGCTCTGTAAGTAGGGATTCCTTTGATCGGCGAAGCTTCTCCTCTTCACGTGAAACATCGCTTTGCGCACATGCGGCAATGAGTTCCTCCTTTCGCTGCTCCTTTTGCCGAATCAAAAGTGAAACCCGCTCAATCTCAGAAGACACCTTCTGAATCCGTTCTTCGCAGTCCTTTTGCTCTAATAATGCCTTGTTGTTTTCCGCCTCCAAATCTTCCTTCTGTGCCCAAAGGACAAGGAATGACTGCTGCTGCCAGCGATCGATTGCCATCTGCATTTCCCGAAACAATCTGCCAATTTCTTGCAATGCAGTCAGTTTTTCTTCTTGTCTTTGTGCCAGCTGTTCGTGGCGCTTATAATCCCGTATGTTTTGCTGCATCTCAACGATATTGGGCTTATCTGGAATATCACAAATGTTTTCGGTAATGAACTTTTGGATATCCACGATTGGGCGAAAAGAAACCGCTTTCTTCATCATCCGGGTAACCTGCTCATTATGAACATTCCATTTTGCCAGCATATCCGTACGGTATTGGCTCTGCGTATCGTAGAACTTAGCGCGAAGGTCATATTTCTCCTTCGTGCGCTTTTGGAAATCCGTATAGTCGAGAGCAAAGCCGTTTTCCACAAATCCATCTTCTGGTATTTCCCCATCATAGATAAAAAAGTGTTCGATGTTGTTGCCATCACTACGGCAGTCGAAGACAACACCGGTAACGAAACGTGTCCCCTCCACATCATCAAGAAACTCACATGCAATATAGCTGGAAAAATCCTTTCCGCGTCTGGAGTATGGGTTATTGTCATCCATATCAGCCCGCAAATAGCCATCCAAAGAACGCTGTGACTTTTCGTTTGCCGCCTGGTTAAAGTTCCTGGCATTGGTTTCCCCGAGGAGAACAATCTGTAATGCATCAATGACTGTAGATTTACCTGCGCCATTTTTTCCAGTAAGAAAATTGACATCGCCAACTTCAATGATCTGCTTGGAGAAATAGAGCCAGTTAATCAGCAGAATCTTCTTCAGTTTCTTCATCGTTCTCCTCCTTCCTTAGAACAGAAACAATCATATTCAGCTTGTCAGCGGACACAGCGGACAGAACCGTTGGAAGAATCGCAAACTTACAACTGCCTTTATTGTATTTTCCATCAATTCTCTGAATGATAGAGTGGTTTTCAAGGCGCGTAAGTGCACGCTTAACTTCTTCCATATTGGGCTTGGATGGCAAAATGGCATAGTCCGTGACGACTTTCTCCAATACGTCTCTTACGGTACAGATTGCATCCTGTTCTAACCCAAGGTGCTCTTGGTTTTCATCATAAATCATTCTGATGGCTAAAAGAATCGCGGTTTCTTTTTTATCAAGATTGCAGCGGTTGGCTTCGTCCGTATTCAAGATGTAAAAATAACCGTTCATATCATCCTTGCGAAGATCCCAATCCAAAAGTGCAAGGTAATCCCGAACCTGTTCATAATGAATGGACAGAAATGTATAATCAGGATTTGCAACACGGCCTTTATCCGGTCTATATAAGGTTCTCACAACGTATGTACGACTCAACAGCTGGTTACACACAGACTTAAATTGATCGATATCTCGCTGGGAGGCACTGTTTATCCAATCCACATTCATTTCTTTTCCTCCTTGCGGCTGATCTGCAGCTGCGGAACTGAGTATTCGTTTTCTGTGAAACTGCCACCTAATTCCTTAACGGTATATCTTGCATTTCGATCACTACTGGCAAGGACAGTCAGCAGACTCATAATATACGCTTTATCATCCTGGAGCTGCATATCTTTAGAATAGCAAGTATCTGACTGACCCAGCCAATTTTCAACATACGCCTCTACGGCTGCTCTGTCGTATTCGGAGTGCAGAATCCCCTGTACCTGCCTCAAAATCTCGTCATCGATAGATGTGTCTTCAATCGGTACAGGCTCTGCCTTCGTACGCTTTCCAGGCCGCTTTCGATACCACAGACTTTTCTCTGAAATAAACGATTGCTCATATAATTGAAATGCTGGCTGGATCTGCTCAACAAGTTCGGATGCTCTGCGATTTCTTGAGAGTTCCTGAAGCAGATAGTTTAGATTGCCGCGAACATTATGATCACGGTTCGTCAGATTTTCGATTTTCTGGGTGGTTGCCCTGGTATAGCGCCGGACTTGTCCATCTATTTCGTCCAAATAGTCACGCTCGATACTATCATATCGCTCCTTCACCCAGAAAATTTTTTTCAAAAGATCGGTGCGGCATTCCTCTAATGAAGATCCACGTTTGTCCTGCAGCGCAGCATTTGACATTGCAATTAGGAGGGCATCATCCTCTACCCAGCTTTTCAGAATCGCTTGGATCGGTCCACGATATTTGGGAACGGAATCCTTAATTTTCAGGGGACGGATATAGGCCTCTGCAATCTTCTGCCCATAATCATCAAAGTGAGATGCCAGAACTTGGTTTACCTCCTGCATCTCGATTTGAACTTGAAAAAAATGTTTCACATTATGGTAGACCATTTGCAGCAAATTAATAAGTGACTGCGTGTTATCATAAGCACTATAAATTGCAGCCATCTTGTCGTACACATTGTCTCCTTCATCCGCAACTTTTAGCGTGGAATAGGTTCCGAATACATAGGAATACCCCCGAACAGGGCTGTCATCCCGCAATTGATGGAACAGTTCAAGCAATCGGCTGCTGTAGCCAGGGACTGCAATATATTCGTCAAAATCCTCTCCACGTTCCTTCTCAAACCAGCCTTTGGCGCAAAGCTTTCGTATCAAAAATCTGGCACGTCCTGAGACATCACGAAGCTCCTCTTCATCAATATCCTCCCCATCAAAAGTCGCATCTGCCAGCTGCTGCTCCAGTTTGCTTCGCAGCATCATGTACAACATATTTTCCGGTATTTTCAAACTCTCTCTATACGCGCAGTATAGGACATCCAAAGCATCTGAGTACAGGACTCGATTAGGTGAGGACAAAACGGAGAAAAGCTCGCTTGGTACAGCGTCAAACAACTTCATGAAAATCCCCCTTATAGGAGTTATCTATGACAGGCATTTTAATTAAACTGGATGATCGCCCCGATATCATTTTTGACAATGGCACATTTTACGGTGGTTTGCATTGCGGAGACTGCTTCAATGTCCAAATGAATCAGTGGATCAATGTCAGACTCGAATATTCTGACGAATGGGTCATTTACTACAGAGGCAAAAGCTACCCTGCTCCCTTTGGAAAACGTGTAGAAATATAGTTTCGCCCGGCTGTTCATAATCAAGCACTTTTCATTGGCTTTTCATTGGCATTGGCAGTTACACTATATCAACTTATTGGTCCAATAAACGCCACCTTTTAATTTCACCCTACCACCAATTTGTTTGTCTTCTTCAAGAACTTTGCCGGAATCGGGCGATCCAGTTCCCAGGTGACATTCATGGGGCGGGAGCCTGTGTGGCTCACATAGCTGGCAGTCCCCAGATAGGTGTACGCCTCGGCACCATTTGTAATCCGATCCGATTTGAACTCCCGGACGAATAGCAGCACCTTGCTGCCACGTTCCCTGTGATGGATGTACCGCTGCCCCGTTGCGGAATTCTCTGCTGTCGTGCTCTGACTCTGCCAATGGAACAGACTCTCGTTGATGGAATAGTCGTTATACATGGTCGTTGGCGAATAGTCCTTGCCTGCCTTATTGAGCGTCACAAAGAATGCATCCAACTGCTTATCGGGCAGCCACTTTACACCCTCACGAACAGTGGAAGGCTTCAGAAAATCCAAAGCAACCAACAGTTGGTCACGGGTGTAGGTGCAGTGCAGATCCAGCGGGCAATCGAAGCCCAGGTCAACCGGTTCATCAATAAAGTCAATCTTTTCGTACCGATATCGGAGCAGTTCCAACAGTTCGCTCAGAAGAACAGGGCTGTCAGAAAGGGCATAGAGGTTATCCAGCACTTCGTCGCTGCTCCAATCCTCTGCGGCCTTGCCCCAGATGGTGATATAGAACATCTGCAGCATTCGCTTTTGCAGTTCCGGCAGCGCGGCGAAATCTACATCGTCCAGCCTTGGAAGCAAATCGAGAAGGAAAGAGATCCAGCGGCGGGAATCAATGACAGCCAGCCGCGAAAAGGCTTTCGTCAAGATATCTTCCAGCGCTTCCTGGAAATCAGGCGCAACATCCGCTCTTGCACAGAGTCGAGAGAAGGACGTAAACTTGTAAACTGCTCTGGGGTCCAGATGGTAGTAGTCCAGAAAATTGCCCAAAGTCAGTTCCAGACCGGTGTCATCGGCAAAAGAGGCCACCCGGGACACCAGACCAGCCGTATTTCCGTAGGAGGCACGGATGTTGTCGAGAATATATCGAGCCGCTTTCTTTTCCAGCTGAATGTAGCAGCCCTTGGGCACAGATACGAAACCATCCTTGATTTCCCGTGTGACACTACGGGTGGTATTGCTGAGTAATGCCGCAAACTTATCCTCAAAGTTGTATTTCTTGTTTGCCTGTCCGATGAAGTCCAACACGGTCAGGCACTCTTTATCCTCCGCCAGACGAAGACCACGCCCCAGCTGCTGTAGGAACACGGTCAGTGACTCCGTAGGACGCAGGAAGAGCACAGTGTTGACCTCGGGAATATCCACGCCTTCGTTGTAGATGTCCACAACGAAAATGAAACGAACCTCCCCTGTGACCAAGCGTTGCTTGGCAGCTTTTCTTTCCTCATCAGGGGAACTGCCTGTCAGATACATGGACGGGATGCCATGGTCGTTGAAATAGCGGCACATAAACTCCGCATGTTCAATGGAAACACAGAAGCCAAGACCCTTTACATCATCAATATCGGTGACATATTTCAGCAAAGACGAGACGACCGGATCGGCACGCCGTTGCGCCATCGCTCCGCTGAGGGTATAAATCTTTGTCAGCTCACTCTTGTCATAGCCGCCGGCACTCCATTTCAGAGTGTCCAAGTCCACAGTATCCGTGACGCCAAAATACTGGAACGGGCACAGTAGTTTCCGGTCAATGGCTTCCGGCAGGCGGATTTCTGCCGCGATACGGTTACCAAAATAGGAGAGGATGCTTTTGCCGTCCATACGCTCCGGGGTAGCAGTCAAGCCCAACAGAATGGATGGCTGATAGTAGGAAAGCAGCTTCTGATAGGTTGGTGCCGCTGCATGGTGGAACTCGTCTACGATGATATAATCGTAGAAGTCCGGTGCCGTCTTTGCCGAAAAATCTTGAGAATTGAAGGTTTGGATGGAGATAAAGAGATTGTCGATACTCTCCGGCTTATAGCTGCCCACAAACATCTCACCGAAGTTGGCATCCTTCAGCACAGCCCGGAAGGTGTACAAGCTCTGCTTGAGGATTTCTTCCCGGTGCGCTACAAAGAGCAGACAGCAAGGCTTGTCCGGATTCTGCTTGCGGGACCGCTTGTAATCCAGGGCGGAAATGACGGTTTTGCCGGTGCCGGTGGCAGCTACAACCAGATTGCGGCTGTAACCGCGAACTTTACGTTCTGCCTCCAGTTTGTCTAATATCTCCTGCTGATAGGAATATGGTGTGATATCCATTGTGTATACTTCGGCATTATTGGAGTCGAAATACTTTTCAGCGTTCAGCGCTCGTGCAAGACGCTCCTTCTGGTCCTCAGAATAATACTCAAACTCATTGGAGTTCCAGTAGCTCTCAAAGGTAGCCGCAATCTTGTCGATGGTCTCCGGCAGGTCTTTCTTCGTGACCTTCACGTTCCACTCCAAACCGCTGGAAATAGCTGCATTGGATAGGTTGGAAGAGCCGACGTAAGCCGTTGTGAAACCCGTATCACGATAGAACACATAGGTTTTGGCGTGCAAACGCGTGCGCTTGGTGTCATAGCTTACCTTGATCTTGGTGTTAGGTAACTGACGAAGCTCCTCAATCGCCTTTACATCGGTAGCGCCCATATAGGAAGTTGTAATAATGCGTAGCTCACCGCCGTTCTGAGTAAATTCTCGCAGTTCGTCCATCAGCAGGCGCAGGCCGCTCCACTTGATGAAGGACACCAGCATGTCGATGCGGTCAGCAGACACGATTTCCTTTTTGAGTTCCGTGTACATCTGAGGCTCATGGATCGCACCGGTGAACAGTGAACTCTGGGAAATAGAGGTCTCCGGACGGCTCAGATCCGCAGCAGTTTTTCCGACTGCCAACCGGAGATCTGCTTCCCGTAATAGCGCAAGAAGCTGCTCTGCCCGCTGGTCAACACCCAGCGAGGCAAAGTCAGCTTCTTTTGTTGTGTTTTGAATGAGGGATACAATCTGATTGGTTAGCGCAATTTGGGCAGAGAGGTCTCCACCATTGTCCAGAACGTTATCCAAGCCCTTCTGAACCACATCCGCCAGGTACTGCGCCAGCACCTTGGATGCTTCCGCCCTGTCAATGGGCGCAACAGCCTTGCGAGCTTCCGGGATTTCCGCCAGCTCGCTGTTCAGGGCGTTGTTGATGACTTGTTCGTAAAGACCATGGTGCAGCATATCTATTTCCTCGATATAAATGGAGTTAGAGGTGGTAGTTTAGTCTAATTGGCTCTATGTAGCCATTGGAAAAAGTAAACTGAAGAACTGATCTGTCAAAACTGGGATTGTCTGCGTGTATGATCCTATGGTGGTTGGGGCAAACAATCATCTGGTTGGTTGCGCTGTTGTTCAAACTCTTTGTGAAATAATCAATATGGTGAGCCTCGCAGACGTGTGCGTCATATTCTTCGCCAATGGATTGTCCACAGATCTGACATCGATAACAGTATAGCTGCTTCAGATTGTCACCAATCTTCTTATTCAGTTTTCTGATTTTTCGAACACCCTCCGAAACCTGAATGCCTGCAGACGGGTCATCAATCTCGAAGTTCATTTCATTTTCAATGTGCTATTCCGAAAAATCACGAGCATATGTAGCTACCGCAATTACGTCTTCTGAAAGAATTGGGTCAAGTACGTACGTATCGTCGAATTCTGTGGTATAGATTGCGAGGAAGTCCTTTGCATCATCTGGCAGCCTGATTATCCGACGGTCGCCCTTTTCACGACTTTGGCGAGCTCCATTCAGATAATTGTAGCTTTTTGAGAAGACAACCTGAAGCGCCCGGGCCAAATCTCCATTCTTGGCATAGCGAATCTGCAAAATGTCAGATTTATGGTTCCACTTCTCTTGAAATTTGACATTGCGAATCGTTGCATTGTAGGTTTTTCCGCCCAAAATAAGTCGAATTGGTTTTGCTTCTCCCTTCTCCAGGTAACGTCCCATGATTTGCCCGAATACAACCTGTTCCTTAATGGGCAGTGTAAGCCATTCAGTCAGCAAAGACCAATCGACTTCTTTTTGATAAACATAGCTGTCTTCAATGCCCATTTGAGATCACATCTTTTGCTTATATCTGTACTAAAGACGCAGCCCAACATATTGGTGATTGGGGAGTTGCTTTCGTATATTATAGAACTAGATGGCATAAAAAGCAAGAAATCGACCTATGATTTTCTAATCTACGGAAACACGCTCGAGGGCTTCGTGTTGAAATACTGCGCAGTTCGTGATAAAATGACAAAACAGTATGTGGTCTTAATCACTGAAATGCGAAAACTGCTAAAGTCTCTTGCGGTTTTCGTATTTTTTCAACGCGCGTACGTTTTTTCTATAATCTATAATTAAAAAGCCACCTCTACCAGAAGTAAAGATGGCTTTGACAGATTAACCAGCCTATAATTTGTCAATGGAACATACTACAGCCTTTGCATATTTTTTTGCTGTAAAGTCAATGATGTTACGGTTGACGCCAAAGATCAAAATCAAATAGGCACTCAAGTGAACGATTCCGCAAGCGATGTGCTCTACTGGCATAGTAAGAAAGTAATCTTTTGGCGAAAGATCCCAGTTTGTGATAATAACCGCAACGATAAGCACCACACTGTAAACAGTCAGACACCCAATAAAGAGAGACTTGACAGAATAAATGTTGCGCAAAAAACCGTAGTTCAGATTCTCTTCCTGAACGAGCTTGAATTCTGCTGTGCGCGTTTTTTCTCTTAACCATGCTGATGCGGATCTAGCAGCATCCTTTCTTGCATTAGGATCTTCACTGTACAGATCGCTGAAACTGGATTCAAGTTTTGCCAGTCTATCGCAGTAGCGCTTTCTCGATACGGTACTGATTTCCGACGATTCAGCCATTAGGAACTCCGCAATGTAGTCCACCTGATTTACCGAATTTCCCCAATATCGTATCCAACAGGTAAAGAGGCCACTGCCTGCGATCAACACTGTAGTAATTACCACTGTGCTAGAAAAAGTACGCACGGCATCTACAAGGATATAGGCATCAAGCAGAAATGGGCTCACTACGAAGATAAAGGCGCAAATCCGAGTACGAATGTCATATCGATCAAAAAGGTCAATTTTCATTTCTTACCTCCCATAAGGGTATAGGCATCCCGTATTTTCCCTAGCACATCAGCCTTATCACTATACAGCAACAGCAGTTCGGAATCGAGGATATCAAATCCGGTCCCATACTCAGAGGCGCGTCGAAAACGAGCAAACCCATGGGTATCAACTCTGCAAAAATAAAGCCGATACTTTCCTGCAAACTCGGTGAATTGATCAGGGAAACAGCAGTTCAAGACAATGGTCTCCCCCTGAAGTCCACTGGAAAGTAACGCATGAGCATGGGTGTTATGGCCTGTTACAAAGCATATGCCATCATTTCTGAATGGAAACGACTTCAGGCAGACAAAATCTCCCTCATCGGCGCAACGTAGGAAGTGGGTGTGGAATACCCGCTTAAGATATTCCACACGTGCCGTAACTTCATTTTCTTTGCCCTTCCACAGGTAGTAGGTCATCAAACTGTCTCCCCGAGAGATTTCCCTAGGACATACTTCGGCGCTGCCACATTTGCACTGACATTGATGTCTCCGGAAGTCGTGTAGCTGACCGAATGTCCGTAGTTTTTTTTCTTCAGCGTATCAGAACCACCATTGGTCGTTCCAGTATTGTCAGAGACATAATACTTGATATCCAGTCCGAACTCTTTATCCTTCTGTGCAAAAATTTTCTCTGCAATTTCGTATTTACCGTGATGTGGGAGCTGGATGTATGTGACATTCTTCAAATTGGGTTCAACCATTGTGTATGAACTATCGCCACACAGAAGCAGATATTTCCCATTGTCCATGTTAATCCTGGCCTGGAAGCAGATGGCATTATAAATGGTCTCTCCGTCAATCGTGTCGCCTTCACGGTTATCAAGGAATTGGGCAACAGCAGACAACGCGGCATTCTTCTCGGGGCCAACAATCTTGACCCCCATGCAAACAGTGGGAAGTGTCAGTGCATCCACCAAATCGACCTTACCGCTCAGGGAATAGATATTGTCATATTTCTCCTGAATTTTTCTGGTCAGCGAATCCTCGGTAACCCTCCCATCACCGATGAGCTTTAGTAGTTCCTTCTTGTACTTCAGCAGAAGCAGAGTATAAACCCGTGATATGACACCAGCCTCAATCAAATACGGGAGTCCATCGAAGTGGTCTGCGTCATTGTGGGAGAGTATAAACTCCGCCTGCGTATACTTTGCCTTTTTCATTTTCATGTAGTCGAGAACACGTTTCGCATGCTCCTGGCATCCGCAGTCATAAATAACCAAAGAAGAGCCGGTATCAACCAGGATACAGTCACCGTTGTTTGCCGTCTTGTCAGCGTAGCCCTTATCGGACATGAAAATTACTGTCATAATAAATCTTTCTATCCAGATTTGTTAAATTCCAATAGTACAGAAGCCTGTTTTCTGTTTTATCCTCCAAAATTCACAAATTTTTCACAAAGATATTGACAACTGGATCCGAAATCGATATAATTCTCTTGTCTTTATACGAATATATGGTTTCTGTCAATAGGGAAGTGAACAGGTTGCATAGGCTATCTGTCCATTTTTATAATACCATATTCTTCTAAAAAATGCAAGCCCTCGCTGTTTTGCGAGGGTTTTCTTTTTTGCCCATCAAATTTCCTATTGATGAATCGTCATAATTCCAGACGGCCTGCACAGTCAAGACCCCTGGCGAAGCCAGGGGGTTGCACTGACCTTATGGTGTCTTCACATCCATGCCGTTCTGCAAAGCCAGCGTGGCGCAGGTATGCCCTTACGGTATAATTACGACAAACCGGGAAAGCCCTGAATTACCAACGGTTTTTTGGATTCTGCGCCCTTTTCCAACCCGAAAAATCAAGCAGAATGAAGGCAAATTTTTGGAGGTGTTAAATTAACGACAAATTCATATCCCCCGGATAAGTCTTCCCTTATCCAAGATTCAGAGCATTTCCGCACTACGGGAATGCCCTTTTTCTATGCCCAAAATCTTTGAAAGGAGGCAATGCCATGCCAAAGAAAGCGCCGGAAAAGATTGGTTCCGTTCTCCGTGTGCCGTTATCCCAGCTTCACCCGCACCCGCAAAATCCCTTCGCCGTGCGTGACGATTCTGCCATGCAGGAGTTGAAGGAAAGTGTCAGCCAGAACGGTGTTCTTGTCCCTGCCATTGCCCGACCCCGCGCGGAAGGCGGCTATGAACTGATCGCCGGTCACAGGCGGAAACACGCCTGCGAACAGGCCGGGCAAGATTCTATGCCCGTGATCGTTCTGAACCTGAATGATGATGAAGCCGTCATCCAGCTTGTAGACAGCAACATTCAGCGGGAGGACATTCTGCCCTCGGAACGGGCCAGGGCATACAAGATGAAAATGGATGCCATCAAACGGCAGGGTGCGAGGACCGATTTAACTTCGCCGAACGGTTCGGCAAAGTTCCGAAGTGATGATCTCATTGGAGAAAGAGATGGGGTCAGCGGAGACACCGTGCGCAACTACATTTGATGTGAGTGCCGTCAATAAAGACAGCACTCGGCGACAGATAGCCCGCTTCTGCCACTTCGCTCAAGATCCATGCAAATACCAAGTCTACCGTTTCCGCAATAAACCGATGCCGGAAGTTTTAATCTGGCCCTTGATTATTTCCTCGTTGAATTGTACAATGTTGTTGGACATGGTTTGCTGTCTCCTTTCAGAATGTGTGTGGTAACTTCATTCTACCAGAGATCGGCAAGCCGTGTCTACTTTTTTATGCTCTTTTCAATTTGCGCAATTTATTATACCTTATCTAGCGCAATCCCGGGTAATTGACGTTCAAACACTCACAATTCAGTTTTTTGCGAACTAAAAACGGCAAAACCATATGGGCCAAGCATATCTTTCGTGTGTAAGGATCCTAAGATTATCGTACCGGATATATCCTGAGGCAACGTAATTTGCTCGTTAGCAAAATTACAGCAAACAATTACGCTGTCAGCCCCATACTCACGCCGATATATAAGCAGCTTCTCATGAGATGGGTGGAGCATTTCAAAATCACCGTATTTGAGAATGTCATTACCTTTTCGCAGCGCAATCAGCTTCCTATAATGGTGCAGAATAGAATCCGGATCTTCTGTTGCATTCTCTACATTGATTTGTTTGTAGTTGGGGTTTACCTGAATCCAAGGTGTTCCCGTTGTGAAACCGGCATTGTCTGTACTATCCCACTGGACGGGTGTTCTGGCATTGTCCCGTCCCTTATGAAGAATGCCGTTCCATGCCCATGCGCGATTGCCTTCCTTTTCCGCCTCATGAAGCAGATTGATACTTTCCACATCCCGCAGTTCATCCGGCGATACAAATGGATAGTTCGTCATTCCGATTTCTTCGCCTTGATAAATGAACGGTGTTCCACGCATCAGATACATGGCGGTTGCAAGCATTTTTGCACTTTGTACGCGCAGTTCTTCTGTCTCAGTTGAGCCGAATCGAGATACTGCCCTCGGCTGGTCATGGTTTCCCCAGAACAGCGTATTCCAGTCAATCGCTTTTTGCCAACTGGAAATAATCTGCTTTAGCTTCAGCAAATCAAAGGGAATAACATTCCATTTTCCATTCTTACCATCGATGTTCATGATATCGAACTGAAATAGCAGATCCAACTCCTGTCCATCTCCAACCACAGAGTTGGCATTGTGCGTAGTAACAAACGTAGTTTCCCCTACGCACATACAGTCACGTCCCACAAAGCAATTTTGACGCATTTCTCTCAGATATTCATGCAACTTGGGCTGAAATGCAAAATACTGTTCTGAGAACACGTATCCCTCACCCTCGCCATCCGGCATCCCCGGTGCTTTGGCAAGTAAGCTGATCACATCCATGCGGAAGCCGTCCACACCCTTATCAAGCCAACGATTGATCATTGCATAGACTTCCGCACGCATGTTTTCATTTTCCCAGTTCAGATCCGGCTGCTTTTCGCTGAACAAGTGCAAATACCATTGGTCTGTTGTCTTATCATAACTCCACGCGGATGGCGTAAAGAAAGATGACCAATTGTTGGGTTCTTTCCCTTCCTTGCCGTCTCTCCAGATGTAATAGTCCCGATAGGGATTATCCTTACTTTTCCGGGATTCTATAAACCACGCATGTTCATCTGAAGAATGATTCACGACGAGATCCATGACCAATTTGATATCCCGTTTATGGAGTTCTTCGACAAGCTGTTCAAAATCCTCCATCGTACCGAATTCGGCCATAATGCTCTCATAATTACGGATATCGTAACCCATATCCGCATTGGGAGAGTCATATACAGGACAAAGCCAGATTGCTCCAATTCCAAGCCATTTCAGGTAATCCAATCTGGAAATGATGCCCTGAATGTCGCCAATGCCGTCGGCATTTGAATCTTGAAAACTTCTGGGATATATCTGATAAAATACCCGTTCCTTCCACCAAGGTGAATTCATATCATTTGCTCCTCATTTCTGTTGGTGTCAGGCAGGACGCTGTTCTGCATCCTGCCCAATAATTTCAGAGGTTTTCCCCCTGTAAATCAATCCATACGACAGTCCAGTGTTCTATTCTCGGAAGGACAAATTCAATAAATGCCCCCTTATCATTTTCAAAATCAGTATATTGGATTGCCTGAGCCTGCATTGCTTCCCCATCTGGTGACGCTGCATATACGCCTTTAACCGGACTGTCCACCTGTACCACAATTCTTATGTTCTCCTGCGGAATGGGAGTATCTTTTCCTCTGTTCCAGTAATCATCTTCGCATCCGCACAGATTCACAAAATACAGACATTTTCTTGACCCTTTTTCCCGAATTGTAAGCCAGAGCTTATTTGCTTCACCATATGTACTGACAGGATGACTCTGGCACTGGTATTCATAATTGTCCCAGCCCATATGCGTCATGGAAACATTTCTTAGCTCCTCGTCATAGAACAAATCCAGATACCGGATCATGAAATCATTGCAGCGTCTAAGAATCGCCGCGTCTTTCTCACTCAGACGGGTATAGTCGCTATAATACCCCTGAGTCAGAACAGCTTGATTTTCGCCCTGCAGCAGATGATAAGCACCGTTTGAAACAATGGCCGCCGTTAAAATTCGAGCCGCATTCATTGCCCGCTCTCTGGAATCCTTCCGGAATGGTTCCAGATAAGCCGCAAGAATGATCGGCCTCTGGCCGCCGGAAAGCTGTCTTGCCTCGTCAATCAGCTGCGCAGTATGAGAATACCGCTCATAGGGATTCCAGACCTCAATGTAAACTGCGTCCTGCTTAGCAGCAGCGGTGGAATATACAGGCCAGTTGCCAACATTATTGAAGATCAGATATGGGTCTTGATTTGCACCTGCAAGTTCTTCTCTGGTCTGGTTGATCAAAGATGGGATTTCCTGATCCAAGCGAATCAGTTCCGGCTTTTCCCCCAAATGAGAATAGGCCGTTTTGGGGAAGCCATAGGTGTCCATATGGATTCCTGCAAACCCCATCTTTGTGATTGCTTTTCTATACTCCGCAATCAAATGATGACGCCACGGTGAATTCTTCGCTATATTCATGATATAAAACACGTCAATGAACACAAAGGGCTTCTGGCAGGAATTATACAGCGCCCAATTTGTGTGCTTCTCGAAAAAGGGTTTGCTGGCAGCGTAAATTGCGCCGTATGCGATAGAATGCATGCCGTGCTCCGCGCATTTTTTTATCTTGTCCTTCACGGTTTTGCGAGAGATTGGCTTACCCATCATGTCTGTGTAGAATTCCTGATCTGTGACCAGATGGTCATGCCGATAGGACCAGTCATAGTACTGCACCATATTGATATGACATTTATTCAGCCATTCAACAGCACCGTTATCTGCGTCGTCCTGCGTGAAATCGCTCAAAAAGCCGTAGCGGAGAGACCGCTTGGGGTTATCGACAACATCAAAAGCTGTTTCCAGAAGAATACGTGTGTTACCTGTGCATACCGTTACCGAAGCACCGTAACCAGCAAAAGTGATATCATATTTTCCAACAGAAATGAGTATATTACCGATAAAATCAGCAACTTTTTGCCTGTAGACTAAATCATTCAAATGGTATATAGCCACCTCCGCGTATTCACAGATGTGTCCATCCGCATCAAGGCAAAGTTCAACTTCCTCACCAGACAGAAACTGTGCTTTGACAGGATATAGGTCCATACAATTCACCTTATCCTTTCACAGCGCCGTCTGAAAGTCCCTGGATAAACTGCTTCTGGAAAATCAGGAAGATGATCACTACGGGGATAATGGCGATGGTCGCCGTTGCAGCCATCAGATGCCATTTACCACCGCCAAACTGCTGGAAAAAGACGGACAATGCCTGCGGGATGTTCTGCTTTGCCCTCGACTGCAAGAAGAACGTAGCCTGCGCATAGTTGTTCCAGATACCAAAGCCGTTCAGAATCACGAAGGATGCCGTTGCGGGTTTTATAATCGGGAAAATAACTCTCCAGAAAGCGCTGAACCCTGTGCAGCCATCTAACGCAGCCGCTTCGTCCAATTCTCTTGGCAGCGCTTTTATAAATGTTGCGTAAATGAACACCGCAGACGGCATTGCCAGTGTGGAGCAAACCAGAATCATTCCCAAAAGGGTATTTACCGCATGAATTTTTCTCATAAGTGTGTACAGCGGAACAGTATTGATAATACCAGGAATCATCATACAGGACAAAAGCAGACCGAATACGAATTTGTTATACTTTGTATTGTGCCTTGCAATGGCATACCCTGCCAGGCCACCGGTAATAATTGTCAAAATTAACGTCCCGGCTGTAATGATTGCAGAATTCAGCATAGCTGTACCTATCTTTGATTTTCTCCAGGCATCCAGAAAATTCTGCCAATAAAAATCCGGAATAAAAATATTACCCTCATAAAAAACACGCTGTGGAGAATTGAGCGCCAGAACCAGCAAAACATAGAAAGGAATCAGGCACATCAGACAAATCAGGCAAATCGCAGCATATTTTAATACTTTTTCTAAACCTTTCATGCATTTGCCTCCTTAGTCTTTTTCCCGCGTCAGGCGCATGGAGATCAGAACAGGAATCAGGATGATAAAAAACAGGATCATCGCAACAGCTGTAGAATAACCGGTTCGACTGCCATAACACATACGCATAATGTAGATACTTAAACTTTCTGTGGAGTATCCCGGTCCGCCCTGTGTCAGTGCCATGATGATATCGAAAACTGACAGTGAGCCAATAATGTTTGTGACCACATTGATTCTGATGGCGGGCATCAGCAAAGGAAGCGTGATTCTGGAAAACCGCTGCCATCTTCCCGCTCCGTCAATCGTAGCTGCTTCAACATATTCTGAAGGAATTGACTGGAGCCCCGCCAAATAAATAATCATTGTCATACCGGAAAATTGCCAGACATTTACAAGGACCAGCACTAGCAGTGTCACCGAGTATTTGCCCATCCAATTCCCTATCAAGCCCGGGAGTCCCAGCTGAGCAAATGCATAGGCAAGGTAGCCCCGCCCCGGCTGCAGCAGGAAATACCAGATGTATCCCATAATCAAAGGGCTGATGATAGCAGGCAGGTAGATAATGACACGCGCAATGCTTTTTCCCCGAAAGTCAGAATTCATCAGCAAAGCATAGCACAACCCTACCAAATTCAATAGCGCTGCACTGCCTATCGCAAAAATCAATGTGGTTTTGATATCTTGCATTGCCCGGTCATCTGAGAAAAAATTCGCAAAATTTTTGAGTCCAACAAACTCTGCCTGACCCATACCGTCCCAATCTGTCAAGCTCATCCCAATGCCCTTAAGCAATGGGTACACAAAAAAGATCGAGAACAGAATCAATGCAGGAAGCGAGAGGAACTGGGCCCAATCGATTCGTTTTCTACGCATACATGTTCCTCCGAAAAAGCCAGGACCCGGAACATCGGAACTTAATTCCTCCGATCCGAGTCCTGTTAGATTAATTCACAATAAGGTTATGTCAGAGTATCAAAATTAAAATCCTGCGTCCCATGCAGCTTCATATGCTTTTGCAAACTCCTCAGCAGTATACTTGCCGGCGAGCAAGTCCTGAACCATTCTGCCAGCATCATCACCGGAGAAGCCGGCAGGTTTCTCATTGGTGAAGCCAATGTTTGCTGCGGAGCTAACAGCATTGTTAACGCCTTCAACAATGGAGTCAGGCGCCCACTTTGCATCAACATCCATGAAAGCGGAGGGAGAGCCCAGACTTTCGGCATACTTCTTCTGATTATCTGCACTGAACAAGTAAGTCAGGAAAGCCTTTGCTTCCTCGACATGCTCTGTATCAGCACTAATACTGTAGCCGGAGTCTTCCGCAACCAGAACCATGGGAGTACCGTCTTCCATCATAGCAGGATAAGGGGCAAAGCCAATCTTGTCTGCCATTTCAGGATCCTTTGCCAGTACACTGGACAGAGCCCACATGCCATTGCTGAACATTGCAGCTTTACCGGATACAAATGCATCGACGCAGTTATCGTTCGTTGCAGTCAGAACATCTTCGTTAATCAGGCCTTTTTCCTGCAGTTCCAGCAAACCGGCTGCGAAAGTAGCCATGGCGCCGTCAGGATCGCCAAAATTCAAAATGCTCTTGTCATTGTTCAGCATGGCAGTCTTTGCAGCGGTAGCGCCGTATTTTGCCTTGATGTAACCGTGGGGAATGAACTCAATCAGATGGCCCAGATGCCACGCTTCGCTACCAAAGATAAACCAAGGGTCAACATCGGGCATCTCGGTTTTGATCTTTTCCAGATTCGCAACAAAACCTTCCCAAGTGGTTGCGGGTTCAATGCCAAGTTTCGCGAAAATTTCCTTGTTGTAGAAGAAACCTGCCATGGTCATATTCGTGCAGATACGGTACTGCTTTCCGCTGTTGATATCCGTGCAGCTTTCCTTCATGGAGGGAATCAGCCTGTTCCAGATTTCATCCATATCGGACAGATCCAGATACTTGCCCTGATCCACATATTCCTGCTCATAAGTGGTCATAATATCAGGGGCTTCGCCGGATGCAAACTTGATTTTGATGATATTGCTCGCATCGTTCTGATATTCCTGTTCCACAGTGATACCACCGCTCTGTGCGTTGAAGCCGGCAATGATCTCATCCAGCAGGTCAACAGTTTCTACCTTGCCGGTAAAGAATGCCAAGTCTACATCCTTGGCAGGTTTTTCATCTTTCTTTTCAACCTCGTTTGTGCTTGCCTGATCAGCCTTGGGTTCTGTGGGGGTGCCCGCCTGCTGGCCGCAGCCAGCAAACGCTGTGGTAAGCATGCAAATAGCCAGTACAAAAGCAAATAAACGTTTCATTTTGTCTCCTCCATTCTATTTTCCGGATGTCTTCGTGGGATTCATCCTGACTACATTATAGTTTCTGTTTTTCACTTGGTAAATCCCTCTTTTTTTAGATTGCAGTCCATATTTTATAGGCAACACGCACATATCCTTGCATTTTTCACTTCGGTGTTCTATAATAAACGCACAAAAGCGATTCGGAGGACAGCGTGTATGCTTTCTAAACTCAAAGCTTTTTTTGCCGCTAATAACATCCAGCGCCGCCTGCTTCTCATCATTTCCATGTTCATTTTTTCTTCCATTATACTGGTTTCACTTTTCAGCCACCTTCGTTTCGTTGCCGACTATACCGATCAATCGGCAAAAGACATACAGCAGGTTGTCGAACAGGTGGCCTTGAATGTTGATACATATATTGATGAATTGGCTCGACTGTGCCTCAGCCCCTACTACAACTCCAGTGTCATGAATTACCTCGATACCAGATCTTCCAGCAGCCAGGAAGCGCTGGATAAACGGCGTTCAATAGAAGATTATCTTCGTCAGGTTATGATTACGCCCAGAGAAGATATTTTAAGGGTGTATATTTTATCCGACGCAGTATACTCCAGTTCCAAAAGCAGCCACAGCGGTTTGAATTCGGATTATAAATCCGAAGAATGGTATCAAAACGCTCAGAATACCGGTGACTATATTTTTCTGCCTGCTCATTTTGAAGAAACAGGTTCCTCCGCAAATCTTGTTATCTCCATTGCAAAACGCCTCTGCAGCCTTCAAAACAACCAGAAAACTGTCGGTGTTATCCGAGTCGATGCTAACTACAACGGCATAAAGGCGGTATGTGACCGCATCAATGTAAGCGAGGGCGGTGCCCTTTTTATCATGGATTCCGACTGGAATCCCGTGTACCAGAACTCCAAATTGCCTGCATCAATCACGAATGATGATATCCGCAGCACGGCGGCTTCGTCTGGTTACTCTGCACGGAGACTGGATAGAGCAACGTATATTGTAAATGTCGAGATCATTCCCTCCACGAACTGGCGCGTCATCGCAATCAACGCCAGGAATCAGGTCGTCAAAGGTGCCAATGCAACACTGATTTTTAATATGCTCATGGCTGTTGGAATGGCAGCTTTGGGTGTTGCCATCTCTATCTTCTTTGTCCGCAGACAACTACGGCCACTTTATCAAACGGTCAATCTGATGGAGGAAGTAGAAGCCGGTAATCTAACTGTGCGTGCGAGCACAGACTGTACAGATGAAATTGCCTCTCTGAATTCAGCCTTCAATCACATGCTGGAGCAGATTCAGGAGATGATGGATCAGGAGAAACAGTTGACAAAACAGGTATATGAAGCGAAATATCTGCAGAAAGAGGCACAGTTTGAGTCTTTACATCGCCAAATACAACCTCATTTTTTATTCAACACCCTGAACACAATCAATCTGCTAATAAAATGCGGCAGATACAAGGAAGCAACGCGTGGGATTGAGCAATTGGCCACCCTGCTCCGGGGTGTAATTAGCTCCGGTCGTAAAATTACACTGGAAGCCGAACTGAAAATCGTGGAAAGTTATCTCCAATTACAGAAATTACGCCATGATAATCTGACTTACGAAATCAATGTGTCTGATATTGATTTGTCCTGCACGCTTCCCGCCCTGACCATCCAGCCGATTATTGAAAATGCGCTGATTCATGGCTGTGAAAAAGCGGAAGGAGAGACACATATCCTTGTAGATCTGCAATATCGCGGCGATGTGCTTGTTATTTCGGTAAAAGACAACGGCGCAGGCATATCAACGGTCACTTTGCAGCAGTTGCAGAGCAGATTGGATAATTGTGAGTCGGAAAAGAATACAGAATTTCAGACAAGCGGCATTGGACTAATCAACATACAAAAACGTATTCGTTTTCAGTTCGGTAGTCCCTATGGCATTACCCTTTCTTCCGAAGAAGGAAGCGGAACCACTGTTACCTTAAGCATTCCAAGGAGTGTGAAACCATGTTAACCGCTTTGATCGTCGAAGATGAGCCCCTTATGCGGGAATACCTGCTGTTCAATCTATCTTCAATACATGACTAGTGGATCACCGCCGCATGTGCAAAAGATGGTGTGGAAGCGATGGCACTGCTGAATGAGCAGCACTTCGACCTGATTATCACAGATATTAAGATGCCTCGCATGACCGGAGTGGAACTTGCGACATACGTACATAACAACATCGCAGATACGGATATTATTTTCTTGACCGGTTATGATGAATTCGACTACGCACGTGCAGCAGTCCGCAGTGGTGTTTCAGACTATTTGCTTAAACCGCTTCAGGACGCAGAACTGCACGCCATTCTCGATAAACTGGCAAAGAAACGTTCTGCCGGAGAGACCCGGCAAGCAACTCCCCAAGTGAAGACCCATGTTTCTCCGGATGCTGCTTTTCCTTTGGAAGATGTCGAATCCAGTGTTCTGGTACAGCGGGCAAGGGACTATATCCAAATGAACTATTCCAAACCTATTTCTTTGAACGAAGTCGCAAGCGCTTTGGAGGTTAACCCCGCTTATCTCAGCAGCGTCTTCAAGTCCGAACGCGGAGAACCGTATTCCAAGTATTTACTCCGCCTTCGGATGGAACGAGCCGCGCTTCTCCTTCGCACGCACACTGCGGCTAAAGTCAGTGATATTGCAAGCGAAGTCGGGTATCTCTCCGTAAAGCATTTTGATTCCGTATTTAAGAAATATTATGGGATGACACCCAATGCATATCGGAGCAGCATGGCAAAGCGCCCTTAATCGCGCAAAGAATTATCCCTCGCCAAGAGAGTCCTGATAATCTCTCTAAAATTGAAGAATCCCGGAATTGGTATTACCCAACTCCGGGATTTTTTGATTATCCAAAGCTGTCCAGATCGTTCAGCATTTCCAAGATGTCTGCGCTGATATCTTCCACATTCTCGTGGGGATTGGCAGCCGCTGGCGTAGGAAGCGGAATGCCGGAGCTGAGCCGTTCTTCGATCAGCTGCCGGATTTTATCTTCCAGCATCCGAGTATTTAG